>Ga0302188_10001475_pt1 | contig 18378 bp, 13 predicted proteins | sample II_Bog_E2_1_FD_198783 | JGI IMG/M metagenome (GOLD analysis project Ga0302188, IMG submission 198783) | Peat permafrost microbial communities from Stordalen Mire near Abisko, Sweden - II_Bog_E2_1 | ecosystem: Environmental > Terrestrial > Soil > Wetlands > Peat | place: Sweden: Abisko...
ATGAATAATGATAGTGATAATTATGTAAAGTGTTCAATTTAATTATCAAGTATATGCTGTCTGTATAAACAAATATACATCTCAATAATTCACGAGCAAACACTATTACGACATCATCAATAAAGAAATTTAAAAATTAGTTGTCCAACAACTTCTCAATTTAGAGTAAAGATATTTAATATGGCTGCAGAAGATGTTTTGTCTAGGAAGAAGAATGAATAATTATTAATTTGATTGATTGATCTATTTTTCATCATCTATAATATATTTGGATATATTCTCTCTTTAAAAGTAATATTTATCTTATAAATTTTATTATTAAACGGAATGAAGAAGATCAGACCTTAACGATCTGCTCCAATACCAATCTCTCTCTCTTCCAAAAGAGTTTCACTTGCTGAAGAACAGATGGCTGCACCATACAAAATGGACTGGAGGAGTCCCCCTTTACAACCAGTTGACAGCAATACCAGCAAGGCTTTTTTCCAGAATATGAAGGCAGAACTCTCTACTATCAAGAATGACTTCGAAAAATTGATTCGAAAGGATGTGACTGTAAAAAATGAAAAAGAAGAGCCATCAAAGTCAAGCAGTGTTGCCACTAAAAATAAATGTATGAGCACCAATAAGAGGGAAGAAAGAAAGGTATCAGAGAGATATCCACAAAATTAAAAGTTTTAACAGCAGAATAGCCATAAAGAATCCCTCCTAAACATGGAGAAAAATTTTCCTTGCTTGAATGAAGAAAACATTAAACTGATTTTGGCTAAGACTGTGCAGCTAAAGGAAGGGTATAATAAAGCTGTTCCCACCAGAACTATAAGCACTCCCTTCGACCAAGTGGAACTTGGAGACAAGGAAGGCATAATTTCTCAGCAGAGTGCCAGGCTACTTGGGCAAAAAGAAGATAAGCAGAAATAAAAGGAAAAATAGTTAGAGATTCTTAAACTTAAGGAAAATACTGCAGAGTTGCAATCCAAATTAGTTTCCTCTAAGGAATAAATCAATAGACACAAGATATAAATATAAAAATTATCCAAGTAAAAGCATTAACTCTCTGCTCATCTCGAAGAAATAGGTTCAGAGCTATCCAGCAAAGTTGAGATTATGTCTCAGCAGGAATCGAAAATACGTTTATTGAATGGATAACTCTAAAAGTTTGGTCAATCCAATGAGCAGGTGCATCAGTTGTAGCAATAATTCTCAAACTAGCGTAATTTTTATACATCCAAAATCAACGAGTTAATGTTCCACAATCAAAATCTTGGGGGAATCAACATGCAACTTGGTTAGTAGAATGAAATGTTAAAACAGAACGTTTTTGGACTTCAAAATTTTGTTTAGGATTTTAAGAAAAGAACAGCTGATCTATAAGGAGATTCTAAAAGGAAGATATAATATTTACAGAGGGATTTAGGGGAGTACCAGAAAAGGGAGGATATGTTCAGCCGATAAATTGATAGACTTAATCGAGAGCTTAAAGAAAAACCTCAACAGCAACAACAACAATAGAAGATACAGTAACAATAAATAACTCCTCAGCCAACAGCTTGCTCAAACTATCCGGGTCAAGTTCAACCCAATAGTCTTCATTAACTTCATGAATAGATTATCTCTCTGAAGGATGAGATCATTCATCTGAAAAATCAGGTTTAAATCGAGAAATAAATTCATAAAATGTTGAGTGAAAAGTATGAAGAGCAGATCAACAACATGAAGATATAGGAACTGTCTCAATAGTTCTAAAAAAAGCTAAATGAGCTGGTTGATTAGAATGGCAAACTTAAAAATAGAATCAATCTATGCGAATCCACCGTTGAATCACTTACTGAGCAGAACAAATCTTATTTGGAGCAGATTAATATATATGAAGAGAGAGAACGCAACATTATTGCCAATAAAAAGTTAAGTCCCAATTAGTGGTAGTAGATGACTGATACTATTGAGAAGTTGAGAGAAGAAAACAGAAAACTGTTGGATGAAATTGAGTTTATCAATATGAAACAAGATGTTGAAAAATGTGAAAACTCTGTTAATTCAGTCGTTGTTAGCTCTCAGAATGATAACTTACTCCAATTAGCCAGTTGTCAACTTGCAGAGAACCAACAGTTGAAATAAAACATCAAGCAGCTTTCATTTACGATTAAACTTTATGAAGAACAACTACAATCGCTTCAATTCAACAATGCCAAACTACAGTAGTAGCTCTTTTTAAATAAGGCAAGTGGACACGGTTCGACTGACCTCGCCAATATCCAATCTCGCCACAATGAGCTGTATGGTGAACTATAAAGAAAGCAGGAGCAATTGAAAAATTTAAAATTTATGATACTGAAAGTGCTGATATAAAAAGCAACAAAATATGAGGATGAATCCGAAATGGACTATTATCTACGCTAGCTTGATCAGAGATTTTCAGCCATCTGCGAAAAATGAATATGATATCAATGAGTTTAAAATTTATGATATTACGAATTAATTTACGAGCTTTTTGTTTACTCTTTGGACAGATCAAACGTCTTTGATTGTTTCAGTTGATCTGCGATTATAAAGTCAGTAAAAATATGAATCGGTTTTTTAATAGAGGTGCAGAGCCACAAGCGGGATCAATATCTATTTTGCACTAAATAACATGTGGCTTGAAAAGCAAATTGAAGAAATTAATGAATATTTTCTATAATTTATTTCATTCCATTACACTTCAGTTTCAGCATGCAAAGCAACAATGAATAATTTATGCCTTCTCTCAAAAGACTTTCGAGTATAACTATTGGTAGGGAAGATATATACAAAAAATAGCACATCATTAAATTAGAAGAGGATACCGAGTCATCGGAGCCCATCAAACTTAAGAATATTATTAATAAATACAAGATAATCAACATACAGAAGCTGTTTATCGCCAAATTACGCCGAAGGCTCACCTCAGCTCCTCCTGTAACTTAAACATTCATCTCGCAATAAGAGTAGCATAATGAACGTTGGATTAAGGGGAAAGGAGTTTAAATTACATATAAATCATTTGAAAGTAAGATTATGCTGGGAGATATCATCATGAGTATCATAATCTTTTATATCTCAGTTCTGCAAGCCTTTATTGAAGATTTTAGAGTAACTCATGATAGTAATGGATTTATATCCCTATTGAAAACAGTCGCAATTATGTTCGAATTTTGCAAGATATTGCTCAAATCCATCAAGCAGTAATTTGTAAATGGCATTCATCTAGTCTACTTAGTTGACATCATCAGATACTCAGCTGGAATCTTCTAGCTCGTACTTTACTTTTCCGCGATCTCAATAATTTTACTTTCTATGGTAGTTCCAGTCGATTAGACAGTTGGTATTATTTCCTTTATAATCGCAACAATCAAACTTCTGAAAATTCCTTAAAACTTAAAAATACTCGAGATTCATTTTATAGACTCAAATTAAAAGCAGAATTATTGGGATTTAATTAAAGTTGTTCTGTTAAATTTACTCTTTGGACATTTTATCGCAGGAATTCTCATTGGAATGGCTAAGATTGATCCCACACATAATTGGATCCAGATTCATAACTTATAGGGAGTCCCCTGGCATACTCTTTACTGTTGGGCTTTTTACTGGGCTGCTAATCTTACTACTACAACAGGCTTCGGAGATTATGCATCAGCTACTAAGTCAGAAGCCTTAATAATTGGTATGATCGATGTTATTTCATCCATAATATTGGTTATGAATATAAATCTCATTGGAACCATTGTGGCTCGAATTCGCAACCCTGACCTCATTATTGATAAAAAACTAGCTGTTTTCCGTCGCATGAATGAATAAATTCCAATCTCTTCATCCGTTTAGCGCAAAATACATTGTTATATTTCCTTCTAGAACAAACTTAAAGAATTATTTGAGTTCTAATAACGCAATCTCCTCATTAAATAAATGCCAGAACAGCTAAGATCAGAGTATTTGATCGATGTAACACGATCCACCTTTAGTAAACTACCTTTTTTTCGCCATCTGCACCACTAAACTATGGTTTTACTGGCCGAACATTTTCAGCATCGAGTATACTATCCTGGTGAATATTTGTTTCGTAGTCAATAGAATCCCAGAAGGAGTATTTTCATTCTCGTCAATGGAACAGTATCAAACGCCTATCAAAAGCAAAATTCTACAAAGAATGGGTCGATGGTGGAATAAATGAAAGCAAATATAGATAATGAGTCGATAGACCCTCCCATTTTATTGACGAACACTTTTCTGAACAGAGCTCGATAGATAGATTACGATATCATAGCTGTGACTTATTCATTAACGATGCAATTATCTTAAGAGTAGCTTCTGGACATAATTCGGCAAAATTAACAAGATAAAGTATACTTCTTTACCCTATATGACAAGCATGAGAATTTTATCTTTAAAAACGAGGTTTGTAACTTTTGTAATAACGAATATCACTCTAAATTTTAATGCCCCAAACTGCACTTCCTCCCTATGAATATACATGTGCTTGATAAATACTTGAACAAAGGTTATAAGCCCATTCCTAGGGTCACCAACTATCTCAGAAAGGGTCTTAGAAAAGAACACTGTTATTATCTTAGAAAATCCTTTTATATTCCACTTGAAGAGATTAAGGAAATAAACCCCAAAAAACATTTTATGAATTTAATTTCGAGAGGTAAATCCTACTCGTAGATGGAGAAAGATAATTCAAGTTTCGAGGATGAGTTTCTTCTCCAGTGCGAAGTTATGATGCGAAAAGCGTTGGATGAACTTGATACAGAAAAATAGATGTCTGAAAATTGGAATCACTGCTTGGACTGTGATGTCCTCAAGGATTTTCTTTCTTATTTCACTGAATGCAATCCCAAAACACTCATCTCAACTACTACCAAGAAGGAAATTCGCACTAGTATTCGTAGGGGTCCTCTTTACACGAAGAAACTTTACCGTAATACCTAAAGAAAACAAGTCATGGGATCATCTTATCAAATTACCAATGACTACTACACCTAAGCACCTCTCAGGGACAGTGATTAAAGGTGATATCTTTTTATTTTAATGTTTTGCCAATTCTATAGATATCACTATGATTTGCTAGAAATATTGAGGCGCAAATGATTAATAAGCTACTCTCGATTCATCTCGCGGGTTTTGCGGACAAAAATTTGATCCTATATATTTGGTGGCTCCAACAGTATTCTAATTTTGAACATTTCTTCGATTCGCTTGTAACATAAAATTTGACTTAATAAGTAAAGATCACTTAGCATATCAATGCTTATGGTCTCGATCAACCCTTCTTTTGTTACAACGGCCATTAGATATGATCTAATACAGTTGTTAAAATAACTCTAGTTAACTTGCTCCTCCTTGATTTCGCGGTTAAACTCAGCCTTTTTAAGTAACTCCGAGTTGTTCAGGTAGATAGTCTCTACTGCAGAATCAAATTCTTTCTTCTGCACAACTATCTCCTTAGCTGAATCAAAAATAAATGTACTAATCAGTTCGCATAGTTTGTAATAGTCAGTGGTTTTAAAAAATTTCCCTTGCTATTTTGGGGAAATTTATATGCATATATCATTCTTTCCATAATGTAGATACTTACCTAGGCTGGCTAATAGTTTGGTACTTTTCTTAAGAAGCAAATAACCCAGAATTACTGTTAATTCGTTATTTAGTTTCACATCCACTGCTACTCGACTGAAAAATTTTAGTAAAAGCCAGCTCATATTACGAAATCTCAGAACTTTAAGTATGATATCAGTGTATGCCTTCTTACTTCCGAACTGACTCTTATCCATTAAACTACGATTGCTACTACTAGTGCTTAGTAGAGAGGTGTGCAGGTTACTTTATGAGAGTGAATGCATTCGCTTGACCTTGCGTACCTTGCTAAAGAGAGACTGATAGACTTATGAAATGGTAAGACGCTCTACTCGATCCTTTCGAATCATTCCCTCAATTAAATTAAGGACATTTGCGACCTTCTTCTCCATTTCTGCTCCTGATATTTTATTATCTCTTTTGCATCGATGAAACTCCATTTTCTTTAATATTCTTCCAAAACTATAAACATCTCCTTCAAGGCAGGCAATCCCCCTCCTTACTTCTGGAGCAATATATTCTGATTTTTGCATTTTTCTTTTTAGATCGATTTCGCCTTCCTCGGGTATTTACATTGCGTAGATAAATTCTTTTAGCATGATGTTTAGTGTCGTGCTGATCACTATGTTTTATGGATGGATATTCAAATGAGCAATACCATTTTTTTGCATTTCAGTAATGATGAGGCATAATTGCTTCGCTATTGTTTATTCTGAATAACAAAAAGAGAACTTTGGGCGAACGTAAGGACCGTTGGACCTTACTATAAAAGTTCCTCCAATGTAGAGCCTTCAAGATAGCTGTAAACTAAGTAAATGTTATGAGGAGTCTTCAGCATTTTATAACATTTCACGATGCCTTAATGGTTAAGCATCTTCAGTAAAGAGGCTATTTACAGAAAGATATACCTTCATTGAGGAGTCCTTCATATAGAGCATGACTCTCTTCGTTTTAAGTGGATAAACGTTTCATCACATAAAGTTTCTTCTCGACCATGTGCTTTGCCAATAGGATTTCATCTGATTAGATTGATATGATACATTAATTCTCGTATTCCTCAAGGGTTTATATGATCTGATAGTTCTCTACAACCTTTTTTCCTTTGACTCGACTTTGCATAATAAAGCAGTATTATTACCATTCTTCATCATAAAGTGAGAATCGATCAACAAAATAGAAAGATATGACTAATTTTGACAAATAAAGTTTGACTCCATGAATTATTGAGTTGTATTATTTTATAAGTTTTGTCAAATAAAGTTATTCTTTGAAGATAGTCCAATCTTTACGTTAAAACAAAATTGAAAGTTCTCCGATAGATAATCATGATGTAGTTGTAAATAAATAGCAAAATGCGATTAATAACTCAGAAAATATGCTTTGTTCTCTGCATTTGATTGATATTTTCTGCTGTAATTGGGTCTAATATATGGTTTTTCCCTTAACTCAGCAGATATCGTGTATAATCTTATCTATATTTTCCTTTTATGCATAATTTTTTTCAGCTTTCATTTTATTCTCTATAAGTTTTCCTCAAACTTATATTTTTTACCAAAGTTATAACTATTTATTCATTAAAATTAGAACTAACTTCCTACAACTGCAAACTGATTATTTTTTATTTAAAAATTATTGAATAATACTAATATCAAACGATGACAATTTATCATTAGCAAAAGATATCGATTGTAAAACATAAAAACCAATTTTATTACCCCTTAAAATATTATTTTTATTCATAGACAAAACATAATCTAAGAATTATATCTTTCATTTAAGCCCTTGATATTTGATTTTAATTTTTATCTTTAGTTATAATGACTGAGAATGTTTTAAATTTCGTTTTCATTGAAGTCAAATCATTTATTGCAAAAATCACAGCACAAAGTTGACTTGGTTAGGCTTAGTTAGAGGATATTACTTTTTTACAAAATTTAATTGCGTATTTAATCCTGATGCATATTTGAGTACAAAAAGTGATATTAAATTTAGGATAAGCTGATATTAACCCAAAAGGAACTTTATCACTTCGAAGAATGATTTATTTTTGAATAATATTTGTGTTATGCTTTTAAAGAATTAAATATCTTTATCACAATAGTCTTTATGCCACTATTAAATAAGTTTAGGCACAATCAGCTGATTTATCTTTAAATTTTGCATGATAAAATTGAATTGTCATACAAATTACTCATTTTATTCGTATTTATGGTTTTCAATTTAAATCATGAAGTTTTGTATTGTCAACGGAACATTTTGATTTAAAAGATATCAGATATATAAAAACAACACTGGAAACCATTTCCCACTTCATTTCATTGAGAAAATTAGAAATTTAGTGATGTTATAACCACAGGAAGCTAAATAACATTTCTTACCATAACTTAAATTTTTACGTCATTCTGCAAGCTAAATAAAAACATATAAGTAAAGTCATTGAACGTAAGGCAAAAATAAGATTGAACAGATGAATGATGAAGAAAACCTTGTGATGATTAAAATACAAGTACCGTAAATACTAATGCCAATTATCAGAATAATAATTTTATTAATTGATAAATGGAAAACCATCAGCCACAAACCAATTTAAAACGAGGATATTCACGAATTCCACTTCAAGTAAGGATATAGTTATGTAGACCAAGAAATTACTCATAAAAATGATAATTCATGAAAGATAGTCAATTTCTGGCGCAATGAGAAAGTTGAATATCAAATTAACCACGGCCAGACTCATTTTACAAAAATACTTGGAAACTGGAAAAATCCCCATGAGAAAATTCAAAAAAACAGAGGAAAAAGCAAGGAATACTTCCTAAATCATTGTCGACTCGAAAGACAAGGCGCCAATAGTCAAAAAGTAGAAGTAGCATGGAATAGAGCAAAGTGAGGGAGAATTAATTTTTGAAAATAATAATGCCTCTCAATAAGTCCAATACCAATTCTTTGGCCCATACAATTTATCTGGTTGGTATTTTTACTGGCCTTATGGATTTTGATTAAGCTACCCTTATTGTCTTTGAGTTTTATGACATATATTATTAAAGTTAATTCTTTTGTTTTAGCAGATTAAAACATGTTTTTTAAGGAATGCATGAAATAAGACCTCATTTCTGTGATGATGAAGTTGTCAATTGCTGGAAATTATAAATTTTGTCAATTTATGAAAAATATTTAATATCAAGATAGGTATTCAGATATATATGTAATAGAAATCAACAAGAACTTACATGTCAGATAACATGCAGAAACACCTCAAATAACTTTAAAAAGCTTTCAAGAACGGCGAAAAAAGTAAAAATCGTTCTATGATTGAATAATAGAATTAAATTCTAATATTTTTAATAATCCTAATAACTATTTAGAATCACTTGAATTCCTAATGTAATGGAAATGAAATTTTAGCCCCGACAAAAAAAATCATTTAAAAATGTTGTAATTTGTTAATGTGATAAAAAATGTCATGATTCAAAATTAAAACATTCAAGTAACTTAAAGATAATGTTTAACGTTCATTAATCTATTTATTTGTTGCGAAATGTGGTTTTATATTATTTAGTCAAGAAAATCATTTATCTTTTGACACATCCACAACATCAATTAGATCAACAATTAATAGGCAATGCTAAATTGATGTTGCCTTCCTAAAATATAACAGCAAACATGTCTGTAAACCTCATTTAGCAATTTAATTTATAAAATGTAAGTCTTTAAACGCTGCAGATACTCTTAAACGATATCGAAAATACGGTCTTTTAAAAATTAAAACTATTTTATTATTTTAATTGAGCGGATAATTTAGACCTGAAATATGAATCAATGAAACTTACCATTTAATAATAAATAAGATAATGGAGTTTAATATTTTGAAGTTTAATTATTTAAATCTTTTTAATCGTGCTTTTATCTCGGAAAGAAGAATACCTTGAATTTACTTTCTTCATATATAAATTGTTACCAAATTTAAATATTAAGCCTCATAATAATTAGATAGACGAATAAAATATAGAATAATGAACAGGGAGTCAGTTATATTTCCATTCCTCTATTAGCTCCGGCAGATACGGAAAGGATATAAACCTTATTACATTTTGGTCACCATCGTAGAACTATTATTTATTCTAAACTACCTTTTCCAATAAGCATTAACTCAGACTAATAGCACCCTACTCATTATTATCGGGGTATACAACTTATAATATAGAAGTACAAAGCATATGTCATTTAAAATAGTACAGTCTATAATGTGCTGACCTTTAGCAGTTGTTTTTTCTTAATTATAATTGCAACTAATATCACCCTAATTTATGCCCGATTATATAGAATACAGAATAATTCTTCGTTGATGACTCCTTTTTTCAAAAAAAGTCTTACTTTCTTAACAGTGATTTATAGTTTCTTCGAGATAGTCATTATCCCAACTTTCATCATCATCTTAGATGTAGTAAAATATCGATTTAGAACATAAATACAAGTTTCAGTTCAAATAGTGCAACAGTTAATTATTTAATCCTACCATTTCTCATTGGATTTATCGTAATTGATCATAAACGGAGATTATTGCAAAACTACTTGATACTTATAGGTGGAATGAACTTGATAATATCAAATAATTTAATAATCATTATAACATTTGGGATAATAGCAGCTGGCCTCAGCCTTTCTGAAAGAAAGTCTCATCTCAAAGTACTTTTGTTGTTATAAAGCAAGTAATATATCTTCAAATGTCCTGTTGGTGTTTCTTAATTTTTGTAATGAATTACTTAAACTAACAAATAATCTTATATTAATCTTTGCTTATACTTCTACTGTTGGTGCCCATCTACATTTTCCGCCCAATTTCCAAGACATTTGCAAATCATTTAGATTAAAATACATTTTTATTAGATTTTCTGATCAAAACACAATCCGACGATGATATCATCCATGCCTAAAGGTTATTAATCATGAATATCGTCTATTCTTTTCATTTGGAGATTCTTCATAAATAAGTTTACCAATTAACCAATTAACAGCAACATATATTAGAATAATTTTAGCATGGATTTAGCCGATAAAAATGCCTCAAGTTCACACTTACAAAAATTTCGATGGAATCTCAGCGATAAATGAACAATATCTCTCTTAAAATCCAGTCAATATACTCGAAACTGCTCGGATAAAAATTTACTATGTAAATTCTGCTGGAAATATCCCAGTTAGCATAATTAACAAAAGGTAAGAATACTTTTCAAGATAGATTTGATCTCTTCTAACTTACCTCTTTTGTATAAAAAAAATATTTGAAAAAGTAAGAACACATAAATGCTCTTACCATCATCAATTTTCAAAAGAAAAAGGAAACTTTTTATAGTTGCGTTACAGGCATCATAGTCCTGATGCTTAAATTCTGGGAGATGAAAAAAAAAAATCTTTTAAGTGAAAGTATAATATTTACTATCTTTTCAAAGATTTAAGAGATGGAATCTGAAATAATAACCATTCTTGATGATGTTAAGGATAGTGCATTTAAGGAAAAAATGGTATATGACCTTTTTATGAGACTAGTCAACAACACTTATAAAATGTAAAAACATCATAAAACGATGTATAAGCCTAATAGTCCTTTAACGGAGATCAACAATAGCAATTATATCCTTGTTTAATAGAATAAAATTTTAGAAATGTCATGCCAGATAAGGAATCAATTCGAAATTCCAAAATAGGAGATTCAAGATTATAGAACATCAGATATCTTTCCTAAACTTATTATTGAATACATCAATTCTCATATGGATAATCTTGTTTAAGAGGAGGGCAAAACTGATGAATCGGTTCATATTATTCTCCCTTTCCTTCTGCCCAATTCACCTTTGCATATGATGCCTTTTAAAGTTAACCTGAGAGTGATACCAGATATTATGAACGGAATAAAGTATATCATTCATTTTTAAGATTCCTATGATGTTCAGATTGTTCCTTCCATCCTTTACGCAGCGAGAAGCGACCGTATTCTATTAACTACCAATAACATTTCCTCGTATTTTTCAATATTGTGGCAAATTTAACTGTCCGATCACTTTGCTTCAGAAATATTTGGAATTGATCTTTTTGAGAATCTGAAACAAAAAAGGAAACATGATGAGCCTGTTCAATGTGATTTTCATATTAATAGCAGTATGTTTAAAAACTAGGGTTTAAGAAACTCGAGAAAAATGGTCCTTCCTGTTGCCTTAAAAGTCATTAAAACTTTTAATATGAAGTAATAGGTCTTATTCTTAATTTAAATATTTAAGAAAAAAGAATACGATCATAGGTCGAGACGCACTAATACCAATATATAATTACAAAAATTATAATCAGCTGAAGATAACACTATCTTTTCACCTCGAAAGAGCAAGGATATCAATAATGTGTTTTGCAAAATAAATAATCCTTATGAACATGTTATTCATGAAAAGTTTATCAAGTTAAAGAATATGTATAAACTCTCCTATCTAAAGCTAGTATTAACGATGATAATTATTATATTGGGTGTGATCATAGCTATCAATGTCCTTTTCATGGCTAAAGTCTAGAGTACGGGCAACGATTTGATGCAAGTCTTAAATATAAACTCTAACAAAAATAACTAAATTACTAATATTTATGTTCTTTTCTCACAAAGTGCGATCCTCCATCAGTTAAGAAATTACCCCCAATAGTTCTTAAAACTTGCTTCCTATAACATATCGAGTTTGATAACAGAGTATATTGGCAAAGTTGCAGCAGATATCAATTTAGTTCTTAATATTTAAATAACCAATATTCAAAGACAAAGCATTGATTATAAATTATAATTTAATAATTTCAATGTATCTGCAAAGACAAACTCTACGAACATCTTAGATTATCTTCAATATGCTCAGCAATATTTAGTAACTGACGATCTTACCTTTCTTGTCAAAAATTGGCCTAGCATTCCGATCTTAATTTCCTCATTTGAATCCTAAAACGTTGATGTTCTTCGTGAATTAGTCAATTACCAATTTACAGTGTGTGCTGGTGCAGTTTCTATCATTATTGCAGCAATATTTGCGATTAATGTTGTCTGTTTAAAAGCAAAAAGCCTTCTGAATAGAATACTTAACCTTTATGAAAATATTTAAGAATAAGACTGTTAAAAATTTATCAAAAAGCTAAATGAATTCAACTGTATTCTTTATAAATGCAATAATTTTACAGCAAATAATTTTAAGAATAACCAAATATAATCTTAAGATAAAATAAAGGGCAACTCACAGAGGAACTTATCTAATCTACAATAATCAATGAACGTAAATCTTCAATAAAACTTGATGCAAAGTATTAAATTAATATAGAAAAGAGCCTCCGTAATAAAACATACGATTGAGTCAACTTAATAGCACCAACCCATCTAAAGAAGGAGTACTTTGATGTTAGTTATGAAAATCAATTTCCTTTGTCTCGTTCCTATTATCCTAATCTTGTTTTTTATTGGCTACTATACTCAAATTATACAATATGAAAATGAAATGCGAGATATCTTGAAATATTTTGATTTAATGCAAAACTCATGTAATTTTATAAGCTATCGCGCTTCCGATTTTTTAATGGCAGGGCTACAGGAAATACTACCATAACATGAAAGAATAGCTCCGAATATAGAATTTAGTCGACAAATTTTTAGTTCCTTTGAGTCTTAACTTCCATCTTATTATAATAATTACAAATAAAATTAAACTATTATGCTAAATTTCAATCTTTGTGCTTATTCTTTTCTTAATACTGGCTCTCTCTATAAAAATATTCTCTGCAAAAACATATTAGGCGGTGCTATGCAGTCAGGATTTTCATAGACTGTCACTCTCTATTTAGATTTAATTGCGAACAATATTGGAGTTCAAATGAAAGATTTTGGGTCGACCTATCGAATAGGTGCTAAATATCCAGTCTACATGTAAATTTATTATATCAGAAGAACCCTTTATAATATGATTATATTTCTTCAGGGCATATTCAATAACGATACTGTTTAATACATGAATCTTTGGAATAGCTATTTGACAGGCTTAATAAATTATATTTGGCTCTTATTGCTGTGTTTTATTGGTGGTTGTTGTTACTATTACTGGAAAATTAATCAGAAATGCCGATTGGCCCTAAGGACGTTTTATGTCTTGCCCAAATCATTTTTACTTCAAATGAATATAACAAAAATATTGCGAAAGGAGAAAATTATTGATTAAATTGAAAGGTTGGCTTTTTGATAGTTTTATATTGTTATTTTTGTGTTATCATTTTTTACATCACATTATTTCATTATGCTATCGATCTAGCAAATTATTTTTAAAGGGATTTATTCTTAATGGGTCAGAAACAAAATAAGGAAACAAAACAGTGTCCTCAATGCAAAGAGAGCGCTGGTATTGTCCCGATGATCTATGGTTTTCCAAGCCAAGAACTATTTAACAGAGCTGAAAAGGGATAGGTGATGCTGGGAGGGTGCATAGCCTCAAAATAGAGATGGCACTGTAAAACATGCAAACATTGCTTTTTATGAACTCTAATCAATGGTAGCTTATTTTACGATAAATAATCATCTTAAATTCTACTCGTTTATCATAATTATGAAAGTTTTAAGAAATTATATTTATGATTCAATATTTTTTTTTCGTTAAGTCATACTTATTAATAATAGTTTACCATTGATATATTCATATATGATAATCGTAAACTTTAATAAGTTTTGATATCATAATTATATAAACAAATTGAATGTAAAAACAAGAAACCGCGGTATGCCCTAAATGTAAAGAAAGTGCTAATGTTTTGAAGATAGTATATGGCAAACCCAATCAAATATTAATTGATAAGGCTGCCAAAGGATTAGTTAAATTAGGAGGATGTGCTATGTAAAAATAAAGATGGTACTGCAAAAATTGTAAGCAAGGATTTTGATGAATTCTACTCAATTTATTAAATATTATCACTAACTTGATGCGAATATCAACTTGATCGATTTTATTATCTTTATGAACAAATGAGAGTGATTTTGAGAAGATAATATCCGATAAGTTTTTCCAAAAATATCAGGAAAGACATAAAAATAATTTGGAAAATAATAATGAATTAAAATTTTATTGTTAACAATAGATTAGATAGAAGAAGATATATTTTTATTTCCATTTGAAAGTTCCAAGAATCATACCATTTTTATATGATTATATTAATGTGACAATGCTATAGACTGTTTCAGATGGAATTCTATTCTAAGGATAAATGAAAACACAATACAAACCCCAATTAATTTACTTAAATTTTACAATAGTTAGTTGTATTATAATTAATTAATACAATCATATCAGAAGTCAATAATGCATCGCGTATTTGTGCTCAAAAGTAAGATAATTACTATAATTTTACTTTTATACTTTTTAATAGGAACTGCATTTTCATATCAGGCATCAAGAATATACACACACATGAACAGTAATGACGACGAAATTGTTCCTCAATTGCATCTGCTGGCAGATTCGGCGATACATGGTTCTTCGATGCAAGGATTATAAACAAATTAAATGTAAAAATAGGAAATGAAGGTATGCCCTAAATGCAGGCAAAGTGCAAATGTTGTTAAGATAGTGTATGGTAAACCCAGCCAAGAATTAATTGATGAGGCTGAAAAAGAACTGGTGTCATTAGGAGGTTGTTCTAGATCAGTATAAAAATGGTACTGCAAAAAATGCAATCATAAATTTTAATGACTTCGACATGATGATAGTATAATTTCATTATAAATGATTTAAATCATTATCTAAGAATTATGATTTGATCAATAATTATAGGCAATTTGGTTAGCTGAGTCTTTGCTGTTTGGTGGGAGATACACACCGTCGGTTTTACTGCTCAAGTATTTTTATTGCAGGCTCTTTTTATAGTGTCTGGCTCCTATGCAAACGGAAAAACACAAGGCAAATAATATGCCATAGGAAAGTATACCCACCGCAAATCGAAGTAAATAGGCATCTTTATAGAGAGTTCCGCAAGTAGTTTGCTGAAAGCGAGCAAAATTTTAACCAATAAGGGAACAGTTTAAACCTGCCAGCATTCCATATGTGGGGTCGACTAAAGTGTTTATACTATTCATGTTGGTCAATATACTGTTGAAGAAAGTAGGAAGGATATTGATTTGAGTAAAAAGAGTGTTTAAATCTACCTGAACTTGTACAGTTCTTGGCAGTACTCCCGTAGAACTGGGTACCCCTCCTACAGTCGGTCCCAATGCAGTTTCCTTAACTTTATAGTAATTCGTCCAAACATTGTTAAGCTCACTATTGAACGTACAACTTGATCCATATCTGGATGTGAGATCAGTTAAAAGAACATGCCCTCCAGTCAAATAGTGGTTTAGTACCTGACCGCTATCCATACAGCCATTGCATCCACTAGAAGTTGTGCTCACCCCTGAGGAACAAGTTGATGAAGTTCCAGAATTACCGTTTGTTGCTGTACAATTTATTGTGAGGTCGCTCGAGTTTTGATTAACTGAAGGTACCCAACTATCAGAACTCAAAGCAGAATTACAGCCAGACCAAGTCCCAGAAGTAGGACTTGCAAGGCCCTCTAGAATGGTTAAGGTGGAAGAATCAGTAACATCTGGAATTTCACTTAAAGCAAAAGAATTAACAATATTTACTGCTGATGTCATACTATTATTCATAAGATTTATATAGGGAGTTTGATTAAAGCTATTCAAAGTGGATAAAGCTTTTGTTAGATTTTATATTCCGCTGGTGGTAAGTCCTCCAATAGTTGACAGCAAATCTCCATTTCCAAAAGGCATGCAGACTGAAATTTAACTAAGAGTGTTAGAATCCATAAGAAAATTCAGGTTGGCTATATTATACAATATTTACTAGAAAAATATGCGGAATTTGTCAATGACTGCGCGTAATACTCGCATCCCCATGTGTATGGAGGTATAATAAGTGATAGAAAGGTAGAGAATATGAATCCAATAACACCAGCAATAAATAAGAAGAAACAGACACCATATAAGAGATAGCGGCATCCATATTTTTAGCAGCATGTAACGAAGATGGCAGCAATAAGACTGAGAATGCTGAGTCCAATCACAACTGCATAGTAAACAATGACTGCGATGTTGGTGTCATTAGCCGTATTAGTGCTCGAAACCGTGTAATAATTTCCGACTTAATTATCAGCATTTTGGACTGAGTTAATAATATTACTAATTGTAGTCGAGACATTGGCAATACCTGAACTGACGTTGGAGATTTCATCATGGTAATTTTGGGCTTGATTTCTTAGGTTTGTTAAAACTTGAGAAATGTTATTTATTGATGTATATAAAGTCCATACATAGCCGCTTTGAGATATATAACTTCCCAAAATAGAAACGAAAGAAGAGGTAATTGGTCCTCCAGGAGGGGCTATAGCGTCAATAGGAGTCGAATACTTGAGATTTAAGTTATTACCAGCAGCATCGTTATTAGATATTTTCTTAGTATCTGAAATAGCTGTCTGACAATCATTAAGAGCATTATCCATTGTTGCATTAGAACTGCCTGTTCTAATGACGGACAAGTTTCCATCAATATTATTTAAATTGGTTTACAAATTTCCCAACTATGATGAAATAGTATTTAATCCAGCAAAATATGAAGATTGATCCATAGTGACGTTTCCATTAAGAATGTCATCAGCTATTATTGCCATAGAGCAGCTTGTCTTTTTAATAGATTAACCAACTTCAATTGTTTCAATTAAACCTATATCAATATTTAATTACCATAGATAGAAGCTCCGATGACTAAACATAACGCTAACATTAAAGCAAAAGCTGGCCAATATAGTTCGCATTTAGTATATGTCTGATTTTAAGATCTCTGACAGCATTTTGGAGGGCAACAGCTGGGGCAACAGCAACAGCATAATAGAAAAGGCCATATAACCACAATTATCACTAACCCGACAGCAAAGGAAGCGATAAATATAGCGAAACCCTTCACATTATTTGAAATCATCGATTTAGCATCACTGTATTTAGCATTGCCCAAATTTCTCATCAAGCCGATTCTAATTGAGGAGAGATGTACCCATCAATACCAACTTATGAATCGACGGAAGACATATAACCGTTAGCCAGACTTGTATCGCTGGCAGTGACCAGAGATGATCTGATGGAATAGGAAGAGCAAAGATTGTTTACATTAGATGTTCTGCTGGAAGAGGTTTGATAGGTGAGCAATAATCTTTATCCTAAAGATTGCTCTTATCGAGTGTTGTCCCATGCTATATAGGATAGCAATAAAAGTGTGCCTAAGAGGAGTATATTTTTTGCGGACTGCTTCATGGTAACCAACTTATATGTTAATATTCCAAGATACACTAAACTACTTCTGATGGCTGCTACATTTAACTTTACTAAAAAGGTCAAGACTGCAAATTTTCTCACGACAAAGAACAAACAAAGCAATGAATTTGATAATTGTTAATTGTATTCAAAATAAATCATATTTGTTTATTTTCAGTCAGCATAATATAAGTATCTTTTTCTTGGAGTCTTACATCTATAATGATTGTCTAAACCTTAAACTGTGTAAAAATTACAGTTCTCCTTGGTTGAATAAATATTCAATATTCTCAGATGAATGTTATTCATATTTTTAATAAAACGCACCTGCTATATTTCAGTATTCTTATAGAAAATAATGGGGTTGGGGTTGGGGTTGGGGTTGGGGTTGGGGTTGGGGTTGGGGTTGGGGTTGGGGTGGGGGT
>Ga0302188_10001481_pt1 | contig 18317 bp, 16 predicted proteins | sample II_Bog_E2_1_FD_198783 | JGI IMG/M metagenome (GOLD analysis project Ga0302188, IMG submission 198783) | Peat permafrost microbial communities from Stordalen Mire near Abisko, Sweden - II_Bog_E2_1 | ecosystem: Environmental > Terrestrial > Soil > Wetlands > Peat | place: Sweden: Abisko...
GACGTGATAAGGAAGCTGTATGGGTTAGTTTAAGAAAATTATCCCGATTTTTTGAGATAGAAAATATCTACAGTCCTGATATTTTAATTATTTTTCGGGATAAGCCAAAAGTCGGGATAAGTGGTGTTATCCTGAAATAGGGATAACACCACCGTACATACCGTTCGGTATACGGCGGTTCAACAGAAATTAATGTACTAATGAATATCTTTCACTGATGGATATGAAACCGATTTTCTTTAGGTATTCGTTGGTTAGTGTCCGTGTAAGGATTGGGCTATTGGCTATATGCCAGTAGCTCTTTCTTGTATTGGCATATTCCCACGCTTTGGTATTGGGGATACCAAGTTTTACAAGATTATCGTGCCTTGGTTTGATTTTCTTCCATTGTTTCCAAAAACACATCCTGAGCCTTCTTCTTAGCCACTCATCCAAGGTCTTCGCAAGTGTCTTCATATCTGCCATACTAAAATAGTTTGCCCAGCCAGTTATGCACTGTTTGAGTTTTTCCATCCTTTGCTCCATATTCATACTCTTGCTTCTCCCTGTTATCTCTTTAAGCTTTTGCTTTAATTTCTCAACAGGCTTTGGATGTACCCGAATTCCAGTTCTACCTTTCTTTGCGTAGAACGAGAAGCCTAAAAATTTCAGGTTCCATGGTCTATCTACTGCACTCTTTTCTTTATTGACTTTAAGCTTTAGCTTTTCTTCAATAAATCGAGTAATACTTGCCATAACACGTTCTGCCGATTTTTTACTTTTGACGTATATGTTCGCATCATCCGCATAACGGCAGAAATTCAGGTCCCTCCGAGCGAGTTCTTTATCCAACTCGTTTAACATGACGTTACTCAAAAGTGGAGACAGATTGCCCCCTTGGGGACATCCGACCTCTGTTTCCTCTACCGTTCCATTTATCATAACTCCTGATCTTAAATACTTTCGTATTAGAGATAATACTCGACCGTCTTTAATTGTTTCAGACAGCAGGCGCATAAGTTTGTCATGGTTTACGGTATCGAAATACTTGGCAAGGTCAATGTCTACAGCCCATTTGTAGCCTGTATCTATATATTCCTTACATTTCAATACTGCCTCTTTGGCACTTTTGTTAGGTCTGAATCCGTAGCTGGTTTTTGAGAATTTTCTCTCATATATAGGACTCAAAATTTGGGCTATGGATTGTTGGATTACTCTATCGACTACAGTAGGTACTCCTAACAATCTTATTCCTCCATCTGCTTTTGGTATTTCTACCCTTCTGACAGGTTGAGGGTTATATTTTCCTTCCAGTATTGACTGTCTGAGTTGTTTGCTATTTTGTTTTAGAAATTGTAAAAGTTCATTTACTGTCATTCCGTCGACTCCATGGCTCCCTTTATTTGCCTTGACCCTTTTATATGCTAAATTCATATTACTTGGTTCAAGGATTTGCTCAAGCAGTTCACTGGCATATTCATTGACATCGTTTCTTCCTTCTTCTAACGTGGATGAAATACTCCGCACTCCTACATTATCTCTGAGTTCCACTCTTATTTCCTGTAGGTAGTCTTCTTTATGAAGTTGTCTGCTTTTAACGCATTTCATCGTGTCTTTCAAAATTCCAAAACCTCCTATTGTTCAGTCCTTCCCACCGCGTATATATCCGCCGTGGTACTATGACGTCTGCTGACTTCTGCCAGTTCAGCCATACATCTCTGCATGGGTTACCATTTCCAAATTTATGTCCATAGCTTATCTGACAGATCTCCCCAGGTAAGAACGCTTACTTTCACTCCATCTATCTGCTACATTTACACCATCCACTTCGAATAGTTTAGGGCTTCGTTTTGTCTAGCAAACTCACCCAGCGGACATATGCCTTATATGTAGTTCGTGTTCCTCAGACCAGAGCTTTGCCGCCGATTTCCTTCAGATTCCACCTCGCGATGGACACCCTTATCTTAAGCTAACGGTTGGCACTATCAACCCCCGTATTGGACTTTCACCAACAAGTAAGCACCCATGCTGGGCGCACTAAAAAAAAAGCAAAGCGACTATGCGCTTTGCCTTCAGTTATCTGATTAGCTTCTTACTACTTTTATGTTTTACACGATTATATTACATTTCAAAGACACTGTCAATAGACTTATGTCTTTCGTATGTGTCAAGTTTTTCTCGGTAAAGAAATTCAACCTTTATTCTAACTGCGTTCACCAGCTTTTTAAATTTAACCGTTTTGTACATTATGCAAAAATTTTTGCTAACTTTCCCATGGCACTACTTGCTGGACTGTAATTTGCCAAACGCCCGTGTTGTACTCCAACATGCAACACCGCAGCATTTGCTTTTTTTAAGGCGATTCGTACGGCTCCATTGAGTTGACGACTCTGCTTTTTTTGAAATGTTTGGTCTTGTTGGGTCAAAGCTCGCGCCAGTTCTTCATTCTTTAGACCCGTTATTATCTTTACCATTGCTTCTCCGCCTTCTTTTCCCCACCGACGGCTTTGACGCTTCATCCTATAGCTATACAAGCGATGGTTACTCTCGCAAGTTCCTAATCCTTTCTGGTATGCGCCAAGACCTCGTTTTTCAATGGGATTTAGATAGTTCCAATTCCTTTGTAGATAACCTCTCAACTGCTGAACCTGTTCTTCCTGTGTCGTCTTTTCTTGTGCTATCGATTCGGCTGTATCCAAAACCGTACTGACTCCATCCCAGTCATAGTCCCAAAGGTGGCGCTGAAGCTTATTTATTAAAGTGCCTTCTACAAAATTTAGGCGCTCCTTAATCTTTTTATTCACATGGTATCGATCTCTAAAATGTTCATGGCGGCAGCATCCATCAACAATCTCATCAAATACACTTTTCCCGTACCCATTTCCTCCATCACTGTTGCTTAAAACAATTGTATTGCTTAAATCATAGTTATTTTCCAAATACATTTTTATTTGTTTTGCTGTTTCTGCACGATTAAACCCTGCAAAGCAGTGCGTTCCAGTAAGTTGACGACGGTTTCCACAAGTCTCTACACCTTCGGCAATCTGAAAACGATGTATTTCGCATTTTTTCTGACCTTGTCCTCGAATCATTACACCGTCTCCTTCAATATACAAAACCGAGGCTTCCTTCAACTGTGCATCCGCAGCGGGTTCAGCAACTGCCTGCTCTTTTTCCCACTGGGCATATTTCTTTCCTACATGCTTTACGATACTTCCAACTTTTTGATGGCTCATTTCTACCGGCGTCAATAAGTTTACCGCTAACGCCGTAGATCGATATACGCTTTTTGCAGCAATCTGCGCTATACAGTACTGAAAATATGGCGTATAACGCTGGTATGGAACTAAACCGAGTTCTCGATCCATAGGATATATACTTTTTTTAGTGGCATTTTTTAACAAACGGCGTTTGAAACGGACGGCACCAAAAACACACTGGATTGTTCGCCAGTCTCGCCTTGCTATCTCATAGCCTTTCTGCTTATATTTTTCCGCTACTTCTGCATCAATAATTTCCAATGCTTCCGCTACAGATTGACTTAACTTATCTGTAAAATAACGCCATATACACTCTTCACGAGAAATTGCGTCTTTCGAGTCCTTTATTATTTTTACGATTTCTGCTACAATTGAATTCATAGGAAGACCTTCTTTGTAATATATTTGCTCGCAAAGCTTATATTATAATAAAGGTCTTCCTTTTATTTTGCAACTTCTACCGAGAACTATTTTACACTAAGATGTCTTTCTACATTGTCTTGTTCATGAATCGCAAATTTTACAATCCACATTGTTGAAAGGCTTGCTTTAAATCATCAATAATATCCTCAGCGCCTTCCAGACCAACACTAAACCGAAGATGTCCATTTTTAAATTCATCAGGATAAAAATGATTTCTTTCGTCATTGGGACCCGTATACACAATTAAACTCTCATCATGTCCAATTGAAACGGCAGGAACAATGATTTCAAGAGAATTGACAAATTTATTATGAGTAGCTGCATCCGCCTTTAAGCTAAAAGCCATCACACCAGAAAACAGTGTCATCTGTTTTTTTGCAATTTCATGCTGAGGATGACTTTTTAGACCGGGATAAGCAACAAAGCTCACCGCTGGATACGATTCCAAAAACTGTGCAATTTTCAAAGCACTTTCACTGTGTTGTTTCATACGCAAAGGAAGTGTTACAACGCCGCGCATAATAAGCCATGCGTTAAAGGGACTGATAACACCACCAAGATTCACCATTGCTTGACGTTTTATTTGATCAATTAATGCTTTTCTCCCAATAATTGCCCCACCCATTGCATCTCCGTGACCGTTAATATACTTTGTTAAACTATGTATAACAAGATCGGCACCAAGTGCAAGGGGATGCTGTAAAAAAGGAGATGCAAAGGTACTATCGACTGAAAGTAAAGCTCCTACTGATTTCGCAATCACTGAAATTTCGGCAATATCACTAATCCTCGTGGTTGGATTTCCTGGTGTTTCAATATGGATCAACTTTGTGTTGGGACGCAGCACTTTCTTTATTTCCTGCAAATTGGCTGTGTCCACAAGGCTGACTTCTACGCCATATTTTTCAGGGAAATACTCCTTCAATAATCTATAAACTGCTACATAGGAAACATTCGTGCAAATAACATGCGCATTTTGATCTAAAAATGTAAAAAACATGCCTGCCAGTGCTGAGACTCCACTGCCTAAAACAACGCAATCTTCGCCCCCCTCAAGAGCAGCCAGTTTTTCCTGAAGATAGATTTGATTAGCCGAGGTATTTCTGGTATAAACCAATTGATTGGGATCACTCCAATTAAGATTTGATGCATCTTCCGGTAACCTATAACTATTCGCCATAGTAATCGGACGTCTGATAGCTCCTGTTTCTTTATCAATACCATTTCCTGTATGAATACATTTTGTTTCAAAACTCACTTTCTTTTTATCAAGCATATTAATTTCCCTCTTTTTCCAATTTTCTATAAAAAACAAATATTTGATTTCATCTGGCATTTTGTTATTGCTTACTTAAATATCTTGCTTTGTTGATAACACTTTATGCAAATTTCACTATTTTCTATCGGTAAAAAAGCTTGCCCGCACTGTTTGCATATACGTAATGAAATTGAGAATTCATTTTTTTCTTTTAGTTCTTTCGTAATCAAAATAGCCCTTTTTGCACAATTATTTTCACAAATATGACATTGGTAACAACGTATTTTATCAAATTGCAAGACAAATTTTTCTGTTGTTAAAAATACACGCAAAGCTTTTTGGGGACAAAGCATCGTACATAAACCACAAGTATTACAATGTTCGTTAACAACACAAGAAAAAAACAATGGGTTTTTTACTAAATCTTTTTCACTTACTTCATTTCGTATATACTTTTCAAAATAACAGGGCATGCAAGCTTCTTCTGATTTATTAGTCTTCACCAATTCAAGAAAAGAAATCATTGACCTTAGACTTTGCTTTAAAAACAAACGACGATTCATCATCTCATGCGGCACGTCTTTTAGGTAACGTTCTTCGGTCTGTTCCAAAATATGCACTGGTATTTTACCTTGACTGACAAGAACCGTATTACATGCATTTAAACGACTTTTTAGAATGGTCAAGATTTTTGAATGACAGGATCTGCATTTTGAAAGGTCAACTGTGATGTCATGATTTTGAGCCATACTAAATAGTAAACGCACATCTAAAAAAGCTAAACAAGGAATTAAGCTTTCCTCCCCTTTTTTTTGACAAGAAAAAATCTTTTTCTGCTGTGTGTATCTTTCTATAATCTTTTGATATGCAATACTGGTTATCACGGCTTTAGACGGACATACTGACAAACAAAGACCACAAGCATTACATTTATTCATATCAATAACACCATTTGAAATAGCACCTTGCGAGCATACATCCAAACACATTTTGCATTCGCTATTTTTAAAATTATTTATACATTTTTTTGACTGAATTTGGAATTCCTCCACATAAACAGCCTCCATTTGCTAAAATCCCTTTCATTTTAAATATGTATATCGATAACTCTTATTCTTCAGATAAAGTTTGCTCTAAAAATGTGTCATCAGCAAATATATATGAAGGTAAAAAATGTGCCAATCCTTGATAAAAATCCATGGTTGTTTGTTTCTGCAGCAAATCGCAAAAATCCTTTAAAAACACTAGTAAATGCTTTTCTAAAAAGGATCTTTGCCCTATGATATTTTCTTTGATAGCGCTTTTGTCATTTTGTAGAATATATTGAATGACCCTGCCTGACATAAAAGCCATAAAGCTGCATTCCAATCCAATATGGTCGGCAGGTCCTTTTGCTGGATCAATAATTTCGGCACCCCATTCTTTATAAAAGTCTTGCACAGCCAATGTATGTTCATCATAAATAACATGTTCTATACTTAAATAAACAGATTCCCATGGGAAAACTAAAACCGTGCCAGACTCAGAAAATAATGTTACATAATGTTCTTTCATTCTTCTCCAATCCACAATGTTATAGCGCTGCATCTTCTGAAAACTGTTTGCTAAAAGTGATATTCCTATATCAGATTCGCCTTGATCCAGCATCGCAGAAAAAATATTGGATTCCATATATTTTAACATTGCCTTTTTATTTGGTTCTTCAAATAAGACAACTGCAAAAAAGCAGTAAAACCATTGTCTAACTTTCATTATTTCTAGCAGTTGAATTTGATTCATTTTATTATTTCCACGTCCTTAATTAAAAAAATTCCACATAAAAATTATAAGCCATTGGAAATCCCCATACCATAAAATATACTTCTATCTAATACCTCTCCCATAAAAATCAAAAATGTAACGATATATAACATACCAGCTGCTTCTTTTTTATAAATACTTATACCCAATCCTATTAGTGCAAGGAGACTGCACAACCATCGAATTACCATAAGCAGTTCCTTTTTCGATAAGAAGCCCAATGATTCTATTCCGGCTTTACCAGTTTGAGCTAACGGACCTGCAAATATTGAATAAAATCCCGCCTGAATTAAAATCCCAGTAAGACCAACTATCATTGCAATCATTATATAATGTTTCGCACCGACTTGATTTAAGAAATCGCTCTCCTTACATAAAATTAGTACACCTAAAAATGCTCCCAGTGCCATCGTTGCACCAATAAAAGTAATATATGAATGTCCAGCTCCCCATGCTGGAATAATGGTATTTGCATAAACCTCTGCCTGACTAATAACACAAAACAAGCCACTAACACTTCCTGTTAGTGCTGTAAAATAAATTTTTTTATTTTTATGCAGCCTATAAAACGTTAATAAACTACATGCGAAAAAAAGTCCCGTCAATAAAATTTCTCGGCTCAACCATGAACTTTTAATATTTATAAGGGCGTTCATAGCACGCAGAGGATTTCCTAAATGCATACCGGATACCACCATTGCTAACAGAATTAATACCGTACTAATTAAAAAACCAATTTTATAATTACGTTTATTTCTTTCTTCACCCCCAAGGACTCTGCTAGCAACAAATAACATAATTACCAATCCAATTGCCGCTTGTGAAAGTATAGTATACGTCACCAAATAAATTGTCCCCTGCATGTTGCTTCCTCCTTTGATTATTTTATTCTTATAGACTATTTTTGTGCGGAACAATAATTAGTGATGGTCTTGTTATATTTTCATCCGGCATTATTTTACATTTTCCCACATTCGCATATTTTATTTTCAACGCTTCAATATCACCGTTATGAATCAAACGAAGCGGACAAGCTGCAACACATACTGGTTCTTCTCCTTTAGCCAATAAATCCTTACACATATCACATTTCCCCATAATGCCTGTTTTCGGATTCATTTGAGGCGCACCATATGGACAAGACCATGCGCAATATCCACAACCAATGCAAATTTCTGGATCGACTGAAACAATGCCTGTTGTTACGTCTTTTTTCATTGCTCCAGATGGGCAATTTTTTACACATTTAGGAACAGCACAATGGTTGCAACTTATACTCAAGCTATAAGTATATACATTATGAATATACCCATAACCTTCTTTAGCAAAATTTCCACCTTCAAAATCAGTTACTCGACGAAAGTTCTGACCTACTTCGTTATCATGTTTATCTTTACAGGCAATCTGACAAGTCCTGCATCCCGTACAAAATTTGCTTTCATGTACAAATCCCAGCTGCATTGTTAAATCTCCCCTCTTAATAATGCTTTGACTTCCACTAAATTTGTATGCTGTGGATTTCCTTTTGCAAGCGGTGTAGGACGCTGCGTGGTCAATGTATTGATATTCCCCCTAATGTCAACGCCCTCTTTATTCGGTGTATACCATCCACCTTGAGGAATCGCAATTACACCCGGAATAATTCTAGAAGTCACTTTTACGCAAATATGTACCCTTCCACGATCATTAAAAACTTCTACTTTATCTCCGTCTTGAATTTTACGAGTTTTTGCATCCTCAGGATTGATCCACATAACTTGTGGTCCAGCTTCTTCCATCCATGGATTATTATCATGCATGGAATGTGCTCGGCGTTTATAATGCCACCCCATACATTGCAATGGATATTTCTTAATTAATGGATCTTCTGGTCCTTCAAAAGCAGGAACATATTTAGGAATTGGCGGAATTTCTTCTGGATTATTTATTTTGTGTAATGCGGGAGAAAACAATTCTATTTTACCGGATGGTGTTGGAAATGGATTATTTATTGGATCTTCTATTTGCTTTTTAAATGCAATATATGGTTCTTTAACGTTCCATTTAAAAATCCCTCGCTTTTTAAATTCTTCAAAAGAGGGTAACTGTATATCTTGTTTTCTTGCAAAATTATAAGTACTTTCGCACCATTCACCAACTGTCCGATGACCTTCTGAAAACTTTTCTGCCAGCCCTAGTTTTTCTGCTACATCTAAAATCCAATCATGATCATCGCGGCATTCAAACATTGGGTCAATCGCTTTATTACAATATGTAATATATTCACTCCAATTTCCACAAGTTACTATATTTTCCCCCTCAAACATAGATGTTGCCGGTAATAAAATATCTGCAAACTTTGCACTTGCTGTCATAAAAAGATCCGCACAAACGATAAATTCACAGTTACTGGTATCTTTTAAAATTTGAGCCGTTTTATTACAATCAGAATGCTGATTAATTAAAGTGTTTCCACCGATATTATAAATAAGTTTGATATTGGTATCCAATTTATTAACGCCTTTCACACCATCCGCTTTTGCTGTCATTTCTTTACCACGCACAACAGCATCTGTCCATAAAAAGCATGATATTTTTCCTTGATACGGATTCTTAGGCATTGATAACGATAGTGTTTTTATTCTGCTGTACTTCCCATGTCCGCAAGCCCAGCCTCCTATAATTCCAATATTTCCGGTTAATGCAGGTAAAACTGTGCCAAAGCGGACTGCCTGCTCTGCATTTGCCTGACGCTGCATTCCCCAGCCTTGTATCATAGCCGCTGGTTTTGCCGTTGCGTACTCAATTGCCAATTGTTTGATTTTATTCGCTGGTACACCACAAATTTTCTCAGCCCATTCTGGTGTTTTGGGAATTCCGTCTTTTATACCCAAAATGTAATCTTTTACAGTCTCTTCATTTTCAAACCCTTCCGGCATATGTGCCGCATCAAAGCCTTGGCAGTACATATCCAAAAATTTCTGATCATGAAACCCTAACGTTACAATGACATACGACATTGCCGCCAACATTGCCGCATCTGTGGTTGGTTTAATTGCAATCCATTCATCAGCTAAAGCAGTCACTGTATCAGAACATCTTGGGTCAACTACAATAATTTTCGCACCATTTTCTTTTGCTTTTTTTAAATGATAGGTAGTCAAACTACCATGAATCGTTTCAGCAGGATTAAAACTCCATAAAAAAATTAATTTTGAAAACATAAAACTTTCCGGAGAATTTCCCGTATTAGATGTACCATAGGTATATGGAGTTGCTATTTCAGTACATATGGTACTATAACTTCCATAGAAATCTAAAAATCCACCATCTAACGCAAGTAATCGACGCATTAATGCATCACCGCGAAAGATCCCTTGATTTCCACTTGCATAATTTACGTAACGTGCTGATACACCATATTGTTCCTTGATTCTTTTTGTTTCTTTAGCTATCGTTTCAATGGCTTCTTCCCAACTGATTCGTTCAAATTCTCCCATACCACGCTCTCCAACACGTTTCATAGGATATTTTAAACGATCTGGGCTCAAAAATGTTTTCCGATAACCACGCCCTCTAAGACACGCTCGAATCTGCGGACACTGCTTGGTATCTACTTCATCGTCTGTACTCAGCCGAATTATCGTACCATCTTTTACATGTGCTTTAATCACACACCGGCCACCACAATTATTACGTCCGACTGTAGGTATAATTCTTATTTCATCGGATTGTTCCTGTATTGTTTTTGCTGCTTTTAAGCCAATATCTGCAGTCCCAGAAATAAACAAACCACCACCAACGATTCCACATAATTTTAAAAATTTTCGTCTTGAAAAAACGAATGATTTTTGATTCATTTTAAATTCCCCCCGCAGCCAATGTTACATTACTTTTAATGTCTTTAGCGACATATCAAAACGGATTCATTTAATATATTCGACAGCAAATTTAATGTTTCAAATAAAACATAAACCCTTTTATTTGAGCTCTTTATTTTTCAATAAAAGAAGAACCACTAAAAAAGCAAAGGCCGATACTGTGTTTTTCAAACATCACAGTATCAACCTTTGCTTTTACAATCAGCTATCAATTTATTAAAATTATTTTATTCACGACTATTCGTTGTTAAATTTTATTGTACAAAACTTTTTAGTACCTATTTCTACAAAAAAGCTAAAAATGTAAATTACGCACACCCCAGACTTTAGATATTCTAATCAACTAAGATGATGCAACCGATTATAACACTACTTTTTACCCCTGTCAATTTTATATAATCAATTAATAATTCGTCTGTTAAAATAATAATATATGCATTTCGATTGCAAAATGGTTACATTTTCGTAAGCGTTATACGTTTTGCACGTTGTGCCAGCGAGGATGACCCTTTCCCCTTTTCTGCAACTTCGTCTTCCGCTATCTTGAGTTCACGAGCAATTAACTTACGCACACGAGGTCCACAAAAAGCATTTTGACAGCGGCCATAGCCCGCTCTTGTTCTCCGTCCAATAGCATCAACGGAGCTCACCGAAATTCCCCGCTGCAGACAATCTATAATTTCTGCTTCCGTAACTTGTTCACAACGACAAATAATATTGAGCGCAGGATCTAGCGAATCAACAACACCAGTAAAATCATCTGTCTTTTTTTGAATAATTGGCCGACGTTCCGCCTTAAAATTAATATTTTTGTCTAAAATAAGCCCAGCTTCTTTTAAGATTGAAACCGTTTTCAGGGCAATAGCCGGCGATGATGTGAGTCCTGGAGAATCAATTCCTACCAAATTGATCAAACCTTTGACCCGACTTTCTTCAATAACCCAGTCCTTTTGATTGGATACTGGTCGATTACCCGCAAAAGATTTTAGAGCCTTTTTCATATTGAACCCTGGTACAGATTTACGTGCTGTTTCCGTTATATATTGCAATGTTTTTTCATCGGTTCCAACATCATCCTTATCATCAATTTCTTCAGCATTTGGTCCGATCATAAGATTACCATGATACGTTGTCGTAACCAATATTCCCTTGCCGAGTTTTGTCGGCACCTGAAATATAACGGAATTAACAAGATAGTTCTGATCTTTATCCAATATCACGTACTGACCGCGCCGCGGCGTAATTTTATATTGATCATCCCCTGCTAATGCGGCAATTTGATCACTATATACACCTGCTGCATTAATAACAAAACGTGCCTGGATGTTTTGTTTATTGGTTTTAACCAGAAAACCAGCACTCTGTTTTTCAATTGCCTCGACTTTATCCTGAAGCATCAATTCCACGCCATTTTCGATAGCATTTTCCGCCAACGCAATAACAAACTCGTAAGGTGATACAACTCCAGCATTTTTGCAATAAAGTGATGCCTTGACCGTATCACTCAGATACGGTTCATGTTGTTTTGTTTCTGCCGCGTCCATCAGTTTGAGACCACCAACACCATTTTCCGTTCCATAGCGATAAAGCTTTTCCAGTGTAGGTATTTCGTCTACGTCAAAAGCAAGCACAAAAGATCCTGTTTCACGATACCCAAAATGCAGTTCATTCTCAAGCTGTTCATACATCCGATTCCCTTTTACACAAAGTTCAGCCTTCAATGTTCCTGGCTCATCTGAATACCCACCATGAACGATCCCACTATTACTCTTCGAACAGCCACAGCTCACATCAGCTTCTTTTTCAAGAGCACAAATTTTCAGCTTGTATTTCGACAACTCACGAGCAATGTTCATTCCAACTACGCCTGCACCAATAATACACACATCATACATGATAACATTCTCCTTACTACTTTTATATTTCATAATGACTACAAATAGATTATTATTATCTATTCTATTCCCAATTCTTTTATCCTGCCATTTTCCTAAATGTCCCCAGTAGAATCAGAAAAATCGTATCATAACTATCCTTTAACCTTACTAATTGATAAATTTACTTTGTAATTTCCATAAAGTAATAGTGTATCTAATAAATTATTTAAATCTTTTTGGTTCATAAGATTGGCTTTCAGCCAGTAACAGCCTTCGCCACTAATCCGATGTGCTTCTTCAATAGCTTCACAGGCGGATAAAAAATTCAGGAATTTACAATGTTCGGCTGATTTCATAAATATCGTAATAAATGCAGTTATTGATTGCCCTAGTTTTTCATAATTAAGATTGACAGTAAAGGCTTCAATCACACCATCATCTTGCATTCGCAAAATTCGGGCGGCAACTGCTTGTCCAGTTAAATGAACAATTTTCCCGATTTCCTGCCACTGCATACGGGAATTTTTTTGAAGGCAAATTAAAATTTGTTGGTCTGTTTGATCAATCATTTGTTTAAATCCTTTCATCACGTAAGCAATAACAACAATTTTCTTCCATGCCACAATGGGTTTTGAACCGGTGAGATGTTACAATGTCTTTAAGAAAACTCGAAAAGGAAGTGCTGTTACATGGAAGTTCAACTTTTGCGGCATGCTACATTAATTGTAACACTAAATAAAAAAAAGGTATTAGTCGACCCAATGCTTGGAGGAAAGGGAGTAATGCCTCCCATTCAAAATTCTCCTACTTTACAGCGAAATCCTCTTGTTGAACTCCGTATTCCGTTAAATTTTCAGAATATCGATGGGATTTTACTGACTCATACGCATCATGATCATTTTGACGAAACGGCAATAGAAAAACTGCCAAAAGACAAGCCAATTATATGTCAGCCAGAAGATGAAGACAATCTACAAAGATTAGGATTTTTAAAAGTGTATTCTGTCACGGATGAACTTTACTGGCAAGGAATTACCATAAATCGTACTAGTGGACAACACGGAACTGGGGAGATTGCAAAAAAAATGGCTCCCGTTTCAGGCTATGTGCTACAAACAGAGGGAGAACCATCTTTATATATTGCTGGTGATACTATTTATTGTGAGGAAGTAGCTAGTACATTACTTAAATATCAACCAAATGTAATTATCGTTAATGCTGGTGGTGCACGTTTTATTACCGGTGATCCTATCACGATGTCAGAGCAAGATGTGGTAAACGTTTGTCGGCAGGCGCAAAAATCAAAAGTGATTGCCGTACATATGGAAGCTATTAATCATTGTCTTGTATCAAGGAAAGCTCTATACATGTGTCTTGAACAGGAAAGGCTAGTAGATCAAGTATTTATTCCTATGGATGGAGAAAAAATTATACTATAAAATTAATCTCAAGAGTTAGTGCTGAAATAATATAATCGTACAACAAAACAGTGTATATAAAAACAGCAGCCGTCGATGTATACTCAGAATATGAATATATATCAGTCGGCTGCTATACTTATTTACAGATTTGCTGTATTTTTTCACGGTTTTTAGTGGATCGATGGCTAACCATTCCATAAGTCATGAACTATCTATGGATGAGTAGTCACCGATTTATCGGTGTCCCGCCCTTCGAACCTATTGGGTTTTATTTATCGTTCTTAAACCCTTGCTTGATCAAAGCCGGATATACGGCTGGAAAATAAACTTGCTTGTAAGCATCTGCAACTTGGCTGCTCCAATTTGTCTCCTGCGATGCATCCCCTGTTTCACTAGCGCGCTTCTTATAATAATCTGCCATTACTATATCATAGTCATCTACCGCCCGTTTCATGTCTTTCGCCTGATAGGTTTCATTATGTGCAAATACCTGCAATGGAAAACGAGGTTTTTTCGCTGAATTATTTTCAGGATATCCAATAACAAGCCCTGCCACAGGGAATGTACGCTCTGGCAAATTCAACAAACGAATCATTTCTTCGGGGTTTTTCCGGATCGCACCGATTGGCACGATTCCAAGTTCCATAGATTCCGCCGCAACAATGGCGGCTCCCATAGCAAGTCCACAGTCAAAAGTTCCTACCATCATTCCTTCAACACTTTCATGGATCAGGGAAGGCATTTTGTTTTTCTCACCCGCGATACTAGTTTTATAAAAATCAGCCACAAACACCAAAAATACAGGAGCCTGGGCAATCCAATGCTGATTTCCCGTCAATTCTGCAATTTTAGCTTTTTTCACCTTATCCTTTACAATAACCACCGATAGTTGCTGTCCGTTAATGGAAGTAGGCATCGCCTGTGCGGCTTCTAAGATTGCTTCCAGCATTTCAGACGGTATATCTTTCTCTAAATAACTCCGAATTGATCTATGATTTTTGATTGATTTTATTGTATTGTTCATCATTAGCCCTCCAATTTATCCTTATCTGTATAGAATTCAATTTCTATAGTTTGCCCCTCCTGGTCTGCTTGCTTTTTCTATTTCTGATAGATTCTTTGCTTAAAAATCCCAATCGCTAGAATATTATCTATCGCGATTGGGATTTTTGTTATTTTTTGAGAGGACGTATTCTCTTTTCTTCGATGGAGAAGGAAAACCCTTCTAATTCTAGTGTTTTCGTGGCCTGTTCAACTGCTTGATGTCTTGTCTTTAGCATAGTTTCGCCACTTTTCTTTTTAGTTTCTTTACCTTATAATTATATCATAATAGTGTGCGAAAGACTTCAGCTTTCGCATCGTGGGACACTAGATCCTAAGTCTTATTTAGGTATTTATAGGATAGGGCTTCCCCCTTGTATTGCAGGGGGAAAACAACATATCGTCACATAAAACAACGTAAAAAGGTAGTGAATAGTAGTCAATATCTTTTGTTTTCTTTCATTAATAATATTCACAATAAAAAAGCAGCTAATACGTATAGAACTATTCTCCCCTACTTCAGCGTGCTCAACTTCAAATAAATTATTATTGACCTATAAATGACCCTATGACAAAGGCAATAAATGACATTTTGTCTTTTCTGGATAATTTCCCTTTTTTCTTTTTATAACACCAATACAGAAATACTTCTAATAATTGCAATATGAAAAAGGTACTAGGTACCGCTATCATATACATATCGCTATAAAACAAGTATATATTTTCTATAATGCTCATTTGAATTCCCCTCCCCTTTATTTTCGGCATAATATACAGCCACGACAATTTCTTTGCTTAAAAGCTCATATAAATTATTGTTAAATCATACACTTTTGTATTTTGTTTCATCAATAGCTCAAACAACTTAGTATTACCTTTATCACTGACGCGATGATAAATATAATAAATGACACTTTGGCGGTTCGGGATAACTTTCTGTTTTCCTTTTTATGCTCGCCATGTAAGCCTTGACAATTATTTTGTTGGTTTTGCTCTCCTTGAAGCATTTCAGCTTCAAATGCTTCAAGTGATATATATATCATTAATATGTAAAATAAATATATCCAGCTCCAGCCATTATATAAACACCCAATAATTATATGAGCTAATATTAACGTCATAGTCAAACATTTTAAGGCAAAAAAATCTATAATTTTTTTATAACGCAAATACAGCAATACTGGGAATATGAAAAGGATACCATACCTTACTATATTATATATATAAAGTAAGTGTATATTGGGGTAATGCCGTGCCACAGCCATACTTTCTATAATACTCATTTTAATTTCTCCCGTTCGTTAGTTACTTATTATCTTTCTGGTTTTGTTCTTTATCATATTGCAGTTCGTCTCCTCCTGATAAAGCTGCGCCTGCTTTTGATGTAGCAAAACCAATTGCTGATCCAATATCATCAAGCATTTCAAGCGTTTCAATTGTTGCAGTGGATAAAAGTTTGGCAGTAGCCGCACCTTTAGCAAATAGACCTATTACAGGAAAAGCACCAACAACAGCAATGCCTTGATTTATCCCATACATAAGATCACCATCGGGAGTATTATTAATTTCTTTTAACTCTCGATTATTCAAAAAAGTTTCAACTCCCATACCAATACTAAGTAGCCCTATTCCTATCGCTATACCAGGCGATGCACATAAAGCAACCCCCCCAAAAACTACCCCGGCTATAGCCATAACTATATTTTCGTGTATTAATTCTCCTTTTCTTGCGCTGTTATCCGTCACTGGACTTGCCGTCACGCCCACAGCTCCACGACTAGCGGATAGGATGTCTCCCAAATCTACCCCTAGATTTTCTGCTGTTCCTGGCTTATTTAAAACATATGACTGCTTTTTTTCCTGCATTAATGGTTGTTCAACAGGCGGCAACTCAGATTCATCCGCACAGTCAACAATGGTTTTCATATTATTAAAATGTATCTCATTTTCCATAGAAAACCCACCCGTTGGTGTAACCATTTTTATCTGATTTGGAGAGCTAAATGCCACTTTTGTCTTGGAATTGATGATGATTTCTTCTTCCGCCTCTAGCAAGATTCCTTTGTGGCTGGATATAGTTACGCCTTCTGCGTCATCAAAGGTCAGTACCAGGTCATTGCGTCCTGCGGTAAAGTAGATACCACCTGGCGCGAGTTTCATTTCTTGTCCATATTCTGTTGCCAGATAACGGGTACTCGGATCACTGGTCTGTTCACATTCTGCTCCATTGGTTCGTACACAGCCAGTAATGATGGCGTTTTGTTCCATTAGCCCTGGTATGTAGAGACTTGCATTTGTACCGATTTGCGGCATAAGGTAGAGCATGTCTGTAGTTGGCGGTACGAAAGGATACCAGTAAGCAGTGGCTTCATCTTGTTCTTGGTCAATATTTAGATGCAGCTTTATTTCTTGGTTTTGTACCGCTAGGACGGTGCCTTCTATGCTATTTCCTTGTATTGTTTCGTTGTAGATAGGGTTTTGCCGAATGGTCAACCTTCTTACTAATGTTGCATTATAGACCAATAGCCCTTTTTTGAGTTCAATCGTCACTTCACCGACATACATTTCGTAGTTATGAAAGGTAACTTTATCGCCAAAGGTGAGTTCATCATAGCTTTCGACTTCGAAGTAGGTATATTCATTTTCCACAAGGTTAGGATTATAGTCGTAATCAGTATAATAAGCCTTGATGTCTTTACCGCTACTGTAGGCAATATCATCCGGTAGAGTCTTCTCTCCATAAACTTTTGGATAGCCATAGGAAAATATTTGATTGTCCATGGTGACATCCGGCACGATGACCGTTTCCTGATAGGAGGCTAACCGTTTGATAAACTGCCAGTCGGTTTCTTGGTATTGAATAAGGGGACCGTCAATGGTTACTGGATCGGCTGTCAGTTCAAAGCTTTTGTCTGGATAGTCCTCCATAATTTTAGCTGCTATATCATTATATGTAAGACTGGTATCTTGAAAAGAGCGGTTTTTTTGTTCACTGTCAAAAATGGAGGTTTCGGATAGGAAATAGGCTGTTATCGTATAAAGTCCAGTTCTGACACTGACCTTTACGTTTTTAAGCCGTCCTTTAAATAGCCATTTTTTATTTCCACCATCATCGGTATAGACCTTTATCTGGTCTTCGGTTGTTTCTTGCAGTTTTCCATAAAAAAAGCCAAGACCTCATCTTGACTTTTTTGTTCATTTATTTAAAAAGTTCATAAAAGCATCTGGCAACATTAAGCAGCGCTACTATTGCCATAAATATGCGCAGTATGTTGGACTCCGACTTTAAAATATTTTCGGCTACAAATTCCGGCTTAAAAAGCGCAAATGCCGCCATGCTTGAAAATATTAGAATCTCAACAATATAATAAATTTTTTCTCCCATATATAAACTCCAT
>Ga0302188_10001484_pt1 | contig 18289 bp, 16 predicted proteins | sample II_Bog_E2_1_FD_198783 | JGI IMG/M metagenome (GOLD analysis project Ga0302188, IMG submission 198783) | Peat permafrost microbial communities from Stordalen Mire near Abisko, Sweden - II_Bog_E2_1 | ecosystem: Environmental > Terrestrial > Soil > Wetlands > Peat | place: Sweden: Abisko...
GAATGATTTTCCAAATCCATTGACTGAAGTACTTGGTGCCGTTCGTTTACGATCATTATCATTGTGATTATCCTTAATAACATCTTTATTCTATTTTCTTTGACCAATAAGTTTATCTTTAAGAATATTCTTTATACTTGGTGGATAATTTTCTCGATTAGTTATTTATTCCAATAAATTATTTTTTTGTCTTTCACTTGCTAAACAACTTCTGTTCACTTGAAAAGACACTTCTTTATTTAAAATGATATCAGCGCTCATTTGATGACTCTTTGTCATGGGTTTTAAATGACCATTTGATAGACTAAGGGAGAACAGATCCTTCTTACCATTTTATAATCTTTATTAAGCCTCAATAATTTTTCCTTGAGATAATGATTTTTTTTGTGCTGAAAATTGTTTTTGACGATCAAAGCTACTCCCTCTTTTTAGATTGATTTGAATATCATTGATGTGACTAATGCTTTTGCCGAATCCTTTTATGGTTTTATTAAAATCCGTGAATTTTAACTTAATTAATTGTTTTTTGCCTTAAATTGAACTGAAACTCACATTATTACGAGCAGATTTACAATGAAATTATGAAGAATTAATTTTTTTAGAGTTATCAATTTGTTTTCTATCTTTCTCAGAGTTTGGTAGCAAAGAACCACTTTCGTATCTGTTGATCTTTTGTACTATTTCTTTCAGTTTGGCATTAAGCTAAGCATTATTTATATTTCTTTTTGTCTCTTCAATCTAAGAGGTTATTTATCCATTTGCCTCTTTGATGAGTCTATCTTTGATTTTAATTTCTACATCAATTTATAATTACTGAGGCCCTTATCAGGTTGCGAATATGATATTTTCTGACAAATTTTATCACTGCCTTTGCTATCCAACGCCTTATTTCTTTTGATCATATACTATTAAATTATAAATAGATAATTATTGATCGCTTATGTCATAAAGGTCACTATTCACATATCACCTAATAATTTGTTATCCTTATATAAACGCATTGCCTTTAGGATGTGAGCATGTTCTGTTGCACTGAGCCATCCATGTTATTTTGTACACTCTGTCTATTAGGATATGAGCTTGCCTTGCAAGATCTCCTTTATCTCATCTAGAGATATGTCTCCTATTTGAAAGGAACGAATACAACGACTCGAGATGTCCATAAAGGTAGGGTCATATAGCTCCTATTCGATATCCTCTTCGTAGTCCTAAGCCTATTTCTTCTTTAGTTTCAAGGAGACACTCTGATAGATGACTGCCTTAAAAGTGGTTTTGGGATTAAAGCTAAGAGCACAGAAAGTATGCTTCCAAGGCCCGTTTTTATAGGTATAGCAAAGATACTTCAGCACATTTTTAAGTTCGTTCATGGTATATTTACCATGCAATCCATCTTGTTTAAGTTTTATTTGCAATACATTTTTGAGCCAGCAGGGACGTTTTGATAGATACTCAGAAATGACTGTGAATAGCTCACTTTTGCTAATTGCACTAGGTATTTCAACTTGAAGTGTCGGAATGGGATCTTAGTAATTAATGGTAAAGCCGTTAATGAATTGCTTATCGTTATTATGTTTAATCTTATTTACAAAAAAACTAAATAGATAGTTTGATACTCGCATTTCGGTGGCGCCAAGTTAAATCCCTTTAAGAAATATTCGGGTCGAATAAGTTTCTGATACATTTTTTATTCCTACTAATCTATGACGAGGTTGTTGTTGCTACGATTAATTACCCTCCGCTCCCATTTTTCTACCTTAAACTATCTATACCCTTGACGAACTTAAGCAGATTTTCCTTTGGAATTGAATATTTATCATCTTTACGTATAATGTCTGTGCCCTAACTGCTCACAAAATCACACATATCTTCGAAATCGTACATGTCTTTAATGATAGTGCAGTTTTCAATAACGTAGCTGGTTTGTTTTGACTTTTTGCCCACTCTTCTTCTGATCTTCAGCAGGTGCAATGGCTTGTGAATTAGCTTCTTTTTGAGAGTTACTGGCAAATTTGATGAGCCAATAACAAGAGCTTCCTCTCCAGCCTCTATTTTCTATAATTAGCTCCGATGATTACTTTGATGATATCTGCATCAATAACCTTTTCTGCCTGCTGGACATTTTCCAAATAGAAATGAGTCCTCACAGCAATGAACTGGGGATTGGCTTGAGGCATTTATTGATTATCTGGCTATTCAGAGATTTCTTCGATCATATTAAAAGTTGAATAAATCGGGGTAGATGATTTAATTTATACCTTTTAAATATTTTGATAAGTGCATAATAAATAGTTTTAAAATTTTAAAATTTTAAAAACAGAAAAAATGTCAAGATCTACAGTTGTCTAAGGAGAACCATAAATAAGAAATACTTTACAATTTATTGATTTTTATTTAAATTATTAATTTTATTGCCAAGAAGACATCATGATGGCTAGGTATCAAATTAAACCAGAAATTAAAGGTAGAAATATGCCTTCGGGCAATGAAGACCGAGGCCGCAAGCATTTTTGGGGAGAAAAAGGCAAGAATTATGGATTTTATACAACCCCTGAAGAAATTGAGATGGAACAGAGGAGAAAAATGCATAGGCAACGCATGAAAAGTGAGCTAAACGAGTATGAACAGAATACTGACTGGCTGAACCCATAGGATAGAAGATATCGTTCCATACTTAGATCTCATCCTGACATGGCGAATTACAAAAATACTTTAACTCCGACTGCAGTTTACCAAAAATAAGAAATAGCGATTCAAACTGAACAATCAAACATTGCAGAGTATCAGCGTGGTACGGATATAAAAGAAAAGTAATCATTGGTTAAGCTAGATTAAAGGAATATTTATAGAAAACAAAGAAGCATCAGGAAATGCATTTAAATTCACGGATAATGGAGGTAAAGCTTCCACAATTGGTCAAAAAGAACGAATCATTAAAAATCACTACTAGAAGATAAACAGAGCCTGTCCTTAAATAATCACAAATTTATCGAAAATAATGGTAGAGGGAGCATTCATAATAAAATTTGAGGGATAGGAAAGAGGAAGTTCCAATTGTTTATATTGCAAATCGTTGCAGGAAGTACAACCCAACTTTTTGTAATTCTTTCGGATACCCTCTTCATTGTTATCGTTACGTTGCCTGATTACCTTCATTCTTGTCACAATCGTCATTAATTATATCAATATCAACTTATAATGCAAATACATGTTTATGCCTCTTTCCTAGGATTGATATACATTGCATATATGACTCAGCTGATCAATTTAAAAATAATAATAATAATGAAATAGAAGTTAAATGAAATTAAGACAGTCACGATCATTCCTTCTTGCGACCAAGGAAGGTGTTCTTCTCTTCGGTGGTTTGGAAGCGACCATGTCCCAATTTGGAAGAAGTATCGATGAACTTGAGGTTGATAGGCTCCAAATACTCGCGAGAGGTCTGCACAAGCATCGATTTTCTAAGCAAAAGGAATCTCTTTCTGGGACCAACGCAGCATCCCTTGATGATGACAAAATCGTCCTTGACTGTACCGTAATGAGGGAATCCTCCCAAAGGTGTGATGTTCTTTTCAGTGATATCAGCATCAGTGGTAGCGTTGTTCTTGGCTCCACCTCTTTCACCCTTTCCTATTCTGTAAATTTTCTTGTTCAGCTCAGTTCTGTGGAAGAATCCAGATTGACCGGCTCTGGCGACAGTCCAGGCGACTCTAGCGGGATGCCAAGCTCCGATACATCCGACTTTTCTGTAACCTCTGTGGGATTTCTTTTGGAGATGTCTAACTCCCCATCTTTTGATGACTCCAGTGAATCCTTTTCCCTTAGTTACTCCCAAAACGTCAACGATCTCATTCTGTCCGAAGACCTGATCAATTCTGAACTCCTTTTCAAAGAATCCAGTTCCGAAGGCGACCTTATCAGCAATAGATTTTCCTCCGTTGATTTGGATTTCAAAGATGTTGTTCTTTTTCTGTCTGATGTTCTTGACGAGGTTGTGTTGGGTGTGGACGATTGCTCGTACAGCGGTGCAGTATTTACGGATGCGGTTAAGTTGCACCTCGACTTTCTTGGGGTCCTTGGCAGATTCAGTCTGGTAGTTGCTGAAAGCTTTCTTCTTGGAGTTAACCCAGTTCTTGTAGAATCTTCGGAGAGTGCCTTGGTCAAGGTGGTTAGCCCAAACGGTAGCAAGAGCTCTAAGTCCACGAGGGGTCTCAATGTATCCAACAAGACCGACAACCTTCAGGGGAGGGGTTTCAATAATAGTGACTGCCTCAACCTTCTCTTTCTTGTCGAGTTTAGCTTTGGCTCTGTCAACATCTCTGAGAATGTGGGTCATGCCAGCCTTGAATCCTCCGAAGGCGGTAAAGTGAGCGGGCTTAGTGCGATCGTCTCTGGGGAAAGACCTGATCTTACCATGAATCTTTTGAGTTCTCTTTCTGGGCAAGAAACCGAGATGGCCTTTACGGGGCTGACTGTATTTTCTGTGGGACATCTTTCACCAATATAATAATATTAAATATTAAAATATTAATTTCGTAAATAATAGATCCCTTCATTAATTCCCTTCCTAAAATTATTAACATCAAAGTATTCAACTGAACTTGAAAAAATTGTTGCTTTTGGGCTTGCCACGCTGCGATTATTTCTACTCGTAGGAGTAGTGAGTGTTGGCTGTAGTTACTGCGTTTATGCTTTACTTTCGTGGCTTCTATCGAGTTTATTTTGATTATTTCACCAACTATTTGCAGAAGTAACTGTAACCAGAGAACAGCTACTACACACTCTTTTTGCGCAGTAGCAGGCGGTTTTGGTCCTAATCTTACTATTCACTAGATGAAGAGATTTGGTCTCGGTAATCGTTGCTGGCTAACACGTTCACAGGTATGAAGGGTGATGCAATGTTCTTTTTCAGCAACTGGATCCAAGGAAAGTTTCTAAACCATGGATGGTCTTTTATTTGAACAATTCCATGCTCTGTACCAAGCCTTTGTGCTGGTTTACGCTGTATCATCTACATGAAATCATAGATACTTTGTTAATGAAATCTGCAGCTTATAAAGACCACCCTTGCGGCACTTCTTCTGCCTTAACTTGAACCTGTTTGCTTAAAATTTGATCACGAATTTACTTACGATTACGACCGTAGTATGGTCTCTTGCCCATCATTAGTTCGTAGGCAATTACACCCACCGCGTAGTAATCAACTGGAAAAGAATGGTCTTGCCTACACATTACTTATGGTGCCATATAGCCTGGCGTACCGCTCGTATCTGCACTATTGTTCGGCTTAACAACGCGAGCAATGCCTAGATCAGTGATTCTGAGGTAACCCTTATCATCAAACACAAGATTCTCAGGTTTAATATCCCGATGTATGATATTATTGAGATGCAAAAATTCGAGTCCAACAAGCATGCATGCCACAAAGAATTTAGCTTAACTTTCCTTGAATCTACGTCTGCATCCCATATGATATCTCAAATCGCCTCCTACAAGCAAATCCATAACCAAATAGAGGTTTTCTCTATCCTGGAAGGCATAGGCCATGTTGACGATAAAAGGATGTTTAAGTTTGCTAAGTAATTCGCGTTCATTCATCACAGAATGAATACTCTTTTTGCCAATGATCTTGGTCTTATGCATTTATTTCATTGCGTAGATACGTTGCGTTTTTTTGAAAGCGACACTCCAAACCTTACCGAAGCCGCCCTTGCCTATGACAAACTGACAATCAAAGTGATCACGATTTACCTATTTGTTATCAATCATCACTCTGTTCTCTGCTTACTCCTTTGCTTGCAATTTCGACAAGTCAATCTTGAAACAATTTTTTATGTCTTTTGTTGATTTCTTGGAAATGGTGGAATTGCTCCTGTTATGTTCTTTTTCCTTTTTAGCAGTGATCTCCTTGTTTTCATGAACAATTGTGCGAGCAGAAGCAGGTATTCCGACATTACTATGAACACTAAGTTTCCTGTGTGAGTCTAAAAATTACCTGGCATGCTGTCCAGTGACTGGAGGTTGCGTTCCTCGTGTTGATTATACCTTAGGCTTGCTGTTTCTGTGTGAATTGAGAAGAATCGACTTTGTTGGCGGCCCCATTGGGATAGAATGATTGATTTTCTTAATGAGACTGTTAACAATAGCAGCCGATGACCTTCGCGGTTCTTATCGATTGCTATTCTTACTATGGAGTTCGCGGCTGTTGGCCTGACTTTTCATATTTAATATACATAACGATGGGTACGTAAGTAAGGATCACCCATCACTGAAAAAACTCTTCTAGACCCTTGAATTCGCCTGACTATTTCAGGAGCTATAACTCCCCTGTAGCCAGACTGTATTTATGCGCGAAATCGCTGGGAGCAAGACAAGGGGATTTCTTGGCAAAACGACCGTTTATGCGCTCCCGGCTGTCAGCCACCACTTTACGACAACCGTAGGAAACTTTGCGACCCCACACTCGATGGCTCTTCTTCATCCGGTATCGCTCTACTTTATGTCCTCGACTTTAGAACTGGTAAGCGATTTTATCAAAGTTCGTGTCTCTTCGGGAATTTACGGGAGAGGGTGGCTGTGGCTTCCTGTTGGCGGGTTGTAGCAGCAGTGGTGACTCTTCCAAGCCTTAAATAAAAAGTTTTTCAGGTATGCGGCAATTAAATTCCTCTTTCTAAGAGCTATGGGTAGGACTTACTTCCAAAAGATTGCGATTCAAAGGGGTGACTTAGTCTTGTTGCTCTTCGCTCTCTTCCTGAGAATCTTCTCCTAAGTCAGGCATTAAATCTTCGTGCAGAGAGATTTCCTTATCTTTGAGAGGATCTTCAAGAAGTGCATTCATTAAATTGACTTCTTCACGGTAAGAATAGTCATCTGATTGATTGTATTCATTTTCCATCGTACCAAAATTATTATGGACTGTGAATTAAAAAGCAGCATTCTCTCTCCAACCCGTCATCAGTTTACATATGCCATATCTTCTTGGGATGTGAAAGTCAATGTGAAAAGGAATTATTTATGCAATACAGCCTAATTTCTTAGATAGTGTAAAAAATAGAGTTGCAGATAAATGTCAGGAAATGGTCTTCACGAGGAAAATGAATCAAATAGTTATAGGAAATGGTAAATACTAATCTATTAAGCATTAACCCCAATTTGTATATTAAAATGTTTTTATTTAGAGGGCTTAATGATAACTGATTATAAAACAAATCATCAATCGAGTTATTATGATAAAAAGCGTTATTATCTTTAACAAGCTGATGTTTTATATAATATATTTTTATTAGATCGGAAATCATAGAATTATCTTTATTTCAATTCAGTTTTGATTTATTATTGAATTGGTAATTTTGCTGGTTATGGGCCGCATGTGAATTAGGTTCCTATTTTTATATATCTTATACCTAATAAGAGAAATGCTAAGAAGAGGATCCAGAAATCATAGTTTCAGATTGAGGTATTGTGGGTGTCGAGGATTACGATTGAAATGATTTATTGCGAAAATATAGATAGAAACGTACCAATGGTAGAAGTATTTGCGGCACCTTCTTCTCTTATTGAGCTAAAAGCTTGGCATATAGAGATTGTTTTTTATCTTATTCATTTCTAATTCTAATTAATAATGTTACCTTTCTCTTCTGATTTATTTTGTAACCTTCAAAACTGCCATGAGGCCAACAACATCCTATTTAAGTAAATTAGGTTGATGCTGAGCGTAGGCCATTTGTTGATAGGCAATATCAATTTATTTATCTGTGAGAGTTGTGATGTATTTATTTCCTTGGCTTAAATAATTGTTGAGGGTTTATTCTGCTTCTAAAAAAAGTTTGCTAGCCATTCAGTTCAAATAATAAATTAATTATTATCATATCACTTCATTTATAAGATATTTCAAGAAATAAAAATATCAGATTGTAAGAAAAATCTATAAAACATATTTGAAAGAAAGAAGTCCGTTTTCAAATATTAAAATATTTTTTAATAAATTGAGTCGATTATTACTTTTTAATAAATGTTGATCAGAATTTATCATAAGTTATTTGTTTGAGTCATTATCTCAACCATGGTATAAACTATAAAAGAATTCGAGAAATGCTTTAATTATTTTATATAAAAGAAATGGAAAGCAAACAACAAAACGCCCTCAGCTAATTCAAGATCAAATACGAGCAAGCACTTACTCAAACTGTTAAAGACTGCAAAGTAGAACAAATAGCAGCAAGTATACTCACCCCTTAATAACTAAATGAAGCAGCTTAATGCATTCGTAATGGTCATTTAGTAGCCTTTCCAACTGAAACTGTTTATGGACTTGGAGCCAATGCTTATAATGGAAATGCTCTATTAAAGATATATTCAACCAAAAAGAGGCCTCTTACTGATCCTATCATTGTGCATGTGCTGGATTCAGCTCAAGGATAGTCATTGGTTTAGATGAACGATTACGAACATAAAGTGTATCATTTACTGACGAAACAGTTTTGGCCCGGACCACTAACCGTCATTCTCAAAGCTAATTTATAACTCCTGCCTATGATAGTAACTGCACAGACTGGCTACGTAGGAATAAGAGCGCCAAAACATCCATATGCACGTAAATTAATAGAAGCTAGTAAAGTGCCTATTGGAGCTCCTAGTGCTAATCTCTTTTCACATGTAAGTCCGACCTAACCTGTACATGTCTTCAACGATTTCTACAACTGCGATATTTCAATAGTCGATGGAGATCGTTGCGAGTACGGAGTTTAGAGTACAGTAATAAAGCTGATTTCTGGTGAGATTCAAGTGCTTAGAGAGGGAAGCCTTTCGGTGCAAAAATTGCAAACCTATCTGAAATCTGTACTGCCCGAGGACGAATTGCCTCGAGTGATGGTAGTAAAAAAAGTGGAGAGCCAGTAAAACAAAATGTAAGCTCCAGGCCAATTATTAAAACACTATGCGCCCTATTTGCCCTGTTATTTCTTGACTTCATCTTAGGACCATTAAAAAATTGACCATTTGCAAAATGGTGATGGTTTTCATAGGTTCAGTCTCAAGAATTGCGCTTTTATCTCTTTTTGCAAGTCAAAGTTTTCATCTCATGCAAAATAATGCAAATTCTACTTTTAAGTTGGCTGTAGTTTGGAATAAACTCACTAATAACAGCACTAAGACGACTAACTGTTCTGTTCCAAATAATAAAAAAATATTATGCGTTAGATTTACTATCTCTTGCGCAAATGCGAAAATCTACCAGTGGAGGCCATCGTTGTGGGCTGGGATGGGCCAAAGGAAGGTGCGGTGTGGGACAAGATATTAAGGAGCACTCAAGGGCAGCAAGTCACTCCTTTTTGATACTATTTATGTTACTGATTATATATTTCAATATTCAAAGATGAATTGGCTAGTTTCTAATAAATAGTCCGTAAAATACCAATTAAATCATTAATAGTAATGAATACATATAAGACCAACTTATTCACTCACTTCATCCAGCTCAAAGGACGGTTGTACAGCTACCAAGCAGAACTTTATTCTTGTAGAGACAGTTGCTTTGAAATTACGAACTATTCAATTCCAGCTTTAATTCCTTTTTGCTTCATTTACTATTTGATTCCATGCTCGAAGCGATCAGCTCCATCTAAAATCGAACTATAAGACACAACTCCTCCAGTTTTCGGGTTTACCACTTATCCTTTCTATTCCTTCTCTTTTCTGTGCTCGGACACTGTTTTATGCTCTCCAAACTTTAGACCACAAGAGCAGCCCCAAGTGGAGATAAAATTTTTACAGGCACAAGTTTTGCAATTCTTTTTGTTTACATCGTGAGCTTGGTAAGAATGCTTGCAGCTACATTTGAAGTCCTGCGAACCATAGACTGGAATGTAGTAGTAATTCATGCACTTACAACCAGCATATTTGCACTTAACTTTCCCATTAATGCCTTCAAGATAGTCGTGATTTTTATAGGGATGATCGCAAAAACACTTGGACGAAGTCGCTATAGTTTTACATGACATTCCATCAGCGTTATACCAAGTGGTATATAATCTGTTTTACGACATTTGGGCGTAATTTTTACGATAGTCATCGAACTCCTTCTCGCTCATCATGACTCCACCGTTGTCACCGACAAGGTTGCAGTATTCGATGTATTAATTGATATGTTTGGCAGTGTTGCCTTTCGTTGGTTTAGTGATTTACATGATTTAATATAAAAAATACGAATGTAATAAAATACCACCTTTTACCGTAGAAAAGAAATAGCTTCAAAGGCAAACAGCCCTCAACCAATACAATTTGATACCTCATTAGTCAATAATTTTGCGAATGGTTATTATCTGATAAATGATATTTTAAAATGACATCTTTAAGATAATTTTTTGATTAAATTTACGAAAATATATTTGATGGTAAATAGCACATAAAGATGATTATAATTGCACAAAGTTGAATTTTCAATAAAAATGAACATCAAATCAATTTAAATGTTCAATAACAATAAATTCTCATGATCCTAATTGATGTTTCCATTGATATTCATTCTATTTTGAATTTTAAATCAGATCTATTCGGCTTCTTCACTGCTTATGGAAGCGAGAAAACTAAGATCGCCCAACTGACTTCCAAAATGTGATTTCAAAGGATTCATGAATGATGAACTGCGAATCAACTACACTTTATTAGCATATTCGATAATCATCGAAAATGATTTACTTATCGATACCTCTATAAATTGGACATGGATTACCTATTAAAAGCAGCTTCAGTATATATTGCTTCCATAAAATAAATGTCCTCGTAGATATGTATCTTTACCCACGTATATTTGACTTCATATCCAATATTTCTCAAGCAATCAATACCCTTATAAATAATCGGTGCGCAAAGATTCCTTCATCACTAAATTTTTATTTAAATTTTATTGTCAAAACATTTTAGCTCTTCCTGCATTTAATAAACTCCTAAATATTAAAATTCATATAAGCTATGGGTATTTTCCCCTTTAATATATAAGATAAAATAGTTAATAGCTTAAATATCACTCATATCATAGGTTTAACGGAAAGAATTTGTCTATTTTGTTGTCTGGTTGATTTTATTAGTCCGAACTAACGTCCATAGACCCGTTTTCAGCCTCAGTCTCCATGGTTGATATTGCCGATTCGGTCTGTTGGTATTTTTCACTGATAGCAAAGAGGGGAAGGGTGGGTTTGGCCATCCTTCTCTTCGAAAACACCCTACTAATATCATCCCTGCAAACTTTATATCTGTTATTGGAAAGTTAAATAAATACATAGAATTTTCCCATACAATTCTTGGTTTATAAATTTGGGTTATTTATCAATGCAATAAATACGGAGCTTATAAATACATTATTACTATTTCCGACGGCAACCTCGAAAAAAATATGATAGGAAGAACCTTATTCATCGTCCGTGTATAAATTGACGGAAATCAACATTATTTTAGTTTGATTGGAAGATTTTTATTGTCTACTTTTTAGCATCTACGCGTCAGCCTTTTCAGTAAAACTTTAAAAGATATATCTTATTATAGCCTAATCTTTTATTGCATCTTAGCCAATATTTAATTATCCTTTTTCAAAATTTTTAATTCAAGATACCTTTGATTTTCATCCATTCTCATATAATCGAATTGACGCAATAACTCTGCGGCTAAAATGAGCACATTAAAACACAAACTGTATAAAACATTGCCATCTGCATAAATTCCTTTCTCTCAGGGTCATCGCGTAGCCGTGGTTGGCAAGGTGGTGGAAATTAATGCTCAAAATGAGTATCTAATGCTGGAAACAGATCCGATTAGTACTTAATCAATAACTCAGGAAAATTAACATTCAGAGTTACTATTCATCCTTATGAATTTTAATACCTCTTCATCGAGAAACAGATCTAATCCATTGCAGATAAAATCAATTTGGCATTCTTAAATCAAATTATCAATCCTCGAAAGTATACCTAGGCTCGAGATTATAAATTGGGAGGGTAGGTCACCCTCGAGAAATAGATAAATGAATGCGAAATTGGTAGATAAGTGGGAGATGAGGAATATAACAGAGGCAACTTAAGGAGCAAGAGAAAGAGTTCTACCGATAAAAATCAAAATAAATTAAAATCAGAAGAAGCAATTGAATCCACAAAACACATCCGCGCTGACTCTTTTTAACTCAATTAGTATCTTGAAGTTAGAGCAAAAGTTATTTCTGCTCAATAACTCTTATTGTTTGAGTTTACCAGCTTTGGATTTGGCTATGACCTGCTTTCTCATAACTATGCACTCTCAGTAGCCTTTAAGTAATGTCAATAATTATTTTGCTGATATATACCTCATTATTCTATTATAATCAGGTGAAAACTATCGTTTTAGTCCCTGTCCCGTATATAGGAATGAATTATTTTGGCTTGTATTTGATGACCTCAGTTTATATGTAGATGGTTAGGTCAGTTATGCCTTGTTCGTACTTCACGCTTTTGCCTTGGAAATTGTTATTGATTTGAAGTTGTATCTCTTTGTTTGATTTTTTGATTGTCAATGTCAAAGAGAGCTGATTATCGCATGATTCACTAATACATGCCACCACATCCTAATCGAAAGTATAATCACCAAGTGATAGTAGTCCACCTGACGCTTTATAAGTTGTATGAGTAGAATTGATAGAATACTGTTTAAACCCTCCGACTAATTAGAACCGGGTGTTGAGTTGGTTGGTCTTTGTAACATTCTAAACATTCTGCCGGAATATAACGTATCCATTTCGTAAGAATAACGGTACCAGATCAGTGAGTTAGTTATGAATGAGTGCAATTGATTTTGGTTGATGAACTTCTCCAGTATGATAGTTGTACCATATATCTTCAGGAAAATAGACAGTTCTCTCCTTTTTATTCTATTCCAGTATAGGTGCACTCATCAAGGCTTTTCCAATCAAAAACTGAGTTTAGAGGATTTAATCATTTAGCAAGTTACTATCTTTGTAAAATTAGAAATATAGAGGGCGAAAGATTGTACCCAAACCTTGTCTTATAACGAATTAACGATAGTAAAATTTTAACAAAGAATATCGGAGTTTAAGGTTCTTTTTGGCACATTACAGGACAACTGGTCCAAGGGCGTAAGGTTACTGATCAATTGAATCGAACTAGTTGTGGTTCCTAGAAAAAGAATAGAGAGATCCCAACTGAAAGAACCTTGAACACAATTCAACAGTGGTGTTGCCTCCGAATCCACATATATCGCTACCTACCATGTGTATTCCCCACAGTCCGAACATAAAGTTAGAAGAGATGGAGAGTCGTAGATAAGTAAAGTTTGCCACATTGTCTCCGGTCCAATGAAAACCAAACCGATTGCTGCCTAATGTATTACTTCTGGTTATAATAAAGGGAAGCTTTCCCTTTGTTTTTAAAAATTCGTAAGTATTATATAGATGCATTAATCCGAAGAAAGCATGAACGTTTGCTTCAGTAAGCACACCAAAATGTGAAGAGTTGAGGGGAATCGTAGCTGTTTCTATGTTGCTGCCTCCAGGTTGATAGGGGATGTCCTTGCTGTAATCTATGACTGCTTCTTTGGTGAATGGTACACATGGTCCATCGCACATGTTGGAAATTTCATTCATATCGAGCCACACTCCTGAAAAAGGGACTTGATCGTAGAGGTATTCCATCATGTCTTTCCAGTACTGAGTTGCATTCGGATGGAAAAAATCAGGAAAATGAACATTTCCAGCCCACACCTTCCCAATTAAATCACCCCCCTATGCATCACGGATAAATAAATTTCTTTTCCTACCTTCATCAAATGCATGGCCTATCATTCTGATACTTGGCTCAACAATAGGAATGTAATTATATTCCTTCAAAATTGCACGCATTCTAGATAGAGGAAAGTTGTCAGTGTCGAAGGTGAAGGTTTAGAATTCATGCATGTAGTCGATATCCGTCCAAATCGTATCTAAGGGAATACCATTTTATTTGTATTTGGATAGGACTGTCTAGAGAGCACTCACATTTTGATAACCCCACCGACATTGATGGAATCCGAATGACCAGAATGGTGGAATTATCGATCTTCCAATCAACCCATGAAAGTTTGTAATCACTTCTTCAGGGTCTTAACCACCGACAATAAATCTAAAATCGATGATGCCTCCAATAGTCCTGAATATTTTGAGGTAACTAGTGTTGCTAAAGCTCTCAATTTCTACATCAAGTGCGTTGGAAGTACGGAAATATCCCATATGATGAAAGCCGCTTCTTTCACGAGTCAGGTAGGCGGGATAGTATCCATATGTCTGTTTTCCTTTTCCAACCTCGCCTGCATCGATAATTTGCCCGTTATCGCGATTGAAAATTGTCCAAGTGCCAGGTTGCAATTTGAAATGTTCTGAAAACCTTTCTGAGTATCCAAAAAGTGTTTTAGAATCCAGGATAGTCCCCACTTGAATATAATAATCAGAAAACTCAATTTATACTACTGATGAGTCAAAGATCACTGCATCTGTATCTTTTCTAGTAATAAGAAAACTGAAGTGATTGACTGTAAAGTTTATCTTATATGGTGCGATTGAAATTGGAAAGGAAAAGTTGGCTTGTTGATCGGTTGGGAAGAATCCTGATCCCTGTGGAACTTAGAATCTATTTTGTTTCGGATCGTATATTTTAAAGCTGAAGTCGTTGTAGGTGAGTGCCTTGAAGTGGAACACCAACTCCTTGACCACTTTGCTTTTAGGTTTGACATAATAATCCCGGGTGCCAGTGTAATTAAGGGTAAGTTTTACATATGAACTACCGATATCTTGATTGATAACAGCGTATTGGCCATAGGCCACTGCAGTCACGCAGATCAAAACAAGTAGATTTACGAACATATCAATGATAATATAGATCAATCTATAAGCCATTATAACATCAATCATCGAGATATTTATTGGTTTCGCATAGGAGATCTATATGTTGCTGGTTCATTATCCAACGCCTTTTATGATTTAAAATATTAAGCATTAAGTCAATCATCAAAGTCAAATAATATCGCAAAATAGCTACAACGGCCATCCTACATTAACTGAGGAAAATAACGAAAGATACTGTATGATAATATTGATTCAAATCACCCAATTTTATAGAGAAGTATGGCGAGCTGTCCCTCATAGAAAAAGATGTAGTTCTTGGCCTCGTAACTAACATAAGAACTGAAGTTTTTTCCCACCACGCAATGCCAGTTAGTGCCGTATTTCTCATCAAATTTTTCCTTAATGTGCTTTGACATTAAGTACTCGACCTTGAGGGTATCCACCGCATATTTAGCCTTGATTAATAAAATTCTACCTCCTTCATGGCTTCAGCGATCATGTCAGAGTTGTCTGGCATATCAATGATGTTCTCCTTCTTGATGACCTATGCCATTTGTAACTTATTTATATATAGAGGGATATAATTTATCCAAGCCCATATTTTTCACAAATAACTTATAAAAATCCAAGCAAAGTGAATTAAAAATGCATAAATCCAGATTCATCAGCTTTCACCATAATTTAGCTGGATGACAGTCTTGACTGCTTGGAATATCACACAAGCTTTTCCAGTTATTATTTTATCTGAGAATAAAATATTTATTTGTGGATGGCGGCAAGAATTACAATCAATTAAGGTATTTGTAAATTTGGTTTATGATATAGCCTTCTTTTAAAAATGGTGTGTTTGAATAATCCAATGCATTTGCGGAATATGAACTATTATATATACATATTAATGCTTTTACTATGATTATAATTTTACGGGTTATATACTAGTCATGAGTCTAAAGGAAGAATAAGCGGCAATATTGATTCAAATATTGACCCAGCTCTCAGAAACCAACAATTGCTTAAGGGAAATCAACCTCTCCAAGCAGCAAATATTAAATTATTTTTCAAGGTATATCTTGGAATATCGGGGCTATTTTTCATAAAAAATGGATGGCACTCAAATCAAATCTATACTCCTCAACTATCTTCTTCTCCAAACTAAGCAACTGGGATCTTTAAAAAATGTTTTGACTGATATTCTACAAAATTTGGAGATCACTCGCTAACGCATTAAAATATAATAAGGAGACTAGTCTGAGGAAATACAAATATTATGCACTCCAAAGAAAGAATAAATTTAGTCGCCTATTTAAGTCAAAAAAGCTCCTCTCAGAAGGCATTGCCTCGATTATCAGGCAAATTTCAAACTGCGCAGCTCTTCTTCCTATAATTTGTCAATATTATAAAAAGCTCCAAAGACCAACAGTCAATTTACGAAGAATCCAACCTCCAAGCAATGATCTTATAAATCGATGTGCTATTATGATTTCTTCATTACATCATTGATCTTATTTATATTTAAATTGGAAAATAGTACTTTTAATTGACTTGATCAGTGAATTTACTTATTTAGAATCAGTTAGCCAACTGTTACTGAGTTTATTACTCATTATTCTGGTCATTCTCTACTTTCTTTCGAAGATACAGTTTTAGTCTGTAGGCGTCATTACCGCTGAGATAGTAGTTGCTCATCTTCCGAGTCTTAAAAAATCCTAATTTTATGTAAAAACCTAAAGCTGCCTTGTTGATGCACTCTGTCTCCAGCACAATCTTATCGACTCTTCCCTCAACTCGCTTGACAAGCTCGTAAAATAACTTCAACCCAACCTTATGTCTACGATATTATTCCAACACGACTAACATAGCGATATAAGCCTTGCGAGGGTTGGCTGTATCCAATGAGCCTATAATACATCCAATGAGCTTTGTACCTAAATAAGCCATGACAGTTAGATCGGGCCAACTCTTAGCAAAGTAATAGTAAGTAAACACAGAATATGGTTCAGCCAACTCTGCTCGAAGAGTTGTGGTGATCCAATTGAGTTCCTCTTCTGATTTGAAGGTGGTGAGTGTAACTTCGTCGGAAATGTTGTGCTGCATTGTTGATAATGATCAACTTAATTCGTATTATTAATATATTTTAAATAATATCCTCTTACTTTTGCATGGACTGAACAAATTGTTAATTTCCATTTTGACGAGCTGAAAGTTATAATAATTAACGATTTTATGATTTTCTAGATAATCAAGTTATGACCATCAAAACTACCAGGTCTTCTTTAAAACTTTAATTTCGATGTCGTTACGATTCTCCACCAATTCGTCCAAGAAGCTGAGTAGAAGGATGAATACTCAATCGATTTAACGGCATAGCTCGTGTAAATACTGACAGAAGTGATGCAAGGTAACCCTATCATTGCCTAGACCAATGCCAACTGAAATTCATTATCATCTATGTCCCACCTGAATTTCAGCCTAATTACACACAATATAACTCAATTATCTCTAGTTCCTTCATTGACTCAAGCGTGCCCATTTGATGAATAATTTACATTTGGCATTCCCTACTCTATATCCCATATACTTTACCTCATCCTGAATAAGTGCAGTCATACCTAGACTACATAATTGTTTAGTTACTGTATTTTATTCGTAGTTTTTTAGGCTTGTGGGATATCTGCGACAATTTGGTGTTCACATCTCTCAGGGACTACTCAGATATCTCATAGAATTTATAAACATTTTCCTCTGGGTTTTTCCACCTAAATTCTGGCAGATTCAGTATTACCGAGTTTAAAATAGATGATACCTTCTCCTTTTCTGCAATCAGGTAGTTCCGCAGATGAGTAAAGTGACCATCCTCAAAGTCAATTGATTTGATTAGTTTGGGGATAATGAAAGCAATTTGATCACAAGTAAAATCCTAGTATTACTCATCAATAAGCTTTTTAATTAGTCTTTGCTCGTCCTACAGGAAGATGATATCGTCAAAAACGAATCTATCGATGGAGTCGTAGATCTCAGTGAATAATCTCTCGACTTACTTGCGGGCTTGGTTGAAGTACTCATGCACCATTTTTTTAAGGTAGCTACGCTTTTAGTTGTTTGAATTTACGTACTGGCTTGTGATGTGGCGAATCTGTTCAAGGGTTAATACGTTATGGGCTCTTTCATTCTCTTCATGATAACCCATGCATCCTTTGATTTAACAGATTGTCGCAACATTCCTACACTCGAGGCAACTTCCTAGTTGTACCACTTTCGTGCGATGTATGTGACATAAAATCTTGCGATCTTTGGGGTGGCGCAGTATCATTAATGTCTGTGAGATAGTAATAGCAATGATGACATTAAAGAGTAATGAGCATATGGTAAATCAGATCTAGTGTTATTCCATAATAATCAATAAAATTGGAACGATATCTTTTGTTAAAATATTAA
>Ga0302188_10001486_pt1 | contig 18288 bp, 9 predicted proteins | sample II_Bog_E2_1_FD_198783 | JGI IMG/M metagenome (GOLD analysis project Ga0302188, IMG submission 198783) | Peat permafrost microbial communities from Stordalen Mire near Abisko, Sweden - II_Bog_E2_1 | ecosystem: Environmental > Terrestrial > Soil > Wetlands > Peat | place: Sweden: Abisko, Stordalen...
ACCCCAACCCCAACCCCAACCCCAACCCCTATTGGCAATTTTGACAATTAATTAATTGCAAATAAAACCAAAATCACCAATGTCTATTGATCTTATTCTAAAAAATAATTTAAAGGCTTCCTCGAAATAATTCATGCGTGTGTTTATAATTAGGCATATTCAATAACTAAATTAAATAAATCTGATTTTATAATATTTAATTAATCTATGGCTAAGAAAACTAAAACAGGTGCTGTCGGAGTCAAACTCAGAATCACTAGAGGATTGCCCGTAGCAGCTACCCTCAATTGTGCTGATAACTCAGGAGCCAAAAACCTTATGATTATCGCTGTGCAGGGTGTCAGAGGCAGTCTTAACCGACTTCCCGCTGGATCTATTGGAGACGTTGTTCTCGCCTCCTGCAAGAAGGGAGTTCAGAAATTGAGAAAGAAAGTACATCCAGCTGTCATCATCAGACAACGACGCGCCTGGAGGAGACCTGACGGAACCTTTCTCTATTGCGAAGATAATGCTGCAGTCATTGTTAACAACAAGGGTTAAACCAAGGGAAGCGCCATAACAGGACCTGTTGCCAAAGAAGCCTCTGAATTATGGCCTAAGATTAGTTCGCACGCTGGATCAATATTCTGATTATGCAAGTCTATTTAACCATTAATTGATAGAAATTGAAATCAACCACTCCAATTAATAAAAAATAAAAAAGATAGGATAATTCAAAGTTTTTATATTTCTTAGCAAAAGTGCAGATGTTATGTAAAGCCCAAAAACAATTAAATAATTTAATTGATTAAAAAATAATAATATATATTTTGTGATCAATGGGCAAGGTTATCAGATGTATCAATTTTACCTAACTTAGGCCAAAGAAAGGGTAAGGTCGGTAGTGTTTACACCACTCCCAAGTCCCACAGAATCGCTCCACCAAGATATCGTAATCTTGACTTCTCGGAGAGACAGGGATACATTAGAGGTGTGGTCCGAGCTGTTCTTCATGATCCTGGAAGAGGTTGTCCTCTCATCAAGGTTGACTTTAGAGATCCATATAAATACAAGAAGCAAACTGAGTACTTCCTCGCTGCTGAGGGTACCTACTCTGGACAATATGTCTTCTGCGGAAGAAAAGCAACTGTTTCCACAGGCAACGTCCTTCCTGTTAATCAGATTTCAGAAGGTACTACCATTTGCAATATTGAATCATCTGTTGGAGATAAAGGATCATACTCTAGATGCTCGGGTACCTACGCTACAATTGTGGGTCACTCTGATGATGGAACAAAAACCAGAATCAGACTACCTTCTGGCTCAAGAAAGACTATTCCCGGAGCCTGCAGAGCTACTGTCGGCATCATTGCTGGAGGAGGAAGAAATGAAAAGCCCATTATGAAAGCAGGAGTTCTATTCCACAAATTCAAAAGACTGAGAAAGAGATTCCCTAAGGTTGCAGGTGTGAGAATGAATCCCGTAGACCATCCTCATGGTGGTGGTAATCACAAGCATTTGGGTAAGCCCGGAACGGTCAGCAGATATGCCTCAGCTGGTCAAAAAGTCGGTCTCATTGCCGCCAGAAGAACAGGTCTCATTAGAGGTACTAAGACCGTCAAGAATGCTCCCGAAAAAATCTGATCCTCACTTATTTAAATCCACCCATTAATGGACGAAACTATAAAAATAATTAAATTGTAATTTGTTGAATTTTTGCTTTTCAATGTAAGTATTTTTAAAATCCTTTAAACAATATTTGAATTATTTGAATTCATGCCTACAGCATATTTTAATGCTTCAATTCTGAATTTGTTAACACATTAAACATCTTTCCTGTAAATTGTATATGTTCATTAACGCCATATATTCATAAATAGTCTTGGGGAGAATCAGAAAGAGATATTAATGATTTAAGTATCATCAATTAGAAATTAAACTGTTCTCCTCTGTTTTCAGCCTCATCAAACTCGTTGCTTTCTCTCGCCATTTATTGAGTTACTTGCTGGCTTCGCGCGCATCCTTTCCATATCTTTCACACATTTTACTTAAATTCTCGTTCTAAGCATATAGGGCGTCCATCTCTCGTTTCATAATATCTATCTTCTATTCATAATAGCCGTCCATATCCATGCTGAGATCTCTCGATCTATTAATTGCATCAGCACTCCTCTTCATTAATATGATCTCTTCTTGCAGCTTCTTTATCTATCGTTTGTATTTTTATATCTCCTCGACTGACGGTTGATTTGCTCTTTCCGAGTAGCATTTTTCTTTGCAGCTTGTGCTGGAAAGAGAAGGATTTTTTGGAGAGTTGGACTTGATACTTTCCGCCATCAGTTTTTCGATTGTATATGTCTGAGTCTCGAGTTTTGCTTGCTGATCTTAATTTTCCTGTTTTAATTTAGTGTTAAGTTTAGTTAATTCGTTGATTTGCTGCAAAAATGTGTTTAATTCACTATTAGTGGTAATGCCTTCACCAGTATTTCTAAAGTAATTTAATTAGTTCTACAGTTCAATCACACGACTATTATACATGTTATCTCCACAACGTTTTTCAAGTTCAATTTTTAACGCTTTTATCTACTCCAGTAGTTGACCATTTATCTTCTTCAATTTGACGCTTTCATTTAAAAAGATATCAGACTCATCTTGTTTTGATGGACTTACTTGTGATATCTTCAGACTAGCGTTCTATATACGATACGATTCAATTTGCTGCTCGAGTTATTTTATCTTGCGCTATCTTTGAAGGAACTCCTCTTTTAGACCTTGCGAATTTTATCGAGACAAACTTTATAATTTACGAAGCAAGGAGTTTCTCTCATTTTGGAGGGTTTAGTTTTCCTATTTGTATCGAATCATCATTGAATCATCAGGATTTATTTGATCATTTCTTCTGCTCTCTAGCTATTTGATGTAGTTTAAACTTTTCATGAGCTCATTGCGATAGTGATCTCTTTCTCTCCTCAGTCTAGTATTGTCTTCCTGCAATTTAACATTTAAAGCACTTAAGGATCGAAGATTTTCCTAAAGTTTCATGAAGGCAGCTTCTGAAGTGATGCTCTGATTCAAATAAGATTATCCGACTGCAGAATTGCTGGATTGATTGAGTATAGAATTGCTGACGATATGACTCTGTTAAAAGAACAAAGATTTATTTGGTTTTATAACGGAGATACCTCTGGCTCTGTTATTTTGTTCTAATAATAGCTCATCAATTTTCCTTTTTAATTGTTCATTCTCTATCTTCAAATTCGCCGTTATTCGTTAATTTTCAGTGTATTTGATTTATTTTTCCTATCTTTAATCCAAACTGCCCAATAGCTCCATCATGTTTTGTGATCGATCGAGTTTGCTTTCATTTTTCTTATTAGTCTTGACTTGAATCTTGAGTTGTCTATTTTCCTCTAATAAATTGGCGTAATTTATGCTCATTTCATACATGTTACTCCTGTGGGATTTGTTGATTTATGGAGAGTTTCCTTGATAACTCATACTTTGGTCATGCCCTTGGCCTTTTTTAGCAAAAGGATTGCTTGTTTGGTTAAAGATCATGGATTAGTTATCCTATTTTTTAAAGAATTTAAGAAGCTCAATCTCCTCGTTCATTTCTCTCAAGCGTTGCTTCAAATTTTAATTTTATGTCTTGAGTTACCTGATATTTTTACGATTCATAATCTATTATCGAGTGATGCTGATTTGAGAATAAGAATGTTCAAAATCAATTTTTTAATTTTTTCCCTTCTCCTCAATGATCTTTAGATATGTTAAAGTCATTTCTCCGATTGATTATTACATAGCTTATAGATCCTTTACTTTGGCGTTTCGATCATCTTAAATTTACTTCGCGTAATCAGCAATTCTAAATATTTAAATTTTTAGACTCATGAACGACAGAAATTTGAAATAATCCTGTTATGTGACTATATTTTGTAGGGTCTATATTCTATGTAAGATAGCAGAGTTTTTCATATCTTCCTTACAAACAAAAGCTCTTTGGGAAAATAAAAATAAATCTCTTGAATGCCGACTTATAAATCTCAATTCCATTTTGTTGATACAAGGGCCATGCGATTTTTGAAAAAGCCTCATTTTTGATGACGAGCTTGAGGAATGAACAGAATAAGGTACTTTTAAGGATACTGAACTCTCATCAACACTTGCATTCTTTATATTAAAGATTGTATTAAGCCATTAACGAACTGTGTTGCTTTGATCTTGCTCAAAACGAAGATAGACTCTAGTTGGATCTTTTGGATTTAATTAAACCTTAGGTTCCGACATAGTATACTCTTTGACTAGTGGTTAGTGATTTCCTTCATCTGTAAACTCGATAGTTCGTGCATTAAGCCTGACATTTATATTGCAATTTCTTTCTTTTTAGTGAACCACTACTTGTGATAATAAACTTCCAGAATATAGCGCTCCTTCAATAATTCTCTTAATCATTGTGTCTATTCCTATTGGCCCAATTGTTACCTATGCTTCTGCTCTTATTGTTTCATCAACTGAACGAACAACTGCCTGTATATATCCACCAACATCTCCAGGTTAGCACATATACGTGTTGCCAACAAGGCAATGAATCTTTTATATAGAGTGCTTGTTGTCTGATTTAACTTTAAAACGACTCCACTCCACGCGTACTGGAATGATTGATCTGACCTGTGGTGATGCGAAGGCAGTTATGGCGATGTTAGAAGTAGTAGTTGGGTCTTTCGGTTATACCTCGACATAAAGGTTAGATTTGGGGTTTATGACTATCTTGGGTATAAATTTGATTTCGGGTTATTCTTTCTTGTCTTATAGAAACCAATTGAACATATGCTTTTGATTTATAATATTGAATGCTATTTATATCAACAGATTTCTTATACTATTTCACTTGGAGAAGGGTAATAAAATAGAAAATTGATTCAAATGCCAAATATGGAATAATCACATCGCCAAATATTGATTTTTCGTTCTATTATCATATCAATCACCATTTGAGACCTCATACGAAAGGATGAATTAAAATCTTAATGGTTAATCAATTGTGATTATGCTATTAGCTTTGCATATTCATTTTAACACGAAGTTCAATTTTTACAATCATATTCTCAAATAAAATGAGATGAAATATATCTGAGCTATACCAGAACATCAGGCTTTAAGCTGATCATGAGCTTGCTTTTACAGCAACTGACGAATCGATTGGTTACTATGGTGCTTGAGAGCAGGATAATTGCGAAGAACTTCATCAGCTATATTCTTGGCAATTTGTTGATCTACACTTGCCATGCTCTTTTTCTATGAAGTTGTTAGTTTGTCCCACTCCACCTCTTTTTTTTTCTTTTCCAGTTCTTCAACCCGTTCAACAGTCTTTTGACTAGCGACTGACTGTGCCCCTGATTGTTTACTGATCCTACTCAAGATATCATCCTTATTATTAATATTTTAATTTTTGGCATTGGTCCTATCTTCCTCGATTTTTTGCATTTGTTTATTTTTCCAATCTTATTGGTCTTTTAATTTCTCAATCTTTGTTTTTAAATCAACTAAAATATTCTTGACTTATGTATCTGATATATAGTCTTTAAGTTCTGCTTCATTTTAGTTATTAAAAAAATCGAGAAGTTCATCCACTTATTTTTCATTTGACTACTCAACTTGTTCTGCAGTTTGTGCCCAGGCAGGCCTTTATTTCTTCTTGTATGCGTTATTTTAGGTATTTGTACTCTTTTTCTCAGGAGATTTCTCTTCGGGTTGATTTTCAATTGCTGAATTTTTTAGCTTTTATCTTTCAGCGTACCCTTCTTGTTTAATTTTATCCAATCTTTTAGCCATTTTTTATTGCTCAATAATTTCTTGCTACTTTTGTTACTGAACATCTTTCTTGAACTTTTACAACCACTTTTTATGGTTATTGAGAACAGGTAATACTCGTTTTCTAGTCTTTTTTTAGTTATATTGCTGAACAGGGACTAGACCTAACTGATCATGTGGGCAGACTCGTCCGCAAAACTATCTATCATTGATATAAATTTACCTTTTCGTATTTGTCGAGGGGTTTTAGTTCGGTCTAGAACATAAAAGCACGCCTTTATAATAGTTAATACCGTCTAAAGATATAAAAAGTGGTACTGGCTTCCATTTTGCTGCAAATTGGTAACTTATATTATAAAAAATTCAGAAATTTTATTTTTATTTTTGATAAGAAAGTGAAATGTTTCGTTATGTTCTCTAGTAGAAATATTTCATGTATAGATATTTTTAATTTTAAAGAAAATCTATTTATTTATATTTTGATGGAATCAGTTGAAAGCACATACGGTCCACTAGTGTTACACGACAAGGCTTATTTGTTCTTTCCCAACTGTAAATTTTAACATATTGAGAAAAGGAACAAAAAACAGAGTTTACTAAGAAGGGCACGCGATTCTTTTACTACGGTCAAATTGAACATGACGAATATTAGAAAAAGAAGTTAGCTGAATTTCATGAATATGTCATAAAACATAAATGCAATTACGATCAAGGTTTCTTTAATTAGCAAATAATTCTACTCTACTTACAAGGCAATTCCTATAAACCTAAGGAAACTCTAGAGGCCATGAACAATCATCTTATCTTCAGGAAGGAGTATCTCCCTGTGGATTTCTCCAAAGTTTAAAAAATGATAGTAAACGATATTCTATAAAGCGAAGTGGATTTTTTTATCCCTGCGGGCGAGATAAAAATTTCAGACCAGTTCTTGTCTTCAACGTCAAATTGGTGGATTTTAAGGATGTTGAAACTGGAATTAATGCTGCTTGTTTTGTTCATGAGGAAGTAATTAAAAGCATGTTCTTGCCTGGTCAGGTTGAGAATTGGGTCGTTATATACGATTTGGGAAGTATGGGGCTAACTTAAATTCCAATGAATGCCATAAAGGCTACCACAGCCAAAATGTCATCAAACTACGGAGGAAGATTGTTTAAAATGTTCACAGTGAATGCTCCTGGAAGTATCTACTTCACCTGGAAGGTAGTTTCCGCTTTCTTGGATCCAGTCACTGTCTAAAAAGTTAAGATCTCAAAATCAAATACTGAAAAATCATTATTTGATAACATTGATCCCAGCCAAATTTAATAGAAATATGGTGGAAAACAGCCAAACAGAAAGGAATATTGGTATATTATGAATTATATAGGCCTTTCAGAATACCATAGGCTGTTTATGACGAAAAAAGACTAATTAGTCTCGAGGAATATGAGGCAAAACTGAAGAAGGGGGAACTAAAAAGAAATGTGATTCACCCAAATTTCAGTGATAAAAAAGAGTGATATCTTAAATATATCTGCTTGTAATAATATGAATTTTTTATTTTTTTTAATTAAAAATCAATGAAATTTGAATGATGAAAAATTAAAAATTAAAAATGAACTTTTTTTCATCATGTATAGACATTTTTCTGGTCATTTTTTCTATCTTGGTCATCTCATATATTTCAATAATCTAATCAAAAAAAGATTTTTATCCTTTTTAATTCAAGTAATTTAATTTGATCATTATATTGATTGTTAAATTTATGTCTGAACAAATTGGATTATGGTTTTGCATTTCTTAATTGGTCAATATTGCTTCTGTTTTTGTTTCTTATGCGTCATCAACAATAATACATGATTTAGTTATATAAAATCAAATAGTTTTCCAAACATTTTTCTTCACTAATAGATAACCTAACTACGTTCTGTAATATTTCGACTGTTTTTGTCATTGATGGTTAACAAAGTCGGTAAATTTTAACCAAGATCTAAATCGACAATAAAATACGTTTCAGATGATTTTTAGGCCCTTCATTTTATTGAAGAGGGATGTTAAATCCTGAAATTGCTCGATCTCTCCCGGTAAAAACAGACTGTTTATTACTTTGATTATGGCTGTTTTGTTCTTTGTTGGACTCTAATATCTTGAAAAACACTTGTGGAGCAATACCTGTGTTTCTAGGTGTTTAATACTCGACTCCCTTGGCTTTCAAATATTAATCAATCATGATTTTTTTCCGAATATTTTCTTCTTATTCTTTTGGTCTTCTTTGCCCTCGGCTTTCTAGCAAGCTATTACTTTTTTCCTCGCGATTATTTACTTTTTTGGCACTCATTTCCTTCAATTTTTTGGAAGCTTCTAAACTTTTTCGAATCTGAGTCACCGATATCTTTGAATTCAAAGTTGATATTTTGTCTTTCCTAGAGTGTTTCTATTCGTAATCACCTTCTATAGTCAAGTAAATGTGTGGATTAATATTTTATCTTCTATTTCTTGGAGCGTATAAAAGGGGAAAATCATCATTCTGAATCTTAGATTCATGTAGAATGTCGCTACCGCAATTAAAGAGAAGTTGCGAACAGGCGCAGCTACTACTGTTTGGAATTTTGAGCATCACTATAATATTCTTTCCGAAAAATTATTAAAATGGATAAACTGAATTCTATAAATTCTATTAATTGATTAACCAAATATTTTTTATATGTTGACGGTTATGACAAATATGAGTGATTGTTATCGTTATTAGTAGTGAGAATATAATATCTAAATGAATAATCCTTTGAAGTCACTTGACATTTAATAAAACAAAAATATTATTTTTGATCGGCTTCTTTGTTTATAAGACTAATCTCAGTATAAAAACTTCAATACATAATTTAAATATTATTGAATACAAAATCATCTTCGATTGTTTGCATTAGATAATATTAACAACAGTTTATTTTTAAGTTATTTTTAAAAAGAAGACAATATCAAATGATTAAAACAACACTATACTTTGCTACTATTAAGATTAATGTTTCCCCATTTATATTTTTAATCTTTGATTTAAAATAACTTCTAAATTTAAAATTAACTTCCATTATTAAAAAACGTAGAGTTCAGCAGGATCATAGCTAAATTGTCAATATTAGTAAAATTGGGTTAGACAAAGGTTTATGCCAATTTTGTTGATATTTTGTAATATTTCCTTAACGTCCTATATTTGATCGAGTTCGTTTTATTGATATAATTAATAGTTGTTTAAATTTTAGAAGATGGGAAAACAATTAACTCAAACCCCAGAAAAGATTATCAAAAAGACCAAAGAAGACATTCATGACCTCAAGTAAGACGATTCAATTTACTGTGAAGAGAATTCGACTCATCTCGGAAATTAAGGCTTAAAAAAGGAAGATCAAATAGAGGCTAGTTTGGTACAAAAGTAGACATCCAAAACTAAAACTATTTATAAATAGAGAGTCAACCGATCTTTTAGGCCAGAAGATAGATTTCTACCTCAACACATCAAAAGATACTATCTTTTTCCCTTTCATTATTCAACTGAGTTTTCTTTCTTTAAAATCTCTTGGAAAAATTGGAAACCTAATGGCATATACAAAAAGATGGCTACCTTCTTGAGCAATATTGATGACCATATTCCCAACAAAACATCCAGTCAATGCAAATCTTATGATTAGCGCATGAAATACTTGCACTACGAATCCCCGTCTGAATCTACTGAGGTTGATCTTCTTGAAGCTTCCCTTAACAATCTTTAAAAATGTGCCCAAGATGGCACTACAAAGTAGGTTCTTCTCAAATATTTAAAGAAAATGGGGGAAAAAAGCGAATACGTAAACTTTTTGAATGAGGAGCGAGCAAGCTATGATGAATTAGAAATGCTGGATGTGCAAAAATCAGAGAATGAGGTCGATAAGAAAGTGACCTATGAGATGGTCTAAGTCGGCACTCAAAGAGATTTAATTTTTAACGAATTTTTCGATGACGGAGATTAAAATTTGGCTGCTAAGGTATTTTGATTAAATTAGCCTTTATATATATTCATTCTTATAATAAAGTACAACACAAAAATAGGTTCATGATATATCACGCCATTTCTAGCTGTCAGCTGTCCAATTTTTAGTGTGTTTGCTCTTAAGATTCATCTTTGGGACTGAATCCTATTATCTATAATAATCATTATAAAGTGCTTTTTTTGCTGATAAAGATTATTGGTTTTGCTTAGGCTCATATTGTTCAACATTTGATCTTTCAAGAATTTAGAATGGTTTCTTTAGATTTGAATAGTTTACTTTGCTTAGTTATTTTATGTAACTCTAGTTTTATTGATGAGCCTCAGGTCTTACTCTACTTTCAGTGAAAACTTGTCTAGGAATACTGCTCAGCCTACTACCGCTATGAGAGCGATTGATGTTAGGCTGATTATAGCCATAAATAAAGCTACTTTGCTCATTTTGAATAAAAGAGGGGCTAAAGTAAGTTGGAGCGTTAGAAAATGCTCTAGATTGTCCCTGATCGACATATCCGATTGGTTGATACTTGCTTTCAGGTCTAGCGGAATAATTGTAGATTAAATTTGAATTAATAGGTCTGAATTAAGCGTCAGGTTTCACATAAACTCCTTGACTTTACAAAACAACTCTGCTCTGTTTTTGAGGATTTTGAAAATCGAAATTTTCTGGATAATGTATTATTTGTCTATTTAAGCCAATGCTTACTTTTCAACGGGCACATACTCATATTTTTTAATGGTTCGTGAAACTGGTACCATTTCTATCCTTTTTTCAGGAATTATCTCTTTGTAGTACTAAACTCTCTTTTAAACAGTGTAGTAGTCATGCTCAATCACTTCCCTAGGAATTGTTTCCATCACTTTTCTTTACTCGTATTGAATAACTTTGCGTTTAATTGGCACCTTTTCCACGTAAGATCGGTTCTCGTACTCGATAATTTTCTTCTCATAAGGCACGTATTTGATACGACTTTCCCCTTTGTTAATCACATATTACCTTTAACGATTTATTGATTGGTAACTTGAGAAGAAACTAATCGATTTACTGAATTTGATCTCTAATGAGTTTCCTCAAAAGAGGGGCCATAAGTGTAATATTGACTATTTTCGTTGCCTTCCTGTGTAAATATTTGTTGAGAATTTTTCGCTAATCTGTCTCGAGTGACTTGGGACTGAGAGAATGGATTGGTAATACCGTTGGATTACGGAATATAATATTGTGGTTTTTGTTCCTCAAACTATGATTAATTTTTCGCTCCTGAAGATATGTAACTCATCTATTATTATATCTTTAAATTTTTATCCTAAACTGAATAATATTTTTTTTTTATTAAAGAAGGAGAAATAAAAGATAGTAATGATGAAGTTCAGATCAAGAAAATATCTCTTTTAATTTTTCTATTAATTTAATTTAATATATTAATATCTTTCATGTAGGCCTAGAACACTCTAGACGCTAAGAAACTAACTGAGGAACTGTAAAAGATGACCGAAGTATTTGTTGCTTTATCTAGTGGGCGAAGGCCATCATTTTTACAGAAAAAACAATCATCGCAACCAAGGGATGCAAGCCCAAATTTGAATAACTTACGCCCTATTTTAAAGCTTATTAAAGCAGAGATGAAACTATTGGACGAGGTATTTTTAAAACAATTTAGGCTTCATTTTGCTGGGTGAGCACTATGACGTTCACCGTTTCCATCCCCCACTGGTATACGGACGTCGAGGAAATGCAGAGACTGGCGAAGGAATTAGTTTGGCTGTGGGTAAATCTCGAAAGGGAGAAAAAGTATACATACTTATCACATACATTCTGCCAATTATCTCGGCCAGAGCAGTACCCCAACAAATAAACTTTTACAATGACTTCAGTAAGCCTAAATTCATTTAGTTGGAGAGCTCTAACAATTCAACTGATAACATGATTCATATGACATAGACTCATAAAATCAAAAATTGTTGCGCATGGGAGGGGTAATAAAGTTACGGTTTTGATTTTGAGGCGGAATTGGGTTTATGGGAGTTGATTGGATTACAATGTGAGGATGAACGTTTTTATAATTCAAAGCATTGGGTTGAGGATTCATTGGACTGAAGTTTGGTTGATTGAAAGGAAACTGATGAGACCCATTTCCCTTCTGTTCTTGCTGTTGAATAAGGTCCTTAATAATTTCATCTTTTTTGTTATTTTCGTTAATCATTGAATTAAAAGCAGCCTCTAGAGCTAATTTTTCATACCAGAGCCTACAATAATCTGCTTTTAATCGTTATTGTTATGAATTGTCTTTTTCTAAAAAAAAATCAATGAGTGATTTGTCGTCTAGATGAAAGTTGGTATTTTCTCTTGGAGTTTATTTTGAAATTTGCAAGTTTTATATGCCTTTATTTTTGCTAGTTAAGGTGTGTCTAAGATTGAAATCTGTTTCAAAGACAGGAAGTTGCTTATCTTTATTATTGAAATTAGGATTGAATTGTGTTTTTATTTTTCCTTCGAAAGCAGAAAGTGCATTATCATTATCCTCCTTCACTAGTACTCCATTTTTTATAACATAGTTTTCTTCAATATTTTTTCTGTTTTCGATTGGCTTATTAAATTTAGCAAGGATCTCCTCCGCTTCTTGCTCCTCGAGTTGAGAAATACTCTTAAAACTGAGAGGATGATTGCGATTAAATGTAATCTTCAGCATGATCTGAGAATCAGGTTAATTTTTTGAATTTATATTAAACAATTTTAAACTAAAATTCAAACCATTACTGAAAATACCAGTACCTGTATATTTACAGTATTTCATCAATTGCATGCAAGTCATTTTTATAAAATTACAAAGGATCTTATTGATAAAAGAATGGTGAAAATTGGATATCTTCAAAATAAAAAGGATATCATTAATTGTTTTGGAAATTTAAAGATTAATTCATCAAGATAGTCAAGATAATTTATAGAACAGTCAAACAATATGAATAATGATACAATAAATAATTTATAATTACATAGTCATGGAGATTAATATATAACAGTCATAGTGCTAATTTATTATTTCCACGATCTATATTCTTACGTAAAAAATCGTGATTTATCAGCTGTTTTATTGTCAAACGATCGGCTGGATTTTTTTGCAGGCACTTATTTAAAAAATCTCGAGCTTCCTTTGAGACATATACATAGGATGGAATTGATATTTCTTCTTTAACAATTTTGATAAGTTCTTCTTCTTTATTTATTTTAAAAGGATTCTACCCAATCAACATCTAATACATCATAATTCCTAAAGACCAGATATCAATTTTTTCATCATATTCATTACCCTTCAGAATTTATGGACAAACATAAAGAGGAGTTCCGCAAAAAGTGGTTCTCAATTTATTGTCCAGATGAACTGACCATCCGAAATCACAAAGTTTCACTACTCCCTGCATTATTAATTCATTACTTCATGCAAGACAATATTCTCAGGCTTTATATCTCTATGTATAATCCTAAAAGCATGTAATTATTCCACAGCTTTGCAAATTTGATTCATATATTCAGCAACTTTGGCTTCTGGCATTTGCTAATTTTTTCTTAATTGTTGAAAAAGTTGCCCTCCGATGGCAACTTCTAAGACAATATATATATTTTTTTCGTCGTCAAAGAGGCCATACATTTTAATGACATTTGCGTGATTTAAATACATTTGAATTTTGATCTATCGGATAAACTGATCAATGATAGCATCCTCAATCAGAACAGACTTTTCAATTACTTTTAATGCACATAAATAATTGCTTTTTTTATCTCTAACTATTGATATAATTACCTTACGAGGAATACATTTCCATATTTTCCCTTCCCTAAATTTTTTATCTTATCAAAATCAGCTAGCTTTAATCCAATCTTTTCGTTTTTTTTACCACGACTTATCTGCTTCAGCCATTCTCTGGTTCTCTCTTATTTTTATTTTTATTTTTCTTATTTATTAGTTTCAGGAGTATTCTTTAATGGTTTTTTGTAAAAATGATGCTAAGGTGCATCTACTTGCTTGGATTCAACACGATTTTTATTGAATGGAAAAAAAGTGGGTTTTGATTATTGAGTCAGTTAAGACGAGGATTAAAATTGAGCAGGTTAACTATAACGTGGCTGCCTTCGGGGTGGAGAAGATAAAACTGTGGGTTTGTCTGCGATTGCTGTTTTATTATACGTATAATTGCTTTCTTTAGTTTTTGCTAAATCGGATATTACGCTCTTTATCATTTAAGTATTATTTTTTGCTGCGCCATGACTAAAGTTGTTGAAGTTTGATTGGAAAATTGATGATTATGCATTAGGTTTTATATAAGTGGAGGTGCTGCTATTTACTTTAGGCTGCTAATAACTGACTTTATTGCTGTAGCTCTTGAATGGCGTCTGAACAGGTGGGGGGATATAGTGAGCCGAGTTGGGAGATTTTGAATAGCCATTAGTCGACGTATAAGAAGGTATTGGATCTTTTTGATGATTATAGTAAGGTATGGATAAAACATTAGGATTAGTTATGTGTCTCGGGCTAGAAAAATGAGGGTTCATATATCAATAATTAATAATTATTTGTTAAAATTTTAATAGACTGAGAGAGAATTGTTTTATTTAAGTTTTTATTGTTGTAATGAGTACCAATTCCACATATTAATATTATTATTTCAATTAACGGTATCAATGATCCTCCATCATTTAGAAGGATTCATCAACCATTTATGTCGAATTCAGATTGGATTTTTAAAATACAGCATGATTGACATTTCATTTAAATTAATAGTCACTTTTCAAGGGAAGAGTCAACTCATTTTTATATAAATTAAATTACTAAACCTTATAATTATAGAAGAAAATGAATACAACATACGGAATATTGACATCAACCCATTTAGAGGCGCCTCACTTTAGCTCCCCATCAGTAACATATACCCGCCTCATGAAGTCATCCACACGACTTTATCCTGAAAGATAATCTTATGTGACAACTAGAATGGTAAATTAAATTTAGGGAAGGAATATGAGGCGCTAATGGAGATAAATGGATCGTTCAATGGATTAGTACATGACAATGACAACAAAAGTAGGAGTCCAGACTTGCTTAGCAACTCGGCATCAAACTTTAGACTTGGTTTGTGGCAGCCAATATTTATGATAGCTTCGATACTTTGATCAAAATATTCAGAATTCCTTCTTATTTAATTAATTGGATTGAAATCAAATTTTCCAATATATGCTTTTTCATACGCATCAAAGAGATGGAAGAAATTTAAGAAAAATAATGGACAAAAGTTAGAGGATAAAAATTAATGAAAATCTTAAAAAATTCAAAATTAAACAATAAATAAAAATAAAACTCTTGAAAAAAGAATTAAATTGACGTTTTTAGAATTATAATTAGAGAGAACAAAAGCAGAAGCAAAACTAGCTTTAAGACATTCAAATATTTTTCAATAATAACGGTCTTTTAATAAGAAAGAAGAATTGGTAATAAAAAGAAAGCTAAAATGAAAAATGGATGTCTTTTTGTCATCTAAATATCGCCTCTTTTCTCCCAATTCTCATTCAAAAATTCTTCTGTTTATAACTCGCTGATTTTGCAGATTATTTTTTGCCAAATGTATGAATTTAGAGCAAACTTTATTTGTAATGATTATTATCCTGAATGTATTTAACCAAGATGTTTTTATTTGTATTTGTATTTTTAATTTACTAGAGTTTACTATTAGAATCATGTTCAAATTAATCTTACTTATTGGATGAACATGACAGTAAATTTATAAAAAATTGTTTATTGTGTCTTACATATATTGATCAATGAAGACTGAAACTTATAGATGCTAATAAAATTATTAATTTGAGATGTTACAAATCTAAGTTTAGTGTTGCGTTGACTGCCATCTTCACAACTGGTGTTCACGGCATAATTAGGCTAAATATCACGAATTCTATGACCGGCTTGAAGCTAAAGCCCGAGCAGTTCTTAAAAATTTTACTATCATTAAGAATCAAGTGCCCGAAAATTATGAGCAAAGATAAAATATTTCAGGTCTTGGAGTGGACTCACATAGATATATTGATGAGAAAAACTAAATTGTAATCTTTCCTAGACATGGAGCTTTCGAAGTCAAGGTTAATGGCATGCTGATCTTCTCGAAACTACAGTCAAATCTTTGGCCCAACACTGAAAAAATTGGATATCTTTTAACTCAAATTAGCAATTAGTTGGAAACTGGCAACGACATTCAAAAATATTCACTCCAATACAGATTGTAAAACGAAAATGAGGATTAATACTTTGTTGATACGTACAAAAAAGTCATTAAATTTAAGATATTTAAGAGACCTTTTAGTAGCCAATTCAATGCTTCAGCTTATGCGGGAAAGGCATCTGTGGAAAACTCAAGCGATAAAAAAATTCCTGCTTTTAAAAGAAGAAACGTGGTCAGTTTGAAAAAAGCTAGTAAATAAAAACTAGATATTTCAAGAAAGACTGACTATTAAAAACGACCTATCCCTCGGCTGAAAGGAAAAATTGAAAAAATTCATCATTAATATCATAATAATGAATTTAAAGACTTTCAAGAAGGTGATAACTTTATTGAAGAGCATTACCAAATGCCAGATATGGGCAAGATCAATAAAAGTTAAAAGTATTCTCCAAGAACTCGAAAAAGATTTCATATGAAGAATGAGCTTGGACCATTATTAAAACCGTTACCTCTCGATGTACCAACAACAACTGCAACAAATTAAATTAAGAGGCTTGAGAAAAAGCCATCAAGAAAGTTAGTAATAAAAGCTAATGATAAGAAAAGCAGCGATAGTTTTAAGAAAATTAATCAATATCAATAAAAAGTGACTGATGTGATTGGCCAATCTTAGAGTATTCTTGTGAATGCATCAGAGACACCTGTCATCAAATAATAAGTCAAGATTCAGCAGAATTTTATTGAATAAGAGCATATTCAACACAATTCGATTCAATAATAACAGAAGATCAAGAAGAAAAGTGTTAAAAATATATAAGCTGAGCATGAAATTCTTGTACAAAAATATGAAGAAAAAACTGTGGAAAACAATTTGCCCAAAAAATAAATAACCATATAGAAAAAGGACTTATAAAGTATAGTTTCCTCGAGAAAAGCGAGTGAGCCAAAGATGAAAAGTTAAAAGCATCAATAATAATCATCAAATGGAGGATATTAAAATTTGATGGAAGAGCTTGACAAATAATAAAAGGAAGAGCAAGTCCAATCTCATCATGAGAATAAAACTAAAACTTAACGTTCTCAGCTTTCAACTAAAAAAGTAGAAGAAGAGATAAATAAGAAAGGAGAATAGCTCAAATCTCATAAAGAATAAATAAAATAAACAAATACAATATAAAAAATAGCTCATGAACCAGTGAAATAAGTTTCATCAATTCCTTTGGCAGAAAATATTTCAAAAAAGAAGTCATAAAAATCTAAAAGCGATCACTAATTGTATGATGAGTAATATTATGATGAATATTAAGAATAATAAAAAAATGGTCGGCCCGAAACAAGCAATTATTCTAGAAGGGGTGAAAAAGAGGCTCCTGAATAATAATAAATTTTACAGCATCAAGAGTAAAAAAATTAAGATTTTAAGAAAAAGATAGGAAATATTTAAAAAGTAGAAACAAAATAAGAGGTCCTATATGAGGAAGAATATGAACAATTCCCACAAGAATAAAACAATTAAGATAATTAAATCCCCATCATAATTAACCGACAAAAGGACAAGAACAATATAGACAGTAGCAAGGAAGTCAAAGCAACGATTACTCCGGACAATTCTAAAAAGAAAATTAGTTAATATTAATAAAATTATGAAGAGGTGGAAGAAAATTAAAAAGTATAAGAAGTCAACTAGGTAAAATAGGAAAAAATTAAAAGCCATCCACCAAATCATTAAGAAAAAAGATAGGATTAACTAATTTAATCAAAAAAGGAAAGCAATAAAGGAGTAAATTAGCCAAAACCATAATAAGTCAAAAGAATATCAATAAAAGGCGTAAAATCCACAAAGAGTATCGGCAAAATTGGCAAAATTGAAAAATAGGAAATTAATTTAGAGCATAGCAATAAAAAAGATGGTGAGAAAAGAAAAAAAACAATTGAGATTCATTAATAATCATTATAGTCAAATAAGAAAAAATAAGAAAGTCATGTACCTATTCATGTTTAAACAAAAGGAGATTCTAATTTTGAAATAAAAAAGGAAAATATTGGAAAAATATCGGATAAATAAATTTCTTCAATTCAAATTGAAAATAAATAAAAAGAAGCTGGGACAATTTAAAATTACTAAGAAGAAGAATAATAAGCTATTAAACCTCTTCCGCTTCATTCAACAATACAAAAAGATAAAGGTACAGTCAAACCTATTGAAGTCAAATAATAAATTACAGTTCCTATTCACATCAATTAATAGACTCATTTGCCAAGTGAGCACACACCAATCCACCACCAAAATGAAAAGA
>Ga0302188_10001491_pt1 | contig 18264 bp, 22 predicted proteins | sample II_Bog_E2_1_FD_198783 | JGI IMG/M metagenome (GOLD analysis project Ga0302188, IMG submission 198783) | Peat permafrost microbial communities from Stordalen Mire near Abisko, Sweden - II_Bog_E2_1 | ecosystem: Environmental > Terrestrial > Soil > Wetlands > Peat | place: Sweden: Abisko...
TTACCGCATCTCCTTTCAATTCTTTGTGGGAATGTTTGACCATTGGAACCTTCATGACCAAAGAAGTTATTCTAAACCATATCACTGATATGATCTTCTGCGGCTAAGGTAAGACCCTAATTGAGATAATATGGAGTCATTGGCTTTTGATGCATCAAAAATTAATATGCTTCTCTCCAAGCCTGTTTTCCTTCATTGGTCTGATAATGGCAATATGCCTTGAGAGGAAGTTCTTCTTCGTTAATAAAGGTGTCCATCTCTGCTTTTACGTACTTAGCGAAGATAGTCGGGTTGGTTCTGGCGATGTTAATGTACTTGATGAGATCTTATGGAGAAATTACTGACATTATTAATTTTAAATATTAAGCAAATTGTATTTTAGGATTAAAAGGAAACATCAGTAAAAATAGTCAACCAAGTATCCAGGCAACATTACCAAAATTTTCAATACTTTCATGATGTAAGCCTGATTAGACAAGATTAAAAATAAGGATATAAGACTAAAAATATCTTATTTCGAATTGTTCATAAGTTTGTTATATTTTAATGAATAATTTGCAGACACTTAAAACCAAAATTGTAAATAACGGCAATAAATGTAGGGAACTCTTGCTTAAATTATTGTTTTAAAATAATTATTTCGATATTATAAGGTCAATTGTTTTTGATATTTTTAAAGGATCAATAGATATAAGCGGTCCAAACTTAGTCGACAAAGCCAGTTATATAGACACCACCGTTGATATCGTAACATAATGCAACAGTCACATTTCCACCGACTTGCTTTAGGGAGGGAATGTACCATCCTCCAAATGGAACAAAATCGTCATATGATTGAGTTGAATCTACAAGGCCAGTATCGCTGTGGTAGTTGGCATACCAGAGTGGGATATTTTCTGATTGTCCAAAGTAGTCGCAGCTGCCGCCGAAGTAATACTACCACAGAGGAGCTGTCGAGAATATGCCTATTTAAGTATTTTGTAAAGTATTGAGGGCGTTAAACATCTCTATCAAGTAATTACAGTTCTCTTATTAGGTGTATCCATCCCATGCGCATTCAGGATTTGTAATTGTTGTATTGGATAGAACTTTCAGCCAGATTACATTATAATTGGATAACGATATTTATTGACTTAAAGTTGTCATTTAAGTGGCAGCATCGAGACCACGACAAACCTATATATAACCATTCACGTAAAACATCGATGCACCACCTAACCCCTGATCTATATTAGCTGTAGTTTGAGCACCATTTGGGTCTACTCCTGGGGTTCCAGAGACTTTATAGATTCGAACAATGACATAAAATTTATCTTTATCGGCAATTTACCTCTGATTGAGACATGTAAAAGCATATGAAGACAAAGGACCAACAATAGAATAGCCAAACGATTGGCAAGTTGAGGACCAGGCCAACAGCACAACCAAAATTACAGACATAATGCTTTTCATAGGGAAATAATATAGAAAATCATTAAAATTTTTCAATTTATAAAAAAAACTCGGCCAACATATCTCTCACATTTCCTTTTATTTTGACCAGCAAATCATTGTTAGATCTATAAAATTTAAAAGTAACATAAATTAATAAATTACTAAGTTCTTCCATTTGATTTATTTTGACTATTGATTTATATACGAATCCATTTTACTAATATTTATCGTACCTCTAACCATTCACATCCAATCAAGTAGAGCTTTGAGATACTTTCTTCGCTTGGTTGAGCAACACATTTCGGTGGATTTTGTTCTCATTGGATAAATTTAATGCTTTTGATAACTCTTCTTTAGAGGGGGAGAAACAGATTTGAATAAATACAAATAGGATGAAAATATGTAGCAGCATTAAACTTGAATTTGGATTTTCTCTCTTTGCTTATGAAATGAACTCTACTTTGCAGAAAAAAGAGGAAATACCAATCAAGCACCATAAATCACCAACGACTGAAGACTGAAAGATCGATAGCGTATGCTACGAGTATTTGCCACATACTGTAACTTTGACAACTCACTAAAAATACAGAGGTGCTGCATGAATTTATTGTTCGGGTTGAGAGTGAAAATCAAAAAATATAGGTTTGGGACTTGGGCTATTTAATGAGTCAATAATCAAACGGATAAACTTCTTTTGCAGAAATATAAAAATTAAATTTGCACAAGGATACGTTGTCAACGTAAGTTAATATATTATCTTCGTCCTGTACTTCCCAGAGAAGGGTTTGTTTTCCAAATTAAATTAATACTATAAACTGTGATTATTTCCAATCTACTATTCTTAAACCTCAATCAAATGCTTAATAATAAGATAAGACTTTTCTTCAGAAATTATTCTTTAATAATCATTATAAATTGTATATTCTATTCAAATGATTCCCTCTCTATAATTGCACTTTATTCTGCAAATACATCTTGGCAGCTCTCTATAAGCTCGGATACTGACGTTGAATGCTATCCTATAATTTGAATATATTATTTAAATGATCAACGAAAATATTACTAACGATATCGGGGAAAGTGCTCTCCTCTAGCAGACTATTACTCCACCACCGTCTAGCAATTTCGATGATGTTCCTATTGGAGGAGGCAGCAAATTTGCCATGTCTGAGTATCCCTCCGAAAATGATGTTCCTCCTCCAGCCAAAAAGATCCCTCTCCGTAAAGCAGCGAAAGTACCACCCAAGAAATAGGAGGTTCGCAAATAAAATGAAGGAGATGGTCCCATCAGATTTGATGACCAGCCTCTCAAAAATAATCAACCTCAACCACTTGATGAATTGCCAGTAGGAGGTAACAAACCCAGCGCTTTTGACGAAAAACCTATTGGAAAGTCAGAATTTACCATGTCGGAGTTTCCATAGGGAAATTAAGTGCAGCCTGTTTAAACCAACTATACGATGATGCAAAAGCTTAAATCGAAGGCTGTTAAAATGAGGCTGTCTGGAATGGAAGATCTCCTGAAATTGCTTGAGAATGAGCCGGATAATCCTTAAATATCTGAAGTCCAGATGGCAGGACTCTTAAAGTAGACCACACCGTCAAACATAGAGAAAATCGTACAATGTTTAAAAATATGGGTGCAGAAAGCGAAGTAATGGGGCGAAGATGAAGCTAAGAATGCGATTGAAAACGGCTACATCAACGGTAAAACCAACAGTCGAAAGATAACGATAGAGACAATCGACCTCATGTATGAAGAAAAGCCACCAATGATTGAAATGCTGATACTGAATGGCCTGAAGAACAAAACCCCTAAGATCATCGCCGGCTATAATGGATTGCTCAACTAGCTTCTAGCTATCTATGGTATTAAAAAGATGAATTATCTTAAACCCTATATTCCAGAAATTGTGAGGGTTATTACCAATTAAAAACTACCCGCTGTCAAAACAGAAGGGCTTAATACTTTGAAAGAAGCGTATAAATGGCTTGGAAAGGAAGTGGTTTAGCCTATGCTTAATAATCTCAAAGAGGGCCTTAAGAAAGAGCTCGATACATTTTGGGAAACTTATGATACAAGTATTGTAATGACTGCCCCTAAAGAGGCTAAACAAGAGGACGGTGGCAAAGGAAAGGGGAAAAAGGTTGATGCCTATGATTTATCGGAAGCTGTCGATGTGTTCAAGAAATTTAACGAAAAATGGGCCGAATCTGTTCTCAAAGCCGAAAAATGGAATTAAAGAACTAGACTTATGTAATAATTTATTAAGGGAGCAGCAGTTCCCAAATTCGCCAACACTGAATTTAGGCATGTCTCTGAAGTCATCCGCAGACTCATAAATGATAGTAATTTTAACGTGGTTCTCTGGGACTTAAAACTGATGGGCGCAATGTCGAAAGGTCTGCGTAAAAACTTTGCCCCCATTGCCAAGAGTTTATTTTCTAACGTGATCGCTAAATTCCGAGATAAAAAGACTCTTATGGTTGAGTAGACATTCAAAACATTGAATGATTTGAACTATTGCTTGGGAATAGAGGATGTTCTTGATGATGTTAAGGAGGGGTTAATTGATAAGGCACCCAATATGAGGTGCAATTTACTTAATTGGATTGCCAGACATGTGGAACAAAAGGCGGAGGAGAAGGGAGGAGAGTGTCCAGAAAAAACAAAGGATTCCGTTAAACAGATGTTTTCTATCTTTGAAAAGCTGATGGCTGATGGAGTATCATAAGTGAGAGAAACTATGGCTAAAAATTTAGGCAAAATGGAATTAACTCTTGGAGAAGATTTCTTTTCGCCAATCAAGACTAAATTGAATAAAACCTTGGTGTCAAAAATGGTCGAAGTCAAAAACACATAGACGAAAGACACTTCTAAGAACAGCAAAGAATCAAATTTAAAGAAGGGAAAGGATTTAAGTTAAAGTAGCGTGTCTTTAAAGCCTCAACCGTCAGTAATCTTAAATAAAAAAACTGAAAAGGTAGAAAATGAAAGGCTGCCTGAGAAATAAAAAGAAGAGAGTATTCCTTTATAAAGCTTTTAAGAACCTAATTATGAATAGTGCTTAAATACTTTGATCGGATTAGGCTTTCCCGAATAGTAAGTAAAGAATGTTACTGCAACTGGAGCCAAAGAGCGTGGAAGTGTACTGATGTATATGAAATAAAATCCCTATGAAAACTTCAATGCTGTCTTGAGGGTGCTGAAGAAGTCTTTCAAAGACTGGAAGGAGGTGAATCTAATGATGAACAAAGATCTGATAGCCTACATCTAGGAAAGGGCTTCTGATATCAATAAGCCAGAAGCTTATGTTTTAATACCGTACATCGTCTAGAAAATTGGAGACTCTAAATTTTCCTAAACTCTCTATCGTATAATCGCCAATATCAGCAAAAGGGTGCCGGGTCGCTACTTAATCGGTCATATTATTAAATACATCAAGAGTACGGAAGGAAAAAAACCAAAATTAAACGGTGATGTCTGCATTTTAATCATTAGGATCATCGAAAATATTTCAATGTCGAATTGCTCTTTAAAGGAATTGGTTGAATATGCGAAGGAGACTTATGTGATCTCGTTTTCAAGAAAAGGGGCTGTTTAATTGCTTAATTATTTGTATTCACAAGTTGGAGATATGATCAAGGGAATGTTGGATGAAGCTACTTTAAAGGGCATGTAGACTGAGTTTAAAAACGTCAAGATACTATCAGAGGACCAAAAAAGACCAAAGATAGAGTTCTAGGGAGAAGCAGTGGCATAAATGAAGAGCATGAAGAAGGTCTAGTCCAAACATGAAGGAAAGGTTCGTGACTTAGCAGCGGAAGTTCAGCAATTAATGCCTAAAATGAATGATAACGCCAATTGGCAAAATAGAAAAATGGCTGCTGAATCCTTATCAAATCTGATTGAGCAAAGTGGTCGAGTAACTTTAGGAAATTTAACTGATTTCCTAGCTACCTTGAAGGCCCGCATTAATGACCCGAATAAACAGTTGATCAAAGTATTTGTGCATTTGGCAGGATTGGTAGTATGTGCCCTGCCCTAGAAAGACGCAAGGGTGAACCTGAAATCATTCATTACTGCCTTAGTGGAGGGTCTAAATGACAAAAACTAGCAAAACAAAAAATAGATTCACTTAACTCTCAACAAAATTGCTGAAAATTTTACACGAGAACAATTATTGTCAAATATGGGCCCTTTCCTTTAAGGAGATAGAGATGGCAGGCTCGAAGTGATTAACCTAATCCTCGCAAATGAGGAGGGACTTCAAAAAGCTGATATTCGTGACTATCCTAAAGGATTGGTCAACTGCCTAAGTGATAAAAATAAAGAGATTCGAGCTGGAGCCGAAAAATTGTTTGAAAAGGTGTACTAAAGGATCGGGATTTAAATGTTTAGATCCATTGCTAAGGACCAGAAGATTGCAGTGGCAAAAGATCTCAATAATTTCTTAGACAAATTTGACAAGCAGACTCGTACTGTCAGCAGCATTCAATCCAAAGGAAACAGTCCAAATAAAACAGCTGAACTCATGGCAACTCTGCCTCCAACCAAATCAAGGGTTCTCCTCCAGCAACAGCAGCCCCCTCCTCCCCAATCTGCTAAAAAGCGTTCAGTGTCCAAGTATAACCCTCAAAAGAGTTTTATTGAGGGCGATGAAGATGCACATGCTGTCACGGCTGGTAATAGTTTCTTCCTTCCAACGAAAAGTAATTTAGTGTAGGCGAATTAAAACTTTGCTAATATTAAAATTTTAACCCAAGAAAGGGCAGAGAGACAATCCGCTGAACTGACCTATTTATGGAGGCTTGATGAAATCAAATAATCGCAATAATAAACTATTCGTGAGGAGATATAGAAACTGATTCGACTGGATCTGGCTAAAAAGCTGCTGGCTTTTGATTATAAGAGAGTGTTGTAAGGCGCCATCCAGATCATTAAACTGTGCAAGGACGTATCTAATCAAGGTCAAATTCGATAGATATACGATATTCTATTCAAATACATCCTTTTGAGATTATGGGGCGGCAATCCTGGCCTTCAAAGCTTAATTGAACTTCTACCCCCCATCATGTCTATTTTGGAGAAGAAGGGCATTCCTTTGACAGATTTCGAAGTTGAGCTCTCTATCACTATTATTCGAGAGTACTTTATTTCTGCCTCTATGATCGGGTTTAAGGTTAGCTAAAGTCTGTACTCCATCATCACCTGCCTGATTGCTCTAAGTTCAGGGGTTAAGGTGCTAAAAAAGATACTAAGACAATTCACTCTATAGCTGAACAACATTCATAAGCACTTGAAGTCTTAAACCTGCCTTTTCTATCGCGAAGGATTAAGCAGATTGATTAAGACACAGCTGATAGATTATGTTGGCAATGAAGATCTATTGTAGGAGACATCCAAGATCAAAGAACTTAGAGAAGATCCGTAGTTTGTTGAGATGCTCTATCGAAGACTACATAGTAATGTACTTGATTGTTTCGGATTCAAGAGAGTCGAACAAGAGCAGTCCGTGAACAGCAGCAGCAATATCAAAAGTAATTTAGTGCAGGTAAGAAACAATGCTATTATTAATAATACCACAGTTAACTAAAGCAGAGAGAAGAGCAGCGACCACCTCCCTCCAAGAGGACATCAAACTACCAATACAATGATGGAGTTGAGACCTTCTGCCTTGCCTACTTCTACTGCTCCTAGGAAATCGATCATTTCCCAACAGCAAAACAACGCCTCTCTTCCTCCGCCTCCACCACCAATCCATACCCCTCCTGTAGCCCCATCGCAAAATAGTAGTTTTATGAATCAAACTATGAATCAGCAATCGTTCACTCAGCTCATTACATATCAAAATGTCTCTGTGACATACTAACCCGCAACTTTGGACCTTTCCCTTTACCCTGCTCCTCACCATGCCTGTCCTTTAGGAAAACAGCTCGGTAAACTGCTGCCTCCAAATGATTCAACAATAAACTTCTTCAATTCCCTCTTTACCTAATCTGGAGAGAAGATAGTGAATTAATTAGCAATTAACGCCAAAATAATATTTGGATCCATCCTCAAAAGCGTTCAGGAAGTCATTGCTCAAAGAAGAACTTACGCCCCAGATAGAATAGTGGCTCAAATCACTTTGTTCCAAAATTGCATAAAATGCAGTCATGTAGTCAAAAATGTCGGAGAATTATTGGGATTTGGCGCTTCCTTTGCTCTCAATCAACTCGTATATGAGGATGAGAATAAGGCAACCATCTACGAAGAGTTACGCTCGAGGAACATTGAGTATAAGAGCGATAACTTTATTAAAGCTGTCAATGGAGTCATGCTGAGATTATTGGAAAACGCTAACTCGCAAGACATAGTTAATGTGCTCCTCGAACTGCTGACCAATCAGCATAAAAGCCAACTATCATCGCCGAAACTTATTAGCTTGATCGTTAAGTGCATTGGAAGAGTTTCATCGCATTTTACTCGTGAGATGAGACCATAAGCCACTCGACTCTTCCTGAACCGCGTCATAAACTACTTATTTACTGTTCAGTACGAAACTCCCTTGGAAATGTTGGACACTCAACAAAAGTAGAGCAATGGTCAAAAGGTTAGACTTGAAGACAGCGTTGCTAACTCCATCAAATCCATAATTGTCGAGCTCTGCAAGGCTATCAATTCTGAAATTTGGTAATATTACGATAAAGCTATGAGTTAGTCGCAGTACCCTGACAGATATATCGCTAGCTTCATCAATTTCTTGAATATTCGACCCATTTAAAGAAACGCAAGGAGCAGATCACAACAAAAAGAAAACGATGAGCTGAAAAAGATTAATGAGCTGCTATCCAAAACAAAGTCCTTTGAGGTTGGGATTACGCAGTTGAAGAAGTATATTTCGCTTCACCCTGAATTCAACCCTCTTGAATACTTTACTTCCTTGAACTATGATCAGAAGTTTATTTCGATGGTGATCAATGCCATTGATGGACTTAAACAACAGCAACGCAAGACTCCAGTCAAGGACTAAAAGGTTAGTGAGCAGACATCGTAGAATATTCAGGAAAAGATCAAAAAATTGAAACAGAAGTTCCAAGAGTTACAGCCGGACGGGGCACAGGAAAGTCAAAATGCATCTATGAATCGTGGAAGGCCTGTGACTGAATAGATACAAAATTAGGAAAGGGCCCAATAGATCCGACGTCGTATAGAATAGATGAAGAATAAAATGAGCACGACAGGCAACCGTTCAAAGCCTTGATAAATGATACTTGCTAATGATTATATGAAATATCCATCCGTTATTAAAGTATTTTGATAACATCTAAAGCAGTGATAAATTAAATCATTTCATCACTTTATACCAATGGCAAGTTGGCATATTATGATAGGTCTAATAATCATGGCACTATTGAATTACTAACTCCTTTTGGAGACCAACGCTGAATATATTAGTGAACATATTTTGCTAAATAATTTGAAATTGATTAAAAATAAAATAGCCTATCCGTGATTATATCTTATTTATAAAGAATGGATTTATAATGATCAGTTGGATCACCAATAGCTCCAGGTTTAATCGACAAATGCATGATACCAAGTGATCGAGCAAAGATTAATAGTCACGTTTCCACCGACTTGTTTCATGTAGGGCGTCACTCCATTTACTGTCCATCCTCCAAATGAGGTGAAATCGGCAAATGATGCAGTAGAATTTACATTACCAGTATGGTTGTAGTTGGCATACCAAATATAGGGATAACCAAATTAAGTTCCTGGCGTACAACTAACACCAAAGAATTTTTCCCAGATTCGAGGGGTTGAGAACACTCCTACATGGCCAGCTCCAGCCCAAAAAATAACTGCATTGATGGCTTGACTTACAAAGTAGCAGCTATCTACTGGATTATAACCCTCCCATGTACAACCAGGAGTAGAATTTGGCTCCACTTTAAGCCAGACTATGTTTGCAAATGAAAGGTGTGCTGTAGCAGTTTTGACCGCATTAATTTGAGCCAAAGGATCTTGACCTCTACACAGTTAGATATAAAGATATACATTGTAAATTCGAGTAGAATAAGTACTTATGGCAGCCAACGCATTTTGAAGAGTCTGAACGCCATGTGGGTCTATGCCTGGGGTTCCAGATACCTTATACATCCTAATCGTAAATCTGGAATATCCTTGTTGAATGAGACATGAGAAAGCACTTTTAGTAAATGGTCCCACCAGTGAAATGCCCCTAAAAGTTTGGCCAGCTGCAGACCAAGCAAGAATCAAAACTAAAACCAATGAGATAAAGTTTTTCATAAATAAAATAATGTAAAACCGTAATTTCGTTTGAATATATACAGATAAAGATGAAAAAAGATATAATCATAGTATTATTATTTAATTTAGTTTAGCTGGGAGCAAGAACTTCAGCTTTTTTTCAGATAAAAGACCAAATTGGCAAAAACTACATGTAATTTAACAGTTATAGATTATATATATGATTCTGCATTTTAACAACAATCAAAAGTTTAAATAATTGTGTAAACAACAACACCAATTTGAATTTGCAATAATTTGCTGCATTTTGATAGCATATCATTTTAATTGGATTCTTTTCGTTAGATAACGGGTAAAATTTATTTGCATAAATCGATTTCATGAAACAAAAGCAGTCATCTGTTGCCTATAAATAATAAACTGCTACTCTCACTGGATTCAGTTAGTTATTTTGACTCTCATCAAGAAATATATCTGTATTGTCTTTCTCGTTAATAAATAATCTTTCGTTTATCTTTGAGTGAATCATAAGATTCAAATAGCAAGAGAATTATGATGACATCAGTAATATAAAACACAGTCATTTTAACATCGAACCATCTTTACGGTTCTATCTAATAGATTTAATGGCTGTGCGATGGTAGCTTATGAATATATCCTCGAATAATCGCTTGTTGTCCTTCCCCTTCACTGCTCGCCGGTATTCCCTCAGTCTGTTTCTCCTCTTTTTCTTCTGCTGCCGTTTCTGGTCTCTTCGTATAAGCTTTCTAATTCTTTCATAGAACCTTTACTCCTGCCTGTGATCGATGACTCCTCCCATTTCATACCTTTTATTTTCGTACAACAAAATCTGCTTTAGGTTCAGTCGATAATCCGATTGATAATCGCGGCTGAACAATTTCTTCGCCTCGACCAGTTTATGGTAGAATGCCTGATAGTCATTCAGCTCTTTCATCTCCTACTCAGAGATATAGCGATTCCATACGTGTTTGAACTATTCCTTTTATTTGTCTAACCGAGTAATGGGAGGCTGAGTGGTTGAAAAACTTTTAACTCGTTCGTTTACGATAGTACGATCTCTTGTCAATTTGCCCACAACGTGATAGGACGAAGTCGGTTGGATTTGAGTTTTAATGTTTTTGATTTTCGGAAGGCCGAGCTTCAAGTCTCGCTTTTCAGCATATGGACCCACTCCATATACATGAGCCTCTCCCTTGGCATAGCTTAGATTATTTCGTTTATCAGTAAGAAAAGATGGCGCCATAACCTGGTGGATATAGTCTTCATTGGTATGGATGGGCTATTTCTCCTCCATTAGTTCAGGCTTGAACAGCTGGCGGTAGTCGTCCTTATCTTTTGGGGCGGGTATTTCCTGCTGCGATTGTATTTTGCTATGTATAATTTTGTCTATGGGCATATTGGTGTACTGATTTTTCACAGCCGGCTTAACAGTTTCTTGCTTATTGTAGAAATCATCTCGCTCATTTATTTTGGGAATATCCTTAATCGAATACGGATCAATGCGTATGTTGTGCTATAGACGTACCTTCATGTTGTCCATCCTACGGTAGAGGTTGCTGACGTGCCTGATTTCCTCCCTCTTCCTCTCGATATACCTCAGCTTCGCAAGCATCTTTCTCTCATACGGCTCAATTTCTATTTTAGTCCCAAAAATAGGCATCTTTACTATCTTTTTGAGATACATGTTACCATCAGCGTCAATTTAAATCTAAAAGTTATGCATCATATCAGCTGTCTCTTCATAAATCTGCTATTTGAATTATTTAGATATTTAGTTTGACGATGTCTTCTTTTATCGCTACTGTGATACTCCAATTTTGCGGGCTATTAGGAAATCACCTTCTTTCTCTTCCTCAGATTTAACGCCTTGATAAGGTGGAGGATTAATCACGGTCTCTTCCTTTATGTTTTGATTTGTAATCTCTTCGTTAATGACTTGTATGGCTTTTTCGAAGATCAAAGCTAGCTCCAAGATTCTTGGATCGTTGTCATGCACTTGATCGAGTTGTAAAATGAGGGCTTCTCCGACTTAGTTAATCCTGAGATAGTTCCACTCACACCAAGCCCGATAATACCGCAGATCTTTCTTCCTATTTTTGCTGTACTGCGCCTTAATCTCCTAAAATTCCTCCATGAACTCGAGATCTATACTGCTGATAAGGTCTGTCTTGCGAAATTGCGAGTTATTCAGAGCTGGCCCTTCAGATATCTGAATATAGATAGCTATTAGGAAGTAGCTAAACAATTCAATGTCTAAAAACTCGCACCAAGTGGAACAGAGATCGAACATGAATTTATTGAATACTTCCTTATTAATTTTTACTCCTAAAAGTTTGAAGGCGTCGTGAGTACCCATTTTTAACAGCATACGCAGGTATTCCTACCTCTCAGAAAGCACTTTGATGTTCACACTCGAGAGTTATTTTTATAGAAGGGTTTTGAAGTTTTAGCTGGTGATCTATTCGCATTTACTAGTTGACACCATCCCTTCATAGGACAAGCACTCTGCTACTTCCTTTACCCAATCATTTAAAGCCGACACGAGGGCGTTTTACATCTAGAAGGTTGGTAGCAGCGATTTCTGCAGTTTGAGATTGAATTCAATAAACTATAGCAACCCAATTTAGAAGGTTTGTGAGGAGGGAATATTGAAGAGAAGGAGGATGTTTTTGATGACTTCCTGGAACAGGGGATGGTAGTAGATGGCCAACTTACGGTCGATGTCCGTGGCCTGTTTGTTCTTATCCATTATAATGATAATATAACTTATAAGTTGTTACCCTCCAATGCGATACGAGTGTTCAAATTGTCTGTCTTTCGAAATATTGCGCAGTAATAAGAAAAATAATGACAATCATTAAAGTTTCTATCGCGTTAGTAGACTGTGCAGCATTTTGAACTAATGGGCTGATTTGAGCAGCTCACTCGAAATTTATTGCCGAGGCTCTATGCGTTTTGAATTAAAGAGCTTTTTCGATTTTGTAACTCTATTGGTTTTCATTGAAGTATGCCGAGGCGCTTTCGGAAGCCACTCTTCCTTTGTTTTTTATTCATTGCCTTCAGTCACAAGGCAAAGATTGAAATGCACTGAACTATATGTTTTTTCATATTTATTCTGCTCGCTCGGCATGGAAGCTACTCTAGGATTTTGTTCTATAATGGTGGAGTAAGCGCTATTGTTTTCAGTTCGTGAGCCAAAACCATTAATAATATCGTTCTTTATCTTTTTTATGATTAAGCCTCGCTTCTCATGGAACGGCTATTTTTATTTGGAAAGGTAGATTCGGTTTAGAAGAGAACCGCTGAAGTAAAAGCTGGTCTTTGTTTTGGTCTTTGGGTTGCAGACCTACTATTACTTGAACTACGGACTGAGCATACTGATTGCGCATTTTGGTCTTTAGGATATGATTTCATTTTTAATGCATTTGCGAGTATTTTTATTGAGCAATTGTGTCTACAATTGCCGCTACTTGCATAGAGTTTTGTGATGAGTATCAACTCTCGAAGAAATGTCCTGAAAATTGATTCTGTTTCTATAAAAGGTATGGTGTTTAACTTTACTCTTTTTTACGCAATAGTGATCTTAATGTTTTTCAATATCACTGCTGATGGGATGGTTCCAAGTGGTAATATTATCGGCATTATCTCCGTCCCTTTGAAGACTGAGATCAGTATTCCTTCTGTTTGGTTGTATGCGATCTTCATTCTAACTAAATTCCTGGAGAATAAGTTGTGCCTCGTATTCCTTCTTCATTTCTGGATGCGGGAAATGGTGATGAGTAGTGCATTTCCTTTTCATTCTCTTTATCGATATGATAATAAATCATATAATCATTGTTTTAATATAGCATAATAAATTTATGTTTATCAATGTGAAACAGCTATCAATTGTTTATTGTTTTAGAAGGAGATCAGAGTTAAAATGCTGGGCGAAGGTAAAATTCAACTGAGGAAATTATCATGATATAGTTTACAATTCAATCAAGTTATTTTTAATTCTCATGTACTCTCAAATATAACATAAATTAAATCGTTTCTCCTTTTGGCTTCTCCTTTGAAAATCTGCCCCTTAACTTGGTGATGACCTCTTCTACTTTTAAAAAAAGTCATAATGCTTTTAATGCGAATGACTCAACTCTAATCTTAATCTTATAATATATTTAATAAGTAACTGTTTTTCAACTATCCTCAAATTAAACATCTTTATTTCTCCTTCTCATCCTTCTTCGCCCTCTTTCAAGCATACTAAATAGAGATAACGATCAGTTTACATATTTTATGGGACATTTCCCAATTTATTATAATATATTTGAACACATGGGCTCTATTTAATCCAAATTAAAAGATGCATACTCTGTCAAGCAAAAACCTTTCTTCAAAAAGAATTAGCAGAAAGGGGTTAATCCCTCTCTTTAAACAGAAATTCAAAGCAATGTCTGGCCTGTTGCCTTTCATCGCAAAAAAAATTTAGGAATGATCAGTACCCTTGGCAATATTCAAAGCCTCTCCCTCCCAAATCCTTAATTCTCATAAAATGAACATAAGCCTGTTCAAGATGTGTTGGAATACCCTTACTGTTCCGTAGGCCTCATCTCATTTGAGATAGAAGATCAGATTAAATACGGAACGGGTTGCCTTATATCAAGCAACTTGGTCCTTACATGTGCGCACAATCTCTATTCAATCAAACATGGGGAATAGGCCAAAAACATCAAATTTATACCGGCCTATAGTTTCAATGAATAAAGATAATTTTATCGAGTGAAGAAGATATACTATCCCAATTAGTTTAAGTCGGATACCTTTGATGACAGTCGTTATCATTAAAAGCTGTTTCAGCATGATTACGGTATTCTGCAATTAGAAACTAAAGTTGATTTGGGAAGATAGTATGGGTGCTTGGGTTTTAACTTCAATCCAGAGGAGCATAGAGAAGAGAGTTAAAAATGTATATTGGGCTATACTCATCGTCAAAATATGCCAGTTTCGATGTATCAGCTCACAGGAAAGGTGAGATTAGAAAATAATCTCATCAATTATGACATGCCCACTGAAATTGGCATGAGCGGAGCACCCATCATCGATAAAGTCAATGGGGAATATGTTATTATTGGAATCCATACTTACGTGAGGAAGAACAACAAATAGATGATGAGGGGAGGACTCAGACTTCATTAGGAAATGTTTACACGGATTGGCTAGTGGATCACTCAAGAGGAGGAAGAAATTGATTTGAGAGATAAGAAGATCGGGAAAGACGGAGTCAAATAGCTCAGCAAGCTTAAATGGAACACTGTTCATAGCATAAATCTTGGTAATTCTTTCTTTATTCAGCAAGAAACGATTTAGGCAAAGATGGACTGAAGTATTTTCCAAAATTCTAGTGGAAAAAGCTTTATCATTTGGATTTGGGAGGAAATAACATTGGATCGGAAGGTGTTGAGTTTTTAGCCAAGGCAAATCTATAAAATCTGACTAGTTTGAACCTTTGGGGAAATGGAATTGGAAAAGAAGGAGTTGCCCACTTCGCTAAGACGGATTGGAAACTTCTAAACAGTCTCAATCTATGTACAGTTTTAACTATAAAGACAACAACTAAATTGGTAATGAAGGTTTGACCTCCCTCATTAAGATGAAATGGCCAGAATTGAGTAATCTTAACTTGGGTATATTTTTATTTATGTAGGCAAAAATAAGATTGATATCGTTGGAGTTGAGATTCTCGTTAGAGCGCTATGGACAGCCATAGTTTCACTTAACCTCTGTACATTGCAATATATTTAGGGGGTAATCTAATAAAGGATGACAAAGCAACCTCCTCAGCGATCAAAAAGCATTTTCCGAGAGTGAAATTTATCTACCTTTGATGATACTGCATTTATTCACTCATATCCAATTATCCACTACCATATCATTAAAATTAATCATTATTTAAATGAACATGATAAAAGATTATAATTTAAAAGGAAAATAATTGATAATCTTTCAAATACATCCTAACCTTCACGTATCAAATGGAGATATTCAATATTCATTTAATATTTTGTAATTCATTTGCTTTTTTTAATCAATCTTTCAGATTCATCTTCTCCTTTCAAAATATCTTAGACTTTAGAGAGCTGCTCATATTGCTGCAATGACGATGACGGTGTACCATAACTAGCTTGATCCTTAATCTTTGAAATCAGCTCCCCAGTTCGAAATGGAAAAAACAAATAAAGTGCCTAGCGTAATCCTCGTATTAATCCATGTAATCTGAGAATTTTTCTCCCCTCAGATCTAATTCCATAAAAAAATACTAACGAATTCGTTTCATAGCCCCTAAGTATTAATTCATTCTGGCCAAGGTAATACGATTATGAGGACCTCCCTAATTTATAAATACCGTTAACATCCCAATCTCTTACTCCATCTTTTAAAAATCTAATTTGGAAAAATCTTTATTAGCTTGGGCAAAATTGACACTGAATCTTTGGAATATTAATCTTCCTGAATTTAAAAATTGCTAATTGGCCTGCTGAATTAACAGCTGATTTGCTGCCTGATTTATTTGCGGATTTTCCTAGACATTTTCTTGTTAATTTTGCAGCAGATTCTCTACTTGAATCGTTAATTAAGTTCCTTATAGTGCGTGGACTTGATTGCTCATTAAATTTATTTTAAATTTTATAAAAGAATTAATGAGCGAAAAAATAATGCTACAATAAATAATATATGAGCAATTTGCAAAGGCAATATACATTTTAGCGATCAAAAAAATATATACCTTCCGAGAGTGAAATTCATCTACCTTTAATGATATTGTATTTATTCACTAATATCCAATTATCCTCTACAATATCAATGCACGGGCTCATCTTGAAATTCATTATATCCTGACGAAGTGCTTGCTACTGCCAACTTATCTATCAGCTCTATCTTCTTCTATTCGCCCGGGGTCTCTTTTTATAATGGAGGTTTTGAATCGATTTTTTCCGCGTTTTAAGTTTATTATTTTTCTTCCCCATTTCCGAAGTATAAAATTTGGACAATGACAGCTCCATCAACGAATACTTGAATGATTCCACACACGATAAACTGAATTGGCTGCTCCTGTTTTACGGGATAGGATTACCTCGATAATGAAAAATACAAGTTTATAGGTATCTCCGAAATTGTTACAGGCCACTAATAAATGACTTAACCCTTTAACTCGTCGTTGTTTTTGGTTTTCAATGACTTGCGGCAGCATGATTAAACTCTGCAAAGTATAAAAGTTACTTCAGAAATCAAAGATAAATAACCAATCAATTCTCCAATAGTATTTAATTGGAGATAGCTGAAACAGATTGAAATTGAAAATACGAGAAGAGTAAATATGGAGACCACCAAAACTGCATTATCAAACATGTACAATATTTTGAAAAACTGGTCCACCTCCAAAAATTAGCCAGAAAAGTGTTTTGCTGCTAACTTTAGTTTTGAGGCTCTGCGGCAGAGAACTTGCCTTCCTCTTTCATTGTCTTAACGCATAATCTAAGCAGAAAAATCTATTTTAATGGAATAGAACCTGAACTAAGATCATACAGATCGACTGAATAAGGAGAGTGGTTGAGTATTTATTGAAAAAATAAAACCCTATTCGGAGGATATTGCAGAAAAGGAGCATGCCACATATATTGATGGAAAAAGTGCCGACTGATTTTCTCTGCACGATGAGACGGTACTGGTAGACATATCCAAATACTGGACCGATGGCCATTCCTTGTTGTTGAGATAGTTACCCAAATTAAAGAGTATTTCCAGCAGCCAATACATGTGTTTATTATTATTCTAATTGATATAAAGTTTATAATCGATAGATATTTATCAGAATTAACCATACTTATATGGGGGCATAGATGAAGCGTAATAGTACTTGAATGGTCCATGCAAAAAGTAATAATAGCTAATAGCATACAAATAATGTCATTACTGATAAAATGGTCATTTAATACAAAATATATCAGCTCTTATCAATTTTGGGCAAGAAGTTCTCCTCAATAAATTTCTATTTCCTCGAACTGCAGTTATTTATAAACTATTGTTTGCTCTTCATCAGCCAGATTGAATTTGATTTCTTTGGTGATATGCATTTACTAGTGTTTCCAATATTTTCATCTAATATTTCATTCATTTTGCAGCTTATTGTCGTATCGAATCGTTTGTTCATCTTCTTGAACTCAACTTGAGGCTCCTCCTGCTTTATGTCTTTGCTTCGCTGAATTTATGCCTATCGAAGCATGTCGCTGGTTTATTGCCTGAAGAACGAGAAATAATGGCTGTCTCTTTCGAAATTAGTATTTAAATGGCAACTCTGGTAATGAGTTCGTTTTATCTCATCTATAATGGAACTCCAATTTTTGTTTGTGCTTGATAGTTACTCCTGATTGATTGGGCAGGACGGTCCTTCAGCTGACAAACTATCTTCTTTTTGAAACCCAATATTATGAATATTTTTACGCTTTGACAGGTGGATTTGCGTAATCGCTTTTACACTTAAGTCCAATCCTGGGTTAATGGACATTGCGGCG
>Ga0302188_10001495_pt1 | contig 18239 bp, 21 predicted proteins | sample II_Bog_E2_1_FD_198783 | JGI IMG/M metagenome (GOLD analysis project Ga0302188, IMG submission 198783) | Peat permafrost microbial communities from Stordalen Mire near Abisko, Sweden - II_Bog_E2_1 | ecosystem: Environmental > Terrestrial > Soil > Wetlands > Peat | place: Sweden: Abisko...
GAGATAAATTGGAGTAAAAATTTAAATGGAAGGTTCTGGAGGTCATATGACTCACCGTTTAGGAGATAAAGATAAACTAAATTTTCAAAATTTTAAAATCAGGAAATGAGGATTTTCCCTATGTCTTATCGCAATTTAAACTTCAATATCGTAATCTAACTCTATTTCCCTACCTATATTATGGGTTGAATAAAATATATAATAATCGATATAAGTCCCAAAAAAGGTGGGAATGGTATGTCCCCTCTGAAAGACATATTTTTGTACAATTTTTCGAGTCATAGGGCAACTCAAAAATAAGTTTACTATAATAATAAATGACCTCCTCTTCGAATATGAGGTCCAAATTGAGTTATCAAACACTAAAAAATGATCTTTTTTTTTAAACCCTTGATTATCTTCTAAATGGTGCGTTATTCTCAATTCTATTCTGCAGTCTTTTTAATGTCATTCATTGGATATATTTGAATATCCTCTTTAACTCGAGGATACTGTTTAAATACTCCTGTTCGATGTCCTGCTTCATAACTAGTAAAAACAATATCCGACATGTTCTCATTCTCAACCACATTATGTTTTCACTGTTTGATTCGCAAGTTTTACATTTCAATCAAGTATTTCTCTATCTCTATGAGGTAGCCCTTATAGTCAATTATTTATCGGATAGCTACCAAAATAGGCAAACTGATCCTTCAAAGCAGAGTATTATATTTTATAATTATTAAAAAAGAAGTAGATGGATATTTTTAATAAACGATAAACTTATAATTTTGAGGTAGGGAGTACTCAGAACGACTGATAGCTTGCCTCCATCAATGATTGAAATGACGCTATGCTTATCTCTAGGTTCTAGTCTTTATGGCTTTGCATATACATTCAATATTGTTTGATTTGGCTTTGCTTAATGTGCTCATATTTCAAACTATCTCATCAATCAGAAACAACTCCGCCAAAGATTCCCATCTTTCAAATATCGAAACGTACAAATTTAACTCAATTAAAGTCATCTGTTTTATAGATTTTATAAATCCTTTCAACTTGCCTATATTAACAAAGTATTAAAACTTTAGAATTCATAGAATTCATTAGAAGATAGCATGAATTTGATAAAATTTACAATAATTTCAAACCATATTTTCTTATATAATTAATTAAAATTTATAGTGCAAAAAACTGAAGCCGCGGCAAACGAGAGCTAATTATATTTTTAATTATCCTAAAACATTCAAAATTTATACTGGTATCGATCAAACTCATATTTATACTTCTAACGAAGCGCATTCATTCTTTTCTTGCTCATTTTCCAGCCTGTGAACAAAAATACTCCTTTGAACTATCCATAAAGGAGCATTTTTAATTTTTATTCAATACGGACTGCTCCACCCTGCATCAACTATCTGTAAAACAAAGGTAACTTTCCCCATTCATTGTTCATACCAAGTAGAGTGCCCGCTACTTCTTCTAAACATCCACTTTAGGTGAAGACAGAAGCAGCCCTAACGCATACTTTAGTATTATGAATTTTAACCATTTAAAATTCTTTCTTAGAGCGTAATTGCACAAATTCATTTTCAAGATAGTCCCTTGCTTATACATAATTAAAGGGATCAGCATATTAACCATTAATAATGGCTTCTCTTCTCTTAAAATTCTTTCTCTGTTTCTTATTTTGAATAATAAGTGTGAACAACATATAGGAATTAACTAATTAAAGGCACTTCCATTTATGGATTTGAACTCTTTCCACTTATCCATAAAGACGGAAACGAACGTACCACATCCAAAGCACGCGATTTTCATACAGCCTCTTATATTCTATCATCAATAACTTCTGGGATTAGTTGAATTTTCCATCCTTCCTGAGCATCATTGCTAGCTCCTCCTTTTGGAGGGCCACTTTTGTCATTTAAACACTATTGCCTCGTTCTGCTTCCTTGAATTTATCATAATATTATTATCCCCCAATTACACTTACTTACCACGCTTTAATATTATTGCTTTCAACATTAAGCATTTTATCAATAAAGCAATCTTGGGTATATTCCTAGTTCCAACCGTCTGTCTCCCGCCGTAGTTCTTCTTCCACTAATCGTTTGAAAAATTGATGAAAATGTTCCTCTTTGGGCTTTGGAAGCAATTAATTTTGAAAAGCACAAAGAAGTTGCCCGAGAAAAGAACTGTTGTTTGAAATTTTATCAATAGTACGATTAATAGGTTCAGTATAATTTGAATACTGCTGTTTTAAAGTTTATAACATTTTGCTTTCGTAATTCTCTGAACTTAGCTCGATGAGGATAGCTTTACAGGTGACATCTACTGCTTGCAGCAATTTTTAGAATTTTTTAGATCTTTCTTTTACTTTATTGACTCTTGTTTCGAGAATATTTAGCTCCTGTTACGTTTTACAATCCTTAATTTTGTTTTTTTCATCTTAAAGTGAGTAATCGAGCTATTTACATGTTCGCACTAGACCTGACAGTACCATGAAGGGTATAATTTGATACTGCGAAAATACATATCCCAAAGGCTATCCAGTAACTGTAAAAGCAAGGCATGGCTTCATTAGTTGTTTTGCGACTTTCCAATGCTCCGGAGTCAAATATAGAGGCATAAATCCTAAAACAGTTGGTGTTCTCCCAGCTCGATCCGTATAGTCGCCCCGCTCCTTATAGTTGCTTTTGATAAGTTCTCCCTTAATTCTCAACAATCCTTCCTCTACAGTTGTAAAATCTACGACTTGTGTAATTGATTGATTTTAGTCATATGTATTTTGACTGACGTCTTTCCCCCATTCTAAGTTCTCTAACTTGGTCACTTTTTCATTGTATCTGAGCACTTTAGCTTCAATTATTTAACGAGGAATGCATGTGCAGTATTTAATGTATGGACAATATTTTTTGCAGACAGCGCATCGCCCGAGAACTAGTTCTATCAAAGAAGGTTAATACTAAATTTTATACAAAAATTTTTCAAAAAACTTAGAGACCCTCATAAGTGAAGGAGATATCTGCCGAATTCGGATGCGTCCTGGATCCCCGATGGCACTTTCAGGCCTTTAAATTTCGAATGCAATTCCAAGTGCATCATATTCTGTTAAGGCCTTTACAAAGTTATAATCTGTGAGAATACAGTTGCCTAGCTATGATCTAATATTTTGGCTGTTGGCTTCTAAATTTATAAAATTAATATTTCCTTTATCAATAAATTAGGCTATATTTGTGTAAATGTGGTCTAATAGGTATGGATTAGCATTTATTCGTCTAATAAGTTTATTTTTAAGTGCGCGCTTTACTGGGCCTGACACTATGGCTTGAGAAAGTCGTCCAATTTCAGTCCCTCCCAATTGCTTCTTAAACACGTTTAACAACACTTCATTGACGGCATCTAGTTTGTTCTTCAACTCCGAATATGCCTCAAACAATTCATGCTTGTTAGTAAAATTTGAGCTAAAAATTTCTTAAAATATTTATTTGCTAATGCTATAAATATAATCTATTCGCTATCGCAGCTCTAACAGCAATGTATGGTCAACTTACATTTATCTATAGCATTTACCTGCAAGATATTTGATCTTGTAACTAAGAATCTTTTGTGACAGTTTCCAGCAAATTGTTCCGATTTATTCACAGTATGATTGCGTTCTGGCAACAATAAGGTGATGTGGGTCTAATTAAAGATAAGCAGTCTGTGTTTTTAATAGAAATTATCCAATCTTTTCTTGTAGTTTTTAATGGTTTTCAATAGATACTCCATTCATGTTGAGCCTCTGTAAGTCTATTTTATTTTTAGCAATAAAAGTTGTGCGCGAAGGTTTGAAATCATTAAGATTTTGACACTGCATCCAGATTTTCAAAACATTACTCACATCCTTTTCATTTAATTGAAGAGGCAGCAAAACAGTAATGGAATACAGTTCAGAGTATATTAAACAAGTCACTTCTTTGAAAGCCTCTGCCAGCTGGGCAAAACTGGTATTTCTAATAATAGAACTGCCATAATTGCCGACTCTCATGATGATTAAATTCATTAGCTGGGTATCTGCCATACTATAGTCTTACTACTACTCACCTTGTTTATCAAAACTAATGACATAAGTTTTGCATTAATCTGTGTACTTCTGAATGGTTTTGGATAATCTTTCAATTTCTTCGCGACAAGCATCAGAATGCTCATTAAGCTTATCAATATAACTTCTTTTTTTTGTGCCCAATGAATGATCGATTTTAACATAACTCAAAAAAAATACCAGTGATATTCTGGTTTGATGAAGTTTTTCAGCCACACTTTGGACGGAGTGACGAACCTTTATTAAAGTGGGATGATAATCATCATTTTCTGTGAGAACCATTATCTATGAGAGTAAATCTTTAATGTGCGGTATACTCAATTATCGGACAGCATGATGTTCTCCATTTATGATGAAAGAAATGCCTCTGAGTTGCTGTTCGATGATTTCCTCGCAAGAGTCGATTAAATGTTTCTGTAAGCTAATGAGGCAGTCATTGGATAACCCTGATCTTAACTCCAACACAAAGAAGATGTAAGACTGTCTCACAATTTTGAGTGCAAGCTCTTGGGGAATAGCTATTTGAGGTTGTAGAAGATAATTGTCATCGACTGGACTGATTTTTAATTGTAGAGTTAGTTCTGGATCTTCTTCCATAATTATGATATTTAAGATAAGATATATTCTTTTATAGATTTGTTATTTTCTTTTATAATCAAAGGTTAATTTAAGTGATATCTTTTCCATCTCTCACAAAATTATTTTTGAAATTAATAACGATATTCTATACATCATCAACAGGCCAATCAGTCTAATCTTATTTGAGTCTGCAGGTCAGTAAAACTGATGTACACAGTAAATTTTTAAAGATTAGCGCATTGGGGAATATCCCAAGAGTCTTTAATATGGCCCATTGATCCTGAAAGCTTCCTTGACACTAAATTTATGTAGAAGAATATTACTGTTTCTCCTCTCCTGTCGAGATCATTTTATCCTAAGTCCAACAACAAGCAAGCTCTCTTTATCTCTTTCAAATTTTTATCCATGAGCCCAAATTTATATCTCCTTGTTGTCGGATTTAATCCTGTTAATTTGAAGCAGATGAGCTGATCATTTTTATCATTTATTGAAAAAAATTGTTAATGATGAATCTGTCTCAATTCTGCTTTCGTCTTCAGATAGACCTCTCTCTCTTTTTTCAGATGAATCACATAATCAGGCTTTTTCTCCCAGAAATTGTCACTGAAATTTTAGTCTTTCATGGGCTTAAATTTAAACTCTCTGTAGGTTTCTCCGAAGTTGAAAATTAGATTTTCTGCTTCTCTCTTTGGAGAATGTCGAACCAAGGTTTCAATTTTGTCAAGATGAATGAACTCTTTTAACTTTTCACGCAGTTAATAGTTTTCCTTTTGCAACTCGTCGATTTCAGCTGTTTTTGTCTCCACCATTTCGCGAAGTTACAACTGTTGATCGATCATGGATTGCATTTGAACTCTATGCCTTTCCTCAGTCTAAGACATAATTTTTGCTTTCTCGTTAATCTCTTTTAGACTTTTTTGCATTTCTTTGTCAGCCGACTAAACCCTTTTCCTTAATCTTTAGAAGAGAAAAGTCTTTCGAGCAGCCTCACTCTTACTCTTGAAAATATCACTCTCTGCTCTATCCACTATTTCTTTCATCTTTTTTTGATACTCTTGCTTGCTAATTTGTTTAAGATTAGACTCAACCTCTTTCAACTTGATTAAAGTCATTTCCAAGGATTAGCTGATTGTTAATTTTGCTTTATCTTAATGATATGATGAGGGTCCAGCCTGCTTGCAAAAAGGACAAGCTAATTGTTATCTTTCTTCCTCATGGATTCCCATTTCATGGTCCTTTTGTCTTTTGCTTTGGAGCATATCGTGTAGACAATTGGCGCATATGGTGTGCTTTTCAACACAAATGCTATTTTTACAAAACATCATTGGCTTTCTGTTTCTTGAGTTGACAGAATGAAAGCAAATGCTGCACTCTAACTGGTCCAAAGCTCTATGAGGATCTAGTGCCATCAGCAGTTATTTGCATGAGTCTGGCAAGCTCTCTTCTTTTGATTCACCTTCCATCATTAACTACAATTAATTATTTTTTAAGTATAAGAAATATAAAGGAGTATTATGAACTCTTTTATATTTATTAGAGTGAAATAAGAATGATGAAATTACCTTGAAACAAGTCATAAAATATAAATTACTATATTTTCAATCCCATCAAAAGGCTTTCAACATAAATGGCACAAATGTATAAATGGAACATCAAAGATCACATAAGAAATGATCAAATATCACTCCACAATAACCTGGATTGTATTAGGTACAATGCAACAGCCCTCTGATAAAAATCCCTTTTCCTTTTCCTGCCTTCCGATTGACAAAAGGTGATTCGATACCAACAGCTGAAGTGGCTTGTCTTCTTTCATTTCCAAGGTACGTGATAGTTCGATAAATGTGCCATATTTAGAAGGGTGACCTTTCAAAAATAGCTTACGGGATGTGTAGAACAAGGAGGCATGCGATCGACTTATGCTTGAATCATTGAGATTCAAATCGTTTTATGGACCTCTTCCAATGAGTATACTCTCCGATTCTTCCAATCGTATTAAAATTTAGAATATTTTGTTGTCGCTAAAGTGTTCCAATCGGGCATAAGGAGGATGGATCTGTTCGGGTTCGAATAAATTGTATTTTCTGCCCTCAAAATAGACTTCACTTGCCAGACTGGCTTTGCAAATTTCACATTGTAAAGGTTAGTAGTGATAGTAGAGACAATGAACAGTTTAGACTCGCCCCATTTTACTCTTTATCCAGTTCTGAAGACATTGATAATGCATGAACTTTACACTTCCAGAGCACTGACACAAATTCAGCAAAGGATTTGATTTGTTCGAGACTCCATCAAAACAAATCCTGCATATCTTTTAATTTAAGGATTTACCAGTGAATCTACTCGTCATCAATGCATCTCCAGATGGAAAGGCGCTGAGAACATCGCTTTCTTTAAGGTTATTTCTCGATGGAGAGTGCCCAAATTTGCTGTACATGCTGCTATTTTTCATAGGAGATGCAAAGGATCTGGAAATCTGGATTGGTATCAATGGTTGCTATATTTATTGTTGAGTTTCAGTTTTGAGCTCTCTGAGTGATTTTTTGCATTGAATAAATTTAAGCTATTTGACCTCTAGTTCGACTCTACCAAGTTTAATGACGTCTCCCTCTATTAGTTCATCTGAGTCATCCTCTTGAATAAGTTTCCACATTTTGGTGGTCGTATTGATTGCAGATTTCACCAAGCGGAGATTTTAGTGCTGATTGTCTTGGGAATCTACCATGCAAATTGAATTTTGATGGTCTTGCATCAGTGAATACTCCAGCTCATTTGTTCGTTGGTAGTAGTGAATATAAAACGGAAAGAAAGCTTTGTTATGACTTTTTAGTGCTCTTTATTTAGTGAAGTCGAAAAGCTATCTCTGCCCACCTTTGGCACTGTCTTCTATCTTTAGCCAAATTTAGGAAGTACGCTCGTTACCTGCACCCATTTAATTATATTGTTCGAACTCCAGCATATAATAGTGCAATATGTCAAAAGTCATTTTAAATATTAAAGACTTTAAACCAAGGATAATAATTGAATACATTTGAACGTATTTGAGCTTAAAAGAATCAAGTTCAACGTTTATTAGTGATGATCATATAGCATTCCTAATTGGGTAGCTGGACTGCACTAAGTTCTATTTTCTCGTGGTTTGCTTACTAAAGTTCAAAGGGCTTTTTGCTGATGTTTTGATTTCTTTGATATTATAAGCGAGTTGAGTATACCAAGGAGGGCAGTCCCGGTCATAACGATTCAAATGCTTGTTTGTGGTCTGCTAAAATTTTTGAGCACTGACTGTTTTCCAGTTGCCTTTGAACTTCTCAGGATTAATCTTGTAGCAATCTATTCCAGATACTTCAGGAGCACAGCGGATTTGTTTATCACTTAGATAATCTCGCTTTGTATAAGAAGCAAAGGAATGAGTTCTGTTGAGCTGAACAAGTGTTTACTTTTCAACATTTTACTGAGCTTTCTGAGAAATACCGGCTAAACTATTAGTCCTTGTGAGATAAAGCTGTTTATCTATATGACTAGATAATTTTTTCAAATTTTGATCGAAGGGTCTTTAAGTTTGCTTATGAAAGTCGATACTGTGAAAAGTCTTCCTTCCTTATTGGAGGTCTTTTGCTGTTCGAATGTGTTCATTATTGGTTTATCGAAATTTTCTACAAGTATTTTTTATCTAGTGACTACATTCATCCTTATCTTTTATGGCTAGATGAGATAGTCTCTCGCTATTTTCTCTTCTCATTGGAAGGACAGTGGTCTTTGGCCGAATTAACTATTTCACATCATAGTTTAAAGCAGAGTTATTGTCTTTTACGTTGAAAAGAAGAAATGAATTTGGCTTTTCTCGCCCTGGTACTTTATCAAAACCTTATCGTTGGATAGGAGCCTTTATCTGTTAGATAGATTAGGCTAACTGAGTATGGTGAGCATTCAGTATTTTGTTGAGTTTACTATCATCTATCTTATATTTTTCAATGGAGAGGACTCGCTAAATATTAGCCCCTCCCTTTGAAAAGCTTTTGACCCTTTGGAACATTAAATAAAATTAATTATAAATGACTACACTTACAATATTTATGAGCTTATTAATGCATAGTCAAAGTCAACACATATCAAAATAATCAATTAATCAGTTGCATTCAAGCATGAGGGTCTTGTTAATCTTCATCCTCGAAGATTGAAGACAAGAGTTCACGATATTTGATGTTTTTTTACTCTTTCTCTTCTTCAGTCAACTCGATAAATTTGTCATTACTGTCATCCTAAAACGAAGACTGCTAGGATTGAAAATCTTCTCCTCCTAATTCATGCTAGTCCTCTTGATGATATTGCCCCTAACTTTTCCTGATTTATCTAGGAAGAGGTAGAGTTTCGACGCGATCCAAGAACATTTGGCAGCGGGTTACATTGCATTTAAGATAGAGATTGATAATGATGCTTTATTTTTTATTGCGAAATATAGTGTTTTAAACTATTCTTTCAGTGACTATGTCATTGCTCATCAACTACAAAATTAGGATTTAAAGCTCATCTATTTTCCATCCATTAAAGGTCGTTGAGAGTTACTCAATATTGAAGCCGCCTCTTTTCATTTGGTCGAACTTATACTTAATGCCCTTTTCAACCTTATTTCTGAGGATACTAATGAATTGATTTTTTGAAATGGATACTTTGGCTTGCTCAATCTTCATCAGGGCCCGAATAACTACTTTGCCCTCATCTATGCATTCATACTAACTATAGTGATGACTCTTCTTGCAATTATCACAAGTTTTATTGCAGTCCTTAGAGGTAAAGTCAGTTTCTCCCAAATAGCGCAATTGAAGTTGACGACGGCAAAGAGTTTTATCTTAACAGTATTTAATCATTTCTGCTAGCTGTTTGGTTGAAAACTATTTATTGGCTAACGTAGAAAAATCATTTCTAAAAGTCATTCCCAGCAAACTTTGCTTGTCAGCTTTCTTGTAAAAAAGAATGCATTCTGCATATTCTCCGTCTCTGCCTGCCCTTCCACTTTCCTGATAGTAGTTTTATAGTGACTTGGACATTGTATGGTGAATTACAAAACGGACATCGGGCTTATTGATGCCCATGCCAAAAGCAACTGTGGCAATAATGACTAGTATTTTATCGTTCATCCAATTTTCCTGAATGGATTATTTCTATTATTTAGGTATATCTGCGTGGTAGTAGGCTGTCTTGAATCCTTTTTGATTGAGTTTATAACTAACTTCTTCACATTATTTTCGGGAAAGACAGTAGATGATTCCTGTTTTATCTTTGTGTCTAGTAAGAATTTGTTAAATCTATTCTAAAACATTTTTTCCCTTAGGTTTAACTTCGTAGTAAAGATTAGCCCTGTTAAAGGATGATTGAAAAAAATAGCAATTCTCGATACCGAGACGAGTTATAATATCTTGCTTTACTACTTCAGTGACAGTTGCTGTCAGAGCCAAAATTGGAGTGCTGGGAAATCTCTTCTTGATAGACGATAAATTTTCATACTAGATTCGAAATTACTTGCCCCAAGTTGAAACACAATGTACTTCATCGATTATCACTCGCTTCAGATGCTATTTCCTGTATAACATGTCCAGCAATTATGAAAAATTTTGACTCAGGTTTAGCTTTTCAGGAGTACAGAATATAACGATACTTCTTTAGCTATTTTCAAAACTATGAAGCTTATTGTAAATGGACTTGACATCACTTGGGTTTGTGTTTGCAGTGAGACTGTAAGCCTCAATTCCAAGCATCTTGGCTTGTCGTTCCTGATCAAAAATCAGAGAAATGAGAGGAAGAACGCATAGATACACTCCTTTGATGAGAAACGTCAGCACTTGAAAAGTCAAGCTTTTGCCTCCTCCTGTGGGCATACATACAAAGATATTATGGCCCTCTAGTCCGCATTTAATGATGGCCTTTTGATTGTTTTTAAACTCTCTTATTTTAGGAAATTTGCTCAATATGTATTGAAGTCGATAATCGTCTTTTTTGTTATGATTTTACCATTATTTATTATTGGCTTGGATGTAGTTGATTCGGAGGGGAACAGTGCTTTTGAAGACAGCATCTATGGAAGACAAATGGGCAGTTTCCGCTCTATTGATTGGTTTTAACTTGCAGTTGAACGTTTCCTTTCTTTACTTTAATATTGGTTTATTGACTTTGGGTTTTGGGTTGAACGTCTATTGTCCTTGAAAGTGGCTTTCTTCCGAATAATATTGGCCTGGATTTCTACTGTAAGAGTATTCAGACAGCCCATGGATAAAGTTGCTGGACTGGTCTTTGATCTGTTTCTGAGGAGCCTCATCCTACTCTGAATTTGAATTGTAATGATTTTGCAAAGTGTCTTAAGTTGATACATAGTTATTTTTCTCCCTTTTCGCTTTCAGGTAGCCAATGATATCAAAATCGAGGCTGTCTTCGGATGATGCGTTGGATGCTTAATTTTAGTGTTGCTGTTCATGAGCAACTTCAATTGGCTTTTTTGACTGTATGCTTGGCAAGTTGTCCAAGTCAATTTGTTTGGCCTGCAAAAATAGTTTGACCCTTTCAAACTCCTTCCGGTTCTCTGACTGTGTTTTCTGAAGGTAACTCATTTAAACATTATGGCAATTATATAAATCACTGCAAACTTTAGTCATTGATCAATAGGAATGCTCCTCTTCCTCTTCATGTTCCTCCTTATGGTTAGCCACATTAAAAATTAAGGAGCTGGTGACCCGACCGCCTTTATTTTAGGGACTTTTAATGGGAAGAGAACCTCTCTTTTTGCTTTGGATGAAATCATTTTTTTTCTGCTGTTGGCTTGACTTTGGTTAAACCGCCTTCTTGTCATTTCTGGATCCAGACCAAATGGACTTAGTTCTGTCCTTGTTTTGCCAAATCTTTTCTTTTTGCTACTTTCTTTTCGCCTCATTGTCGGAAGATGATGAAGAAGAGAACGATGAGGAGGATGAGGAGGATGGCGATGAAAATTGTCTTTTCTTTTTTTATTTTATGGGTTTTTCCCTTTTATGTTTGAACTTATTTTCCCTTGATCGTGACCTGGAACCTGATCTCTTCTTATCGCTTTCTTTTTCCTTTGAATTAGATTGTTAAACGATCATTTAAGAAGATTTATCAATAGCCTTTTAAGGTTACGCATCCATTGAATGCTTTTTTGGGAAGTTGACCTTATTTTCTTATCGTTAGACGTTCTTTTATTTTTCTGCATTCCGTTCGTTGCCTTCATTCACAGGGTTCGATTGATTAGATTGTTTGTGATTTTATTTGTTTTCTTGTGATGTTACAATCGGGGTTTTGTCATTCGATGGCGATCGTTGAGAGGAGTGAATTTTCTGGTCTGCCTTATGGTTGCCTGAAACGTCCGCTTCCTCAATAGAAGGAAGGGAGTGTATACTTTCTTGCTGCATTTTCGTTTACTTTAATATTTGCATGTTAAACTAATCACACTCCCGGCAAATCCAATCCTTTTGCTTGGTCCAGTCGATCTATATCACAAACATAGTACTGGTTTGTACAATTTAGAGCAGCTATAGCATCTTAGTTATTTGCATTGATTGCACTCTATCTTAATAAAACTATAAGAATGGCCTATAATTTAGCAGAAGGAACAGCTAAAAGCCCCCCTATTAAATATACTCGCTCTATCTTTATTACTCAATGTTTTGTCAATGCTCATTTGACTGTTGTTTGCAGCAACTTTATTGATCTGACACTTTGAACACCCACAGTTTCCCTTACACAATATGCATTTATACGATTCAATTGCAAAAAGTGCATGATGCATTAGTACATCAATGCAATCGAAACATAAAATATTTTGGCAGATACCACATTGGTAAATTAAATCTTTCTTGAATAATATATCACACCGATGGCATTTCAAATGACCTGAAACTCTATTTTTGTAATTTTTTGCTGCCTCTATTTTTTATAGCAGAATTTTAGATTAGTCGACTTATATGGGAAGTACTTACTCATTTATGCTTTGCGGACGGCTCTTTAATCTCAACTCCGCCTCCCCTACTTCTATGATAATCTGCTGGGGCTGACTATGCAACAAAAAGACATAGAGAGGTATCAGCTTCAAAAACTTTCTAATTTTATTGGGTAAAACTTCTAAAAAAGACTTCTATACATCATTTTTAGTAAAATTAAGCTTTGTAAAGTATTACAACATTTAGTCAATGGTTTGGTATCTTTCTTTTAGAACATGGGTGCATGCACTCTCTATTTTTTGATTGTTCAAATGACTGCTTTTGTTATTGTGGCCATTGGCCCTTACCTCTTTATCAATAATAGGGATAAGTGACTAGCAAAAGCATATTAACTTGGTATAGTTCTTGTTCGATTTAAGTCTTCTTATTTCTTATGGTTCGTCAGTGTAAAGATAGATAAGTTTAGTCAATTTTAATTCCCTAACTTCCAACAGTTGTTAGATTGTCTTGTAAATTATTACATCTGGTACCTCCAAATCATTGTTAAGGCTTGTAGAGTAAATTGTGATGGAGTCTTGCAATTTAATAAGAGAATATTCTGACAAAATTCGCAGATAATCAAATAGCTCTCTACACTTTTAAGTGAAGGGAAAGGAGATAACGAAAGGAGCACCTTCATTTACAGTTTTAAACAAATACCAAAGATTTAACAAAGTTAATGATAGTAGACCCTCCCATTTTTTAAAATACTTCTTGCTATTAAAGAATTTTTCTTATTTCGGACTCAACTTGTCCAAGTATTTTAATTTATAATTGACATATAGAGCCTCAATGATAGCTTCAGGGTTATTGTCGAATTATTATTCATCGATGATGATAACTCGATTCCTTAAAGTTAATTCCAGATCACAAAGGAAGACTGTGTTATTTTTAGACCCAAGTAATAAAGGCGGTGATTAAATGAAGGCATTGCCCTGCTGAATGAAAGCGTTTTCCCAATAGACGCAGTTTAAATTGGATATAATTTTAAATCCTGCATAGACAGCAGTAATTGAATGCTGTTTGGTGAAATCTTGAAGAGACTTAATGGCTTCTTCTTGGCCTGCATTTGTCTTGAAGGAATGACTGTCCTTATTAATGTCTTTTTGCAAATTAGACATTACACTATAGATGTCGCAACGATATCTATGATACACATCCAATAATTGTTTGTTGTTGATTAGTTCTGTCTCGAAAATCAAACTGATTCTGCAGTTATGCAGCTGCAAGTAAAAATGTCCAACCAGCACTTCATTCATTGAAAAAGAGATGTTATTCTCTCGATAATACTTCTGAATATAGATGGGGGGAGCCTGGTTTTCAACTTACAAAAACTTACATTAGCTATGCTCGCAAACCTTAATTCCCCACAATTTTTTGTTGAGCAAAATGTATCGAGCAAGCAATCGACTGCTTTTACCATTGCGGGTGCAGATATAGGGAAGACAGACGTCAATAAGTCGATTTCTAGATATAAAAGGCGGTACTCCGAATGCGGAAGTAAGGCTAGCAATAAACTATCGATCTGGTAATTCATGGTTTATATAAATCCAGGTATGATCTGATAAGAAGCATCAGGTTCAATTAATTCGCTGATGAGGGATTCAGTGAGTTCTTGAGTGAGTTGGCTTACGGCGATGGCCATCCTCCTCATAGGTATTTTAAGATGTCTTTCCATCAAAGTAAATATAATGATATAAATTAATATTATATTATTAAGCATCGATGATCAATCAAACATTTCGCCATTATTAATCCTCCTGCTGTTTTCTTTTGCCAATGATTTCTATGGGGAAATTATTGACATATCGTTGAGTTGAGCATTACTTTCCTCAAGGGTTGAGACCTTCTTTTGGCGCACGTTGAATAATCTGGCCAGCTTATCTGAAGTCGCTGCTTTGCGCTCACACCAATAGAAAAACAGTTATAGTAACACCTCTGCAGTAATGCATATGATTATGAATACTTAGGGAATTATTCCAAAAAAGCCATCTGCTGACCCAGTTATGATTGCTGGCAGCATTTTGGAGGAGTCGTTTATTGCGGTTGGTGAAAATATCATAAACACTCCGATTCTGCAAATGAGGATAAGCAGAACATAAGGAATAATTCTAAACAGAATGGAAGGCACGCTTAGGAAGTATTTTTGGTCAAGTTTAGGGCCCCATGCATAATAGCAAGTGCTCAGCAACACTAAAATGCCCAAAATTCCCAGTGAGGAAAATATATTAGTGAGGTATCCGCTTGAATTCAGAAGGAACAAGTATAGAGAACTATCAAAGAAAGGCTCTATCCCCGTATAAGATTTGATGCTGAAGCAGGGCTTGCCTCCGGCAAAGTAAAAGAATTGATAGATGTAAAAATGGGCAAATAGAAGCGAAGCGAGTGACAACTCATGAAAGGCATATATTACCATGTATTTTCCCATGTTCTTAGTAGGTCGGTTGCTGATTCCACCCTTCCAAATCGATATTGCTTTTGTCGCACAGATCAGGATTATTACCAGCCATCCTGTTAGCAGCAATGCTAGGAAAGATGGAGATTGGACATATGTGAGTAGTGAGTAGTTGGGATCGTAGACAGGATCAAACTGGTTGTTAATGCAACTGTATATGTTCTGTATGTCTGAAAAGGAAATATCATTTAGCAAAAAATAGTTAGGTTGGTCAGTAATGATAATAGTAGTGGAAAGGACGTTCCCTGAGTTATCTACCAAATTTAGACTAGTGGTCCCATAATAGCTTCTGACCATTAAAATACTGATGGAATTTCCGAGAAAATCTCTGAAAAAGACAAAGATGTAAAGGACCATAATGATGATTATCTTGGCTATGAGTTTAATCCTCTTGAGCCTGAGGGAAAGCTAGATGGGAATATGAATTATCTCTTCCTGTTACTTTTCCTTAAGTTTCTATTCCTCCTCTTCCCTCAGTTTTTCACCTTTGTCGGAAATATGTTACTCTTCCTTGATTTACTCGTACGTATTCATCTTCGATTTTGATAATTTAATTGATTTTTCGGACGCCATCTCTTTACTTGTTCCAAGTTTAATCACTTCTTTCTCAACTGCAGGCTCTTCAACATCCTACACCACCACAGCATTTTCGATATCTTTGAGGTTGATATCATTCCAAGAGGGTCTATTACTAGGCGTCAGGCTTAAACATCTGCTGATCAACTCCAGCATACCAACAGAAAAATATGATTTATTGAGTGTTGGCTTTCTTGTGGGATCGAAAGCTGGCAGTTATCTGGTGATAACTTTATGAAGAATAAAACCAAAAGACCAAATATCCATTTTTTCAAAATCAAGTTTGAACAAATTTTAAGGAAGGATTATGTTCTATTTCATCTCAGGAGCATAGAAGTCAAAAGTAGTTTTCAGCTCTCTCAGCTTCTTTTCTATCTTATCGGTCACCAAGAGAGGCTCACCTATCACGATACGATGGTTATGAACGTAGAGCATTTTGCTGTGCAATGAACCATGACTTTTTATGCTTTATTGCTGCAGCTGTTTCATGGAATTCACGAAGCTATCCATCATGGGAATGGCTGTTTTTTCAGATAGAGGCTTTCCTCGTTGCTGTCTTCGAGAAATGTAGTCGGAAAGAGTTCCTTGATTTAAGATTTACAGAAACAGCTTGATGCCTTTGGCTTCTTTAATATACTTGAACACTTCAATAGTATTGACGACCTTTTATTCATTATTTCTATAGAATTCTATCTTGTTCAAGTAATCTTGATAGAACTCCTCTTAGTAGCCATCTTTGGTGAGGTCAATGTACTTGAACTTGGCCAGTCCAAATTTAGAAAACCAAGCCAAACTATACTACTCTCCAAATGGGCCTTCTTCTTTTCTCTTGCCCTTGAAGATCCAAAACTAGTCGTCTTTTATCACATCTTTTTCTTTCTCTTTCTTCGAGACTACCCAGCCATAATTATTAATTAAATTTAGCACATTTTCTCCGTCTCTAATGCCTTTACAGATTTGATAGGCCTATTTAGAAACCACAGAATCTTCTTATTCAATGAGAGTTGCCGGAATATCTAGAAGATCAATTGCAATATCAAAAAAAGAAGGAGATTTATTGGGTAAAAGACCCTAAATTTCAGATACACAAATTCCTTGAGGAGATATAACACTGTAGAATGGATCTTTGACCTTTGACTCTAGAAGGCATTTCAGAATATACATAGCCTAAATGATTGAAATTATACATCGGATTAATTGATTTTTCCCACTTCGCTACAGCAATAAACTAGGGGATAAACACTGTATGGTTCACTCATTGTTGGGTTTTCCAAAGGTTGCAGAACAGCGGGATTGGGATCAACAAAAGGAGGTTCCTTGAGGTGTCTGACCAGAATAAGTTTATTATCCTTGGTGTCAGTGTTCATGCAATTGAAGGTCTGCACGTCTTCGGATTCAAAGATTGTGTTTTCGGGGTTATAGAGATACTTCTTTCGAAAGGTCTGCATCAGTGATAATATATATTTTTTTATTATCCAACTTAATCATTACTTAATAGTATGGAATTGGAAATACCACTAAATTTGGGTCGCCCCAAATCTGACATTGTCTTCTTTCGCGCCTTCGATGCGCATAAAAATTCTTGCACAGCCGATATGGGATTTAATGCCTTAAAGGCCATAGCATTTATTGTTCTTCTTCCAGTCAATCTAATATCTTTAGGAGTTCCTTACAATAATCTAATCATTTGCATGATTGTAAATTTAGCGAGCTCGGCTTTTGGGATATTAGTCGAAGCATTAGCCTTGCTCTACATCTTTAAAAACACTAACCTTTTTCTGAGCATTGCAGCCTAAACTATGCACACAGTTGCCAGTTAACTCGTTACGGATGATAGGTCTATTTAGGGATGCGTAAGTGAGACCATATTTGTGGTAGATCCAGTCCAACACATCGAGGCTGATATAGCAGAATAGACGAAAAAGCTCTATTTAAACATGACTAAATCAGCAATCGAACTGACTCTTCGAAACAGATACGGTTGGTATCGATATGGTTCATAGTTAAATTCGCTTCTCGCTTACACTTCGATGGTTTACTCGATATTTGTGCTCAGCACTTAGGACATGAGTTATATTGACACATGCATTATCTCTATCTATGTTGTCATTGTGGGAATTACTGAATTGAAGTTGATTTTAACATGCATTATCATATGCCTTTCTCCTTTGATATGCATTGCATTGATTATCTACTGCTGCTGTTGTTCAAACCAAAAAGCAGCGGAGCCTCTAGTCAATATCCCTTAAAAAAGTGCCACTGCTGCCGATATACTGAATGTAGGAGGAGACTGCGCAATATGTTACATGAGTATCGATATAAATGACAGAGTATATGTACTCTCATGTTCCAAAAATCATGTTTTTCATTGTGATTGTCTCAATCATTGGAGAAAAGTGAAAAACACTTGTCCCATCTGCAGGCATGAAATTACCATGTCATAAAATAATGGAGAATCAGTACCTGTCTCTCCTGCAAACAATGATCCGGAGATTGATAGTTGATATATACTTACTTTTTTAATAAAAATACAAGGGGTTGGGGTTGGGGTTGGGGTTGGGGTTGGGGTTGGGGTTGGGGT
>Ga0302188_10001496_pt1 | contig 18226 bp, 10 predicted proteins | sample II_Bog_E2_1_FD_198783 | JGI IMG/M metagenome (GOLD analysis project Ga0302188, IMG submission 198783) | Peat permafrost microbial communities from Stordalen Mire near Abisko, Sweden - II_Bog_E2_1 | ecosystem: Environmental > Terrestrial > Soil > Wetlands > Peat | place: Sweden: Abisko...
TATCTTAGTATTATTAATAAAGTAAAGCCTTTATTCACAATATTTATAATTCTTCATTAAAATGCTTCATCAACTTACTTCAGATAAAAAGATGAATCAATATTTATCCATTCAATTTTTATTGCTCAATATTTACTAACTAACATAATTAAACAATCACGTGTAAGTCTTCGACATATAAATCATAAAAAATATGATGGAGCATTAACAAATAATATCGGTAGTTTTTGAAAAAATATTAGAATATCAGAAAAAATCAAAAGTATATGCTCATTCTGTTTAAATATTAATTTAATTCAAGGAATGATACTCAAATGGCATCATTATTTTTTATGAACACTATTGATCTTAGTGGAATTTATATATAATCATAATTTAAAATTTAAAATGGGTGTTTGTTCTTCGTAGTAATAATTAACCAACAAGAAGCATAAAGTATGGAAAATAAATCAAATTGAAGCTGGACCGTTTCACTCATCCAAAAACCATCATCTGAAAGCCAATTAAGAGATTTAAAAGAGAAAAAAAGTTTACGAGTATTTTGACAAATTCGATATAAACCATGATAACTACATTGATGTATAAGATCTTGAAAGGATGATGAAAGAAGTAATGGGAGGCAGGAAGAGTGCTTCAAAAACCACCAAACGATAAGCTGAGAATTTGATGATGAGAATAAATCAAAACAAAAGATCGATGATTTCAAAAGAATAGTTTTACCAATTTTGCAGGAAACTATGATTTATTTGTATCAGAGTATCATAAAAACACTCATTTAAATATTGCAAAGCCTCAGTATGATTTATCGTGGCCAGAAAAATTAAATCCCATTAATTTACTCAACAATTGTTAATTAATCTACTATAAAATTTATAGAGTTTAGAAGTCAAGTATAGAAGTCAATTCAAATGTATTATTGGATGATACTATCAGTGATATTCAGCCAAAAACATCAATTCAGTCTTTAACACGGTGTGATGATTTAAACAATTCATAGATGAATATTTCTGATATAAAATTGCATGCTATTATTCTGAGGATGAGTCTTGATTATTAAATTTAGCAAATAAACAATTTGGAAAATTCATATCAAATCTCATAAAATAATCAGAAGCATGTATTTATATGATAATATATTAATAGAGATTTAATGTTAAAAAGAATATTAAAATTCATACAGAATTAATTTATTTTTTCCATTATCCTGAACAATTTTTTAATTTAATAATTTAGTTGATTGAGGCCGATTTTATATTGTAATAGAACATATGGGATTATGTGTATCAAAACGCTAAATAATTCACGAATCAAACATTTTATAGAAGCCAAGCCCCAGATATTTTAATAAGAAAAAACATATGATGGTCACTGAATAGGATAAATAGAGAAAAAAAGCCGAAGAATATTTTGACATTTTTGACTTAAATCATGATAACTATTTAGATCCAAGTGATCTTTATTAAATGATAAAAAGAGTCATGAAAAATGGGAAGCAACATAATTGGGAATAATAAGCAAAACGACAAGCCTAGATGTTAATGATAAAAATTGACGAAGATAAAGATGGAAAAATATCGAAAGAATAATTTTACATTTATTACAAAAATCTTTGATTTGATTTCTTTCATTCGTATTCAAAACACTTTTCTGTATCTGACTGTTTATCTCTAAATGGACAATTATAAAATATTGATTTTCCCATTTAATTTAGGCTAATACAGCCTTTCAATTACAACAATATTGATAATTATTTAAAATTTCACACATACGAGTTAATAAATATAGAATATTACAATTTTTGCTGTTCCTTATATCTAATCAGACTATTTTATTAATAAATTATCAATTAACGCAATTAATGAAGATACAAGATTGATCAAGGGGATTTGAATTTTATAATTTCAAATTTCAGCTATTTTAATGATTTTTATTATTGGCTTGGCAAAACACGAAGATAACTAAAACTGTTGAACAGCTTTCTAGTTTATTCCTCGTTAGGAATCCCCAAAAATGAAGTAAAGAAGTTTAAACCATGCTTTATTGGGTCTTTATTGTTGATAAATATAGTCTTTGTCATGTCATCAAGACTCACATGAGAGAATTTCTATGCTTAGATTTACCTTGATTTTTTTGGTATTTTTAAAAACTAAACTCAAGATATTTTTACTTCCTATTTTTCTTTATGGTCAGCGATCATCTATTGATACTCTTCCATTATAAGAGTGGAATCATTGTAAAATTCAATTTCTAACTTCTTTTTATTTGCCATTAGCTCATCTCGTCTCCCAGAATTCCACAACTCCTCTATTTTTGGATGATATTTATCAACCATAAGTTTTTGAAGTTTTTCTTACAAATAAGCCCGACCACCATCATCAGGATTTTCCTCTAAGTCTAGGGTATAATCAGTAGGATTGGTGTATTTAATCATAATCTTCTCATATCTTTCAAGAAGTAGTGGATGATTTTTTACATATTCAGGGGGTTCAATGTAGCGATATCGTATCTTAATAATTTTATCATTGATTTCATCGCTGTATAGGGTGAACTTCTGATTCAGAAGAATAGTACATTTTTTAATTGAGCAATCTCAATGAGACTATTGCGCAAAGCTTGCTCGGCTTCTGTTAATTTCAAAGGCAGATTTTATGTTACTAAAACTGATATCATATGTAAGGTGCTCCTAAATGGAGTTCTTCCCTGTTGTACCAATCTCACATAGTCCATATGCGGATCCATAATTTTAACTACTTATTCCTCCATATTTTCAAAAATAGCTCTTCTCTAGTCCTGCAAATCTATTATTTCTATATAAATAATCTTTTTACATTGTTAAGGATGAAGGAAACGACTCTGATGTCTAACAAAAAACCTAATTCTGCCACTGGGATCTGTTTTAGGATCAAGTTGTTTTTATTCGATAAGCTTCTGCATACTTTCCTCCAGTTCACCGATCTATTGTTTAAATAGTTCTGGCATTAGTTCAAATAATTTCTGATTTATTATTTAAGTACATATTTATTCACAGGGAGATTATTATTGACCAAGTAATGAACATTTTCAATAATTTTGATTGTTTAAGGATGTAAAACAAGGCCTGAGGGGTGCATATTCATGTGTTTAAGATATTAGATTTTGTTCAACACCACTAATTTTTTCATGCCTTCTATCACCACATGACTTCCCTCGGTCTACTACAAAGATTTGTCAATGCGCTGTAGTTGATTAGCTTGTTGCTAAAGGATCTCTGAAAGAGATTTAATTTATTTGTTTAAATCAGTCAATTCCTCTTTCTCACTCGAAGTTAAGAGTTTAGATTAAGTGGAAATTTTTTGTTAAAGTAATTTCTTTCTTTCTTTCATTTGCTCAAGTCGTAATTGTTTACGCCCTTCTTCCTGTTTTTTAAACTGCTAGGTGATCTACACATGTAAATATTTCCTATCTTTTTGATGAGGTTCAGTTCGAACTGAAGCACCAGCATCATGCTCTAAAAAATGTTTGAAGCTATCAATCATTTTTCTTTTCGAGAAAGCGGCGACAATATTTCTGAGTAACATAATGCACTAATTGTTATTATAAATAATTGTGAGTTTATATATCAATACAGTGATTTAGCAGACATTTAGATTACAGGCGACACAGATGGTGGCTTTTGACTTATTATACTGGGCAAAAATGACGGAAATTTTGCAGATGAACTTACGAGCGGTTCACCAATACGCCGATATTATGAGGGAATCTATATCTAATCCAAATTCTATTGTCCTATTGCCTGTGGAATCTCGCCTCGGTCCAATTTCTTCCTGATCTTACGTTAGATACAAAAGAGTGATAGTGACATAAGTACTCCTGAAAGTCCTATTAAAAAAAAGAAAAATGATGACTTTTTAAAACCTTCTTAAGTTGTTTAGCTTGTTTCTATTAAATAACCTGTTATCATCGGCACAATGCACTAAGATAAGCTGGATATAATTTCCATAATTCCAAGAGCGGTCCCTAAAACTTTTTTCTTGACAACCATAGGAATTGCAGCCACAATTACGTTGGCATAGAAAGAGTAGCCAAGCCCTACAAGTAGTAATCCCCAAGTAGCAGCATATTAAGGCTATCCTGTGCATTGAGGCTATAGCCAAATGATAGTATGAGCCAGTAGAAAAATAACTGTGGCTCCCATTATAAAGAATCTTCTAAATCCAACCTTATTAACTAGGATACCAAGTGGTCCGCTGAAAACGGCAGTTGCAATATATGTAATAGTAATAACTTATCCTGCTGAAGTTTGAGTAAAGCAAAAACGTTTTTGAAAAAGGCGGTTGGCGTTGTCAAGGAAAGGTATGTACTGGGTCATTGTAAGAGTGCATAAAATTGATACTATCCAAAATGTATTACTTAATTCTTTTAAATCACTAAGTTTGATCTTTTAATGACTTGATTCATCTGCATCCAATGAAAATTCAGAGTGCTAGCTCTTTGTATCGTTCTGCAAGTCTATCTAAATAAAAATAATAATACTTATTCTGCGGTTTTGTCAATTTTAGATACTATTAACGCAGCTATAAATCCAAAAAAACAGATTCCGACCGATGTAAAGAGAGGTGCTCCAATACTTTAACTATATTCGTAAATTATTGGGGTCAGATAACTATTCAAGGCATTTCCCAATTCAGGAAAAGTAATGCCAATACCTAACGCGAATGAAAGCTCTTTACCTTTAAACCAAAATGAGATAAGGCTAGCTTGAGGTATGAAGAGGCTGCGAGATGCAACACCAAATAAGATCCTGCCTACAATCATTGTCTTATAGCTGAGAAATTGTCCTCCAATCGCAAAGATGAGTTGGAAGATCACTAGGGCAAAAGATAGAATGACTATTCCTAGACGCATCCCGAACTTATCCAAAAAGTAGCCAATGAAAAGAAGAGTAAATACATTTGGTAGAGAATAGAGGGAGTAGAATAGTTGAAATTGAGTTTATGTAATGTTGAGATGTTCGTATAAGGTTTACTCTAATGCTTGCGGGTTGTTAAATGCGTATTCGTTGCCGAAAGCTACAAACACAATTAGAAATAGTAGAGCAAACCTGATTTTTCCTTTTCTATAGGACTAGCTTGAACCGTAAGAATTCAGTTTATCATTCAACATGTTATAACATGCAAAGAGTATTATTAATTGCCTAATTCAATATTAAGACTGATTCTGATAATTATTAATTTTTCTAAAATTATGTCCTCAATCATCAAATTCATCATCAAAAAGGATATTTGCTTAAATTGCATTAATATCTCTATCAATTGATATCTTTAGACTATGTAAGGAGACAAGTAGACAAGATTGAATATGAAATCAATCATATAATTTTGGATTATGTTTGGTCGACACAAAATTATGGTTAATTTGTTTAAAGCTTCTATTTTTTAAAGTCCCATTTACTATTACATGTCCTTCTTTGCCATACTTACAATCTCTAATCTTTATCATTAAAGTGATCTTCCAGTCGAGAAATCCCACTCTGCCTAGATAGAATGTCTCTCACTTTTCTTCCTTTGCTTTCACTCTTCAAAGTTGGATACCATTCTTGCGCTGTTTTGGAAACCTTTGCCCTGATATTTTCATCTTCCAATTCAGTAATTCTTAAATCTGAAATGGTCCTTTGACTCATGGGAATTTGCTTCTCAGCTTCACTGTTTCTCTTTGATCTTATCCTCACTCTTTCAGACATCAAATTTTATAGAGTATTGTAGTAAGTTTGATTGACAATTGGCTTTTTTACTACTTTGTTATCATACTCTATCTTTGGCTTCAATGATTTAATTTTATTATTGCGATCTTTATTGCAAAGTGATCTCGATTTTTAATTCCGCTAATTGCCAGATAACAAGTAAGTCGTATTCATCCACCCATTTTTATCGAGAAATTATGTAAGTCTGCCTTTCTTGAGGTGAAATTTATAGGGATTAGAGTGAACTCTTGATGCTGTTGGAAGGTTAATTTAATCTTCAGGAAATTGTGCTAGGGCATGAGATTTTTTTTGACTGTGATATTAAAATTGTGGAGCTTATTAATGTCGGTATTCATAGCCATTATGATTGATCAAAGTGTGCGTCTTTTTGAACTGATCAGGAGATTCCCTACTTACTCCATAGGTTTGATGCGGAAATGTCCTAATTCCAACTGTTTGAGGAGATTTGCTTTCTTGAGTTAAAAATTTTAGAATATGAGTCCCCTCCATATTTCTAATAATAAAATTATTACCTTTCAATATATGATTTAATTTGATAAGATCATAGACTAATTAAAGAAAATGGCCTTTCTATCACTGATTTCACTATATATTTGTTTATAACAATTGCTAATTATTGAATATATAAGTTTTAACTCGCAATCAATTTTTACTACTTGATACTATACATGTTTTTTTATTGTGATAAAATTGATGTTCTATCCTATCTTTTTTTTTATATATTTTTTAATTTTAACCTTTGAGATTTTCATTCGTATCTAAAATTTAATTTATAAAATAAATACAAATTAAAAATTTACTGTTTTATTTGAAAATATTACGATCAACAAAAGCTTTTTCCGAATAAATATTACCTTTATCTTGGCTTAATTTTTTATATTCAATTTGAATTTTAAAAATAGGCATCCCCTATAATATAATAGAAGTGAAAATTTAATAATATTAGGATGTACTATAAGTTTGTATTGATGCGACATGCTTGTAGCAAGCATAATACTGAAAAGGATAAATGGAAAGGTGAAAACGGTGATAAATCCTACAAACTCAAGCCAGAGTTCAAATTAATCAAGTTTAATTCCTAATACATCGATTCTAATTAGATAAGCATCCCACAATGTCTATAAGCCAAAGATAAATATATAAATCTTCATAAAGTAGAAATTATCCTGACTTCTCCCCTTCGAAGATGTTTATAAACCTGCAGAATTTTCATACAAGGAAGAGAAAAATAGTTTAAAGTTATCGTTGAACCTTTACTGGTCAGTAGATTAGCAAATGCTTGGTCCATCGGCTCAGATGTAAAACTATTAAAAGATGGTTATAAGGACTATGATTTTAGTGCTCTTGAAGAAAATTAATAATTTTGGGCCCTTAAGCTACTAAAAATGAATAGAAAATGTAATCTGAAATAACTTTGTTCTAGCAATGAGAATATTCAGCAACGAATACTTCAATACATAGAATAGGAGGGAGGATAAACATATCATGAGTTTTTTGCCAGAACCCGAGTCTTAAAACAACGACTTTTAGAGATTATAAAAAAACAACAAATTACTGATATCAACAAGAATAAAATTTTAATAATATCGCATTCATGCGTTCTCAATTTTTTGCTTGGAAAATAGTTGAATGAAAAGGGGAAAGTTAAGGATAAAGTCGATTTTGATCATTGCATACCCAAGGAATTTAGTGGTGAGTAGATCTTCTAAATAAATTGAGTCGATGGAATTTGTGCCTAAATAATTTGATGTTTAAAATTTATTATGAAGATAGCGCTATATTTTTAGATAGGCTTAATTTTAATTTAACTTCTAAATAGACAATTAAATTCTAAAGCTTATTTTCCAAGAGTGTATCTTGTTAATTAATAATTTGCTAATGATAAAAAATAAAGAATTCATGTTTTAATATTTTAGAATATGACTAAAACTATGAATGATTTGGATAAATATAAGTCTGAATATAAAGATGTGGTGATGTTTTATAATTGAGCTTTATAATAGAAGAAAGTTAATTATTATTTATCTGTTTCCCAAATCATGATTACCCAACTTGTTTGCTATATTCAACTTTCAAAATTTATAACAGCAAATTATTATTCCATTTGATTTCTTTTTTAGACTCTTTGTTTCATTAATCTTCTTTATTATTTTATATTCAACTGTTTTGTACCGCGATGAATGAGGATTTAGAAATATTCTAACTTTCCCAATATCCCAAAGATAAAATAATACTTGAAATTGTCAGTATTTTAAGCAAAGGATAGATTTAAAGATTTACTGTTCTTGTGAAGCGAACCTTTATTAAAATCAATCTACAAGATGAATAAAAAACGTTTCTAAAAATGTCGCAAACTTTAAAAAAATGTAGAAAATCACTTGTTGCGAATAATTTAAAAATGTCTCAGTCTGTAAATAAAAGCAAAGATTTTGACCCAGCTGATTCTTTAAGTGAGTCCGAGTCTGAATATAAATAAGAATAGCCAATTTAACAAGGAATTAGACTGTATAAATAAAACAAATTTGCATCAGCAGTCTAAATATTGTAGACCATCAAAGAGCAATACTCTAATATACAAAAAGATTATACATCAGGACAATATAGATAGATACTCACAGCTTTGGCAAACTCCTACTTTCACCTCGAAAGATTCAACTAAGCATTAAATCTATATAAGGAGCTGATCAGAGATGGCAGCAATGAAAATAACAATAACCGTTAGAGGGGCAAATGGTATAATAACATGGGGTGCTGCTATGGTAAACTGGGGAATGAGAAACATAGCATGAATGCCTATAGCCAAGCCATCAAAATATATTCAGCATATTAAGATATTGACTCTTCTCCGCTGTTTGCTAATATTGCTAATATATACTACCAGTTTCAGATGTACTAAACTGCTGATAAATATTATATTTAGGCCATAGCAGAAAGAAAGAAGAAAAATCCTGAAGGAAAATAGCTTCTTTATCACGTTTATCGTAAACTCAGTTGTTCTCAGATGAAACAATAAAAATTCAAAGAAGCATCTTAGAATTTAGAAAAAGCCCTTAAATTATCACTAAGCGGATTCGGAGATACAATTGAAGTGTTGACGGAAGGAGCATACTTAAAATAGATTGAATAAAAATGGTAGTAAGCATTATAGTTTTACTAAAAACTTCATGAGGAGTTTGATAAGAACAATAAGAATAAAGCCTTTATCTATGAAAAAGTATCAATAATTTATAAGAATATAGGAAAAAAACTAGAACAGGATAAGTATAGTGCTAAAGCCATCAATTAACATCAAAAATTTGGAGACGATATTAGGGTTAGCAAATTGCTTACTGGAAAAGGCTAAACTTCATGATATATTTTTAATTTATTAGCAATCATTTTAAGTTAATTGATTTTAAAAATCGGAGTAAAGATATTAAATCTTTGTTTCCTGATATTACATTCATAAACATGCATAATTAAATACACAATTTTAGGAATTCTTATCAAAATGAATGCAGTTGGGAGGATTATATAAATCAGAATAAGCAAAAAGAGAACTGCAATGTCGGAGTATTAAGTTGAACATCTCCTCCAGCGAAGAGTTAATAAATTTAGTAATTCCCATTTTTATGCAGACAAATTTTAATATTTGGTCAAGTGGGTAGGATATCCTTAAAGCTAATGCACCTGGGAACCAACCAAAAATCTGACTTCCTGCAGAAATTTAATTTAATCATTTGATTAAAATTTGGCTCGAAAATTGCCAAAAGGAAAGCCAAACAAAAATTAGTGTAGGCAAAATAAAAAGATTATAGATTATTTTAAAAAGCCATCAGTCATAAGCAAAATAATTATCAACTAAAATTAAATACAAAAGTTATAACAACTCGATAATACTATATTGGAATAAGTGAATTTAACCAAAAACAATAAGTCCCAACTTTAACCCGTATAGATTTCGAATGCAACACAATAAGAAAACAAAAAAATGAGTGATTTGTCAGCCATAGAGCATATTGAAACTTCTATTGAAAATAATACAGTAAAAACAGAGAAAGAGGATAGTTAATAATTAAATAAATATGGAAACAAGTTCGGAGAATTGACCAGTTCGATTGAAATTTTGGGAATATTTAGAAAGAACAATGAATTGTATTATTCAATGATGATGGAAAATGGTGAATAGATAACAATGGAACGAAAAGTACTAATACAGAAAGATCCTCTTGCGATATTATTATTTTATGAAAAACATTTAAAGTATTACCCCAAGAAAATGATATGACCGGCTTTATAATTTATCATCTTTTTTATTTAATTTGAAGGGGTTGATGCTGCACCTCAAACAGATTTTAAAATAAATGAAGCTGAAACAATTTTGTCTTACAATAAAAAGGATGATAAGTTTTATTGAACATACATTTAATAATATCAACTTGAATGACAAATTTACAGGTTTTTATTAGGGAATCTTAAAATGAAGAGAAACTTTGCTAAACTAATAGAACAGGTTGTTACTTGCTTATTTAGGCTCTTCTGAACATGTTTCCTCGTCTAATAATATTCAGGCGTTCATCGATCTAACCAAAGAAAATGAGTGTGCGTCAATTTGTAATAAGTGTCTCCTTTTTGAACAAAGAATTCAGGAACTAAAGGCAGAACTATAGCTTCTTAAACTCGATTCTCAAAAAAATAAACAATCAACATCACCATCAAAAAGATCGATTAGAGTAAGTCCATTTCGAGTTACAACCAAAAATGTCAACTCAAATATCAAAGAAAATGAGGAAACCAAGCATAATAATCTAAGGTAAAATTACAAGTAGATAGATACAGCTATTAAATTAATGAGCATGAACTTGAGCAGGAAATTAAAAAGCTGCGAGATATCGAAGAAATGGCTGAAAAATTGAGCACTGTTGAAAAAAAGGAAAGGGATATCCTCAAGCAGATAATTAAAAAAAGCAGCAGTCTGTAAGGCACTCCTAGATCTCATCCTACAGGTAGCCCTAAATCAAACAAATTACATTTTGTTTAATAAACAAATAATAAAACAAATGAATAAAAAAATTAGAAAAATGGATCATGCCCTCTATCAGCATTAAAAAATTAAAAGTCTACTGATGCTGTAAAAAATGTTGACTGCAAATAAACAGATAAGATTGAAAGATAATAGTCTAATAATCGATGTAAATTAACTTTAATATAGCTTAAAGAGACCTGAAAATAATACAATAATTTGGAAAAAACGATAATGTTCCACCTGGAGAGAATTTAACAAAAATAAATTTATAACTAACAAAAACGAATGTAATTGAACCGGAACTTTAAGCTGACATAAAAAGTGTTTCCTCCCTTTATAAATCGTCTATCTCCATGATGACTGAGAAGGATGCTGACACGGCTTATAAATCAAAAATGAGAAATCAAGCACTTATGGCTAAAATAAAAAATAAGAAAAAATGAATTGAATGATATTTGACATTTATCTTTAACGAATACGATGATAAGTTTTAAGTTTTAAAGATTTTGAACTAAAATCCTTAGGCAAAGCAAAAGAGCGAAGGGAGGTTGTGAGAATTGGAAATGTAATAGGTAACCAAAAATCTCCAGTTCAAGAAAGCATTACAGCAAACACTAAGATTCATAATAATTAACATTTAGATAACAATAGAAATATTTTTTTGTTCTGATGATAGGATAAATCACTTCAAAAAAGAAAACGACATATTTTTATGATTTGCTAATAAAAAAAATATATAAAAAGTTTTATTTGGAGGAATATCAGCAATATTAGATGAGAAAATTAAATTAAGTCTAGATCATTAATTTATGCTCTTTTAAAAAATTTCTGATCAATATTCATACAAGAATAATTTTGTTATGCTAATGCCAAGAATTTAGCTACTACTACTAGTTTTATTAGTAGGACAGACATTCACTGCCACCATCTCAGCCATCCCAACTGACTCGCAGTCTGATGACGTCAAGAGTTATCGCAGAATGGTTGTCCAACTCAACATGAAAAGGATTGAAGAGCACAACAGCAATCCTCAAGCCACCTACAAAATGAAGGCCTACCCGGCTTTCATTCACCTCACTCAGGAGGAGTTCAGAGCCACCTACCTCAATAAGGTGGAGAGCTTTTAGTTCAAAGGCGTTCGGCATGATATCAAGGTTTAACTGTCCGCACTCAGAGGCAAAAAGGCTGGTCTTTCTAACGTGAAGGCCGTCTACAATGTCGATCTTCGTAATTATTACTCCTCCGTCAAAAACCAAGGTGCCTGTGGAAATTGTTATGCAATGAGCACAGTGGAGAACGTCAACATTCAAAACATCATAAATGCTAAAAACGTTCCTGCTCTTTCCTATCAACAATTAACCGACTGCTCTAAGGGTTACTATAACAACAATGGTTGTAATGGAGGTTGGCTCTATGAATCTTTAAATTTTATTCAAGTATATGGTCTTTATTCTGAATCTACATATCCCCAGTCACTGAATACTTTTCAAAACAATGTTGCTGGCACTTGCAAATCCTACAACAGTCAGAAATATACCATAAAAGGATGGTATTATTTCCTTGATTACTCATGCATGAGCAGGGTGAATGTTTTGCACGCCAGGACTTCAATTTCTATTGCCGTTGCTGGTGGAAGCTTTCCCTTCCAATACTACCACAGTGGAATTTTAAGTGGATGCGGAAACTATCCTTACGTTGACCATGCTGTCGTTCTAATGGGTATCAGCCTTAACACAGGCATGGGAAACTACTGGGTCATCAAAAACAGTTGGGGAACAGGATGGGGTGAGGGTGGCTACATCAGAATTAACCCCACCAACGATTAATGCCACGTGTGTTATGCTGGAGCCTTTCCAGCAGTCTGAAATGATCATCAGATTCAATCAATGCCCATATTTATTGACTATTAATATATTTTTAAAAAATAATCGATTAATGTATCTTAATAAAACAAAAGTGTCAATAGATCGATATTTTTGCTAATGTAATAAATATATAAAAGAAATGGTGAAGGGATGGGGTAATTATTCTTACGCTAATCACACTGTTGTATTAGGGCACTATTCTTTAACATCGTAATGAGCAATTAGTAAAATCTTTAAGAATAGTAGGGAAGGGGAAGTGAAACGAGCTTCATTAGAATTAATTACAAAGATATCAATTAGATATCATAACCTTTACTGTTGATAAATTAAAAGTGAAAATATGTGTATACAATTTTTTACAAGACCATTAAATATACTTTTAAATTTAAGGTCCCTATAATTTTTTAGTTTAAATAATCTCTGCCAAAGCGGATAATATAAAAGATTAGGGTGGAAGCCTCCAACGGAAGAAGAGGTATGAATATATCCCACTTTGTTTTCTTTATTTTATTTTTATTTTAATAATTTAACGGTCCACAAACCCAATTCCTAATCACTAAAACAAATCTAATAATAATTACAGCCTGTGAGGTCTTTTTACTTGACTTTTCTCAAGGACAACTGCTCACGGAATTTTTGAATTATTTGTTAATAATAAATTAATAATAAATTATTATTAAAGGTTATCAATCTCTATAAATATAATTACATTAATTATCATAAATTAACATTTATGCCCATCATTTGGTTACTGCTACTATTTTTATTAGTAGGACAGACATTCACTGCCACCATCTCAGCCATCCCAACTGACTCGCAGTCTGATGACGTCAAGAGTTATCGCAGAATGGTCGTCCAACTCAACATGAAAAGGATTGAATAGCACAACAGCAATCCTCAAGCTACCTACAAAATGAAGGCCTACCCGGCTTTCATTCACCTCACTCAGGAGGAGTTCAGAGCCACCTACCTCAATAAGGTGGAGAGCTTTTAGTTCAAAGGCGTTAGGCATGATATCAAGGTTTAACTGTCCGCACTCAGAGGCAAAAAGGCTGGTCTTTCTAACATGAAGGCCGTCTACAATGTCGATCTTCGTAATTATTACTCTTCCGTCAAAAACCAAGGTGCCTGCGGAAATTGTTATGCAGTAAGCACGGTGGAGAATGTCAACATCCAAAACCTCATAAATGGTAAAAACGTTCCTGCTCTTTCCTATCAACAATTAACTGACTGTGCTGTAGGTTACTATAACGACAATGGTTGTAATGGAGGCTGGCTATATGAGACTATAAATTTTATTCAAGTGTATGGCTTATAGACAGAGGATATTTATCCTCAATCAATGGAGACTTTTAATAATGGAATAGTCGGTACATGTAAATCTTATAATAGCACAAAGTATAAAATTAAAGGGTGGTATTTTTTTCCAGGATTTTCGTGTCTGAGTCGAGTGAATGTTTTACTCACAAAAACATCTATAACCGTCGCAATTGCAGGCGGTAGCTTTCCCTTCCAATACTATTACAGTGGAATTTTAAGTGGATGCCGAGACTATCCTTACGTTGACCATGCTGTTGTTCTAATGGGTATCAGCCTTAACACGGGTATGGGAAACTACTGGATTATTAAAAACAGTTGGGGAACAGGATGGGGTGAGGGTGGCTACATCAGAATTAACCCCTACAACGATTAATGCCACTTGTGTTATGCTGGAACTTTTCCATCAGTGTGATATAATTTTTATTGTATAATATATCAATTTATCAATAGCTGAGTAATACTTTAGTCAGCGAACAGTCATGTCATGAATGCCGGCCATAGCTGAGAATGGCAGCTGGTTTGACAAGAGAAATAGGTATTTTCTTTCTTGTAATTTATTTAAGAACAATTTTATTTTTACCTTTAGTGCTTTCAACTCTTTTTTTGAGCATCTCACTTTTTAATTATTTTTCTGATCTTGCAGGCATGGATGATTGCAATCTTCTGGAACCTAAATAGCTTTGCTTATCTTTATCTTTTTCTTTATCCTTTTCTTTTTATCTCAACCGCCTGCTCTGCTGCAAAATAATTTGTTTTTAGGATTCCTCCTAGCTGAAGTCAATATCGGAGATCATCTAAATGAATACGATTTTACTAACTTAATTTAATAATCCTATTCTTTATTGAGTTTGGCCAAAAAGATGGTGGATTATAACTTTTCCTAGCTGGTTAAGAAATAGATCATTCTTGGGAGTAGTTTGATAAAAGTGCATTTCACTTTGAAATTATGGTCGTTGGAAAAAGACATATACATTTATCCCAGCCGATACTCGTGAAAAATGTCAATTGAAAAATGAAATGAAGCTGAATTAACGTTTAGATACTATAATAAGAGAAGAGGAGAGATGCTTCTCTTTCATGACTTTTGGTGGACTTGCTCAACTCACTGTTTATTTTGCTGATATAGCCATTGATTAGTCCCATGTTGCTTTATCTGCTGATCAGCAAAACGATTGTTTCTATTACTATTTACAGACTTGGAGTCTTGCTCTTTAGACAAGCATGCAGTTTAGGCAATAAAGTATTGTCCAGGAATTATGAAGGATAGTATTCATAGCATTCTTTAATACTTTTGTAGAAAGATGTCAGCCAACTACTGTTTTTCTTGTTCTAGAGCAAGATCAAATACTTGATGAGATTGTCGCAAAATAAATGATCAAAATATTTGTGGTGATATTATTTCTTTTAAAATCTATCTTTCATTTGCTGAGGTCGATTAGGGAGAAATATATTCTTACATAGGAACATATTTTCTAAGATTTTGTTCATAATCTTTACTCCTTCCTAAAGAGGATCTTCCTCTTAGAATAGTTCATTAAACATCCAATCTACAACTTCCCTCAATTCATGATATTTTGAAGGGAAAAGTTTCACCATTTGATGAAAGTAACTTGCTAGTAATAACTTATCGCTTTCTGCTTCGTAAAATAGATGAATGTATACATCGCATATAGGATCCACTTTATGTAAAGGTGCTGATAGCATAAGGATGCCTGGCAGATTAAATATTAAATTGTTTAGGATACAACTATTTTTGGACTAGGACAATTCTATTAAAGACTTCCAGAAGCGCAGGCAGTGACTTTATTTTTTTAGGATAATACTTTGCAGCTTCTGATAAGTTTCTCCCATCAATTCAGTAGCCAATATGGATATTTTTTCCTTATTTGAAGTGAGTGAGTCAATGAATATCTTTACAATCCTACTGGACTGTTATTCAGCACTGAATTTAAGAACATTCTTCAGAATGACTTCAAGTGCAAACCTGCCTATCTACTCATTTTGATCCCATAAACATTCGTATATTTTTTCCTGGAGATGGAGTTATATAAACTCAAGATTCATGTTCTGCAATATTCTAGGAAATATTTCGCCGAGCCAAACTTTTTTGGCCTAAATTTATGTATCGGCTAAAATCCGCTTGAGTATATCTATCATTTCTCCTTTGATGGACCTCCGCGAATAAGCAGTGAATATGGATATTATCCTTCCTGAAGTTACTTTGGATATGATAGGTTGTGCGGGTTTTCCCAGTTCTAAGGCCACATCTTCCATCCTCTTCAGCAGCTTATTGTTATCTGGATGTATCTTTATGATTCGCTCAAGCAGAGACCCCATTTAATCATTAACTGGAGACTGAAGATTATTGAGACATTCTAAGCACGTTTCAAAGATTAATTATATCTATTGGATAGTGGCATGATTTTTTTAGTTATCAAGTATAAGTTTCAAGGAAGAGACTAATATTAGCTGGTTTTATGATGTTTACGAAGGTGCTTGCTGACAGACAAATGTAAGAGTAGCTTTATAGGCCCGATGCATATTTTTGTAGAGCTGAATTACAATGAAATTACAAAAGGCATTTGTGGTGGGAGTCCTTTGTTTGCAATATGAAGGAGAACTTCTTATATGTTTTTGCAGTTTGGCAAAGTGAGTTTCTGTATTTATTCAGGTGACTAATTCCAAAAGAGCATACTTTCGAAGAAGTAGTATATTCGTTTGTTGGAAAAAGAATGCCTATACTCATTTAACAGGCGTTTATTAAGTTCAAATAAATTTATACAGAGATGAATAATATAGATGAGAGTGATTATATCATAGAAACAAACAAATTAGAATGAATGAGACATTTGGTTGACTAAATCGTCATAGTGGCAATTCGACACACTAATTAACAAATATTTACTCGAAAACCTCATCTTTAATTTTTAATAATTTTATTAAATATTCTAATGATGAATTATCATTAAATTCTGGTCTATAATAAAATAAACCAGTTATAGGAGGAAGACATCTCTTTTCAAATCATTCGTATCTTCTTCTTTCATAAGAATATAATAATAAATTTATTAGGAATTACCGATATCTTCCTCTTATTTGTAGAGCTATTAATTCTATTGTTTATTCATTTATTAATCAGAAAAGGAAGGATGTCAAACTCTCTAGAAGCAACCAAATACATCAAGAAATTGATCAAGATCATTTATGAAAAGGAGAAAACCATCGAACAACTTAAGCAAGGCCCCAAAGATAAATTGGCCGCTTCCTCTGACCTGAAAGTATATGAATGTTCTATCCTTTAACAGCAAATTAAATAGGAAATCAACAATTATAGTCTAGAGGTCAAGGCTCTCGTGAAGAAGATAAGCTCCATGGAAGTACAAATCAATTAACTCAATTTGGGCTTGGCTGAAGAAGTAAAACAGAACTCCATGAGTGAAAAATAGATAGACAAACTAAAAAGAGAATAAAAAGAGTTAGCCTCTCAACTTGATTAGATGAGATAAAAGTATTCCGCAGAAAAAGATCGAGGGAATCACTGGAAAAGTAAGTACGAAAAATTATACCAGGAAAATTTTATATTGGAATCTCAAAATCAAATTATGTCAAGCCAGAGATAGTAAATAGAAGAACTACAAAGAAAAATTGAAACTCTTACCCATTCTATTCAAGATTATGTTAAGTTGTAAACCAAAATTGGATAATCAATCGATATTCTCTACTCGACCTATTGCCTCAATCCATTGAAAATTTCAAATAGAGCCATCAAGCACGATTAAATAATCTAAAGAATGCAAGATCTGCAAGTCAAATTGGATCAAATTGAACTCTTTATCAAGGGCAGAACTCTACAATAATAGGATCCAGATGTGTTAAATGAAACTTTAGAGGGATTATCGATCATTATGAAATCTTTTTAGGACAAACTGTAGGAGGTGAACTGTCTCACAGATAGACAGAAAAAAAGCAATGTTACTAAAGGGACGGCTGAATCTGACGCTTTCGACCGACTACTTTGACAATAAAATTTAGGAATGATTCCATTTTTATATGCGTTTAATATATAAAATCAATAAGGATGAGTGAAGATATTTGCTTTATCAATAAAGCCTGTTCTTTTTGAATTCACTTTCAAATTATATTTTTTAAAGATTATTTCATCTCATTAGAGGAAATTAATCATCAATCAGGAATTAATAACATGGATAGATAAATACTATCTTTCTGCTTTCTTTGTTCTGCTTTCAATGTTAATCAATATCGTTAAAAAAAAACATAAAAAATATTTTTCTTTCT
>Ga0302188_10001497_pt1 | contig 18203 bp, 22 predicted proteins | sample II_Bog_E2_1_FD_198783 | JGI IMG/M metagenome (GOLD analysis project Ga0302188, IMG submission 198783) | Peat permafrost microbial communities from Stordalen Mire near Abisko, Sweden - II_Bog_E2_1 | ecosystem: Environmental > Terrestrial > Soil > Wetlands > Peat | place: Sweden: Abisko...
TCAATTAAACTATCAGACAATCATTGGATGGAAGTATTCGCAAGCGCAAGAGTATGAGGGAATGCGCTTGTTCAGGGGATCATCCATAAAACACAAACTTATTGTCAAAAAATAATAAAAAATAAAAGAAAATGTAAAGTATAGAATCCCCGAGCAAATCTTATGTAAAACCCACAAAGGAGGTTTCCATTAGCTGTAATTTTGAGACTGCTTTTAATTATGAATAAGAAATCATAAAAAAGAGAGAGTATATTTTATCTTTGAGAAGTATCATCAACAACCAATAGGAACTAATCACATCCTATCAAAAAGAGTTAGCAGACACAAATTCAAAGGAAGTATTAGACAAAAAGAATACAATGGCTTCCACACATCGATTTCAACCCATTTAAAGACCCACTTCGCAGACCACCTTCAAACCACTCTCTTCGGCAGGTTCAATAGTGAAGATGCGAAGAAAATGATATATATTTTAATAAATTAAATAAGTGGAGAATGACTTAGTTTAACAAAACGTGTTTTATTATGCATATATATTCTAACATATTTGATATTTTCTCAACGATCACAATCATGGCCCATATTCGGTTTTCTATTCCTGCTCCGCAAATTTGTTGAATATCTGCTCGACTGTCGCCTGCTTTATGGTATACTGCTGAATGAAGAACTTTTGCTTGTTGGACTCGAAGAATTAGAACAGTTTGCTCACCTTTGCCTTCGCCTTTATCTTCAGTCTGATGAACGTCTGCAGTCGCTCGAGCAGCTCCATTTCTCCGAATTCCGCTCGGATGCGATTCATGACTTCCCGCTCCAGTCGGCACACCTCCAAAAACTCTACGACTGTGAACACCTCAATCTCCTTTCTGGTTTCCAGCGTATTGTAAATAAAATTGCCAGAACCGCTCTCCGCCATCTCCAACCGATCCTAAGGAACCACTTTCAGTCTTCTAAGCAGCTCCTAAAATTCTGGCTTCTTGACGATACGGTTATTTTAGAGTTTGTTGTCCCTGATGATTGCTTCGATATGACTCTTTTGCAGGTTGTTGAGTTTGACCTCAATTTAGAAGCCTTCTCCGTACTTGCTCTTGATGTGCTGTGGCGTGCCGATGCACTGGAAATTTCCCTTGACCATTATGCCCAATCTCGTGGAGAGGGCCTCAGCTTCTTCCATCGAGTGGGTAGTGAGAATCACTGTGCTGTTCTTCTTCTCAGTGGCGACTCTCGAGATGACCTTCCACATGAATCTCCTTGCCTTGGGGTCCATTCCAGTCGAGGGTTCATCTAGGAAGATGATCCTTGGGTTTCCTATCATTGCCATGGCCACCGACAGCTTTCGTTTGTTACCGCCAGAAAGAGTCCCCGACAGTTTATCAGTGTATTCTTCGAGGTTCATCTCTTCAATCTTCTTGGTGATGGCTCTGTCCTTGTGCTGCGACTTAAGCGACTTCATGTCGTAGAACATTTCCAGCTGCTCTCTGACTGTGAGGTTTTAGATGAGGGCATCAAACTGAGGACAGTACCCCAGTCCTTCCCTGACTTTCTCCAGGTTCTCACTGATCTTCAGCCCGTTGAAATAGCTGTCCCCGCTTGTTGACGTAATTTAGCCCGCCAGCATCTTGAAGGTCGTACTCTTTCCAGCCCCATTGACTCCGAGCAAACCAAAAACCTCTCCTCGCTTGACTCCAAACGAAAGGTTGTCTACTGCAACCTTATGCTTCTTCACTGTGTCAACCATAAAAACCTTTCTAAGATTTTTAGTCAGTATCTCATAGTCTTCGGGATCAGCAGCATTGGCCCTTTGGTACTAATTGAGGACATCTTCCTAAACGATGGCCTTAGTGTCCTCCACGCTGTTTTAGGAAGTGAAACAGCGCATGAAGGATTCATTCATAAAAAGATACTCCACTATGAAAAGTAGGATGAAGTATACGAAGGTTTCAACAACGAGGTAAATGATCGGAGCTAAACTTACCTCCGTCGCTAAGGCATCAAGATTACGACTTCCATTTTATACCATTCCGTACAGACTTACACTACCGATATTCAGCATTCCTTCTCCGAAACTAAAGGCAGGATATATTCGAAGAAACCATGCTAAACCCCGACCAATAGGATTTGATCTAGCTCCTAAGATTCTCAATAAAAAAGTGAGGATAGGAAGCATGCCTCCCACAATGAAAGTAAGGAAATAGAAGCCTGCCTGTGCATTGCCGTAGTCCTTAAACGCAAACGCCAAGATATAGGTAAAGGAGATATAGGCCAGCCCGTAGAAAATGAAAAGCAGCCACACTCCAGCGAAAGCATTTCCAGAAGTGAATGAGCTGATGCCTAAGGCTGAGCATAGGGCAACAGAGATTACAGCGACAATCAGGTAGAGGATGTAGTCGTACACGAAATTAGCAGTCCAGTAGGCCGACAGTTTCATTCCGCTTACGATTTGCTGGTGCTTCGACCGATCTTCCCTCTCCTTCACAATGAAGGCCATTATGGAGGCGAATTTGAAGGCCAGTGCCAGAGAGAAGATAAAGCTGGCAAAAAAGCCAGAAATGGTGTTGTTGATTTGCAGCTGTTGGTAGGTTCGAGGAAGGGGGTAGTTCGTCACCTCAATCTTAATGTTGCTGCCGATGTTGTTGATGATTGTCTCCGCTGCCAGAGTGGGCAAGAAGAAATAGCTGGTCGGACTGCGGGTGTTTACCAGAGTGTTGTACTTGTACACAGTATTGCCACCGCTCGGTATCGTAGTGTTGTAAAAATAGATGCCTCCTTTTAGCTTTGGCATTTGCAGCTTTTTACTGAAGAGAGTAGTGTTGTCAAAGCCGCCCACTGTTGTGGCAGTGGTATCTGCGATTGTAGAAATTAATGAGCCGTACCTTGCAGAAAGCTGACTGCTGACTGTAGAGGCAAATGCAGCTGCATCAGATCCTACAGGCACTACAACTGGATTCTGTTCGCTTAGATACAGGTTTAAGTTCATGGTCTGTGCGCTTGAGTCAGTAACAAAGGAAATTTTCATTAGTAGTAAAGCTAAGATGATGATTGCAATGGGAAGCAGTAACTCAAAAATGAAACTCTTCAAGTCACGACGGATCACTCTCAAACGTTTTAAGAAAGTGGCTTTAAAGTGAATGAAAAACTGAAAGAAACAGCTATCTTAACGAGGAATATTGTCATAGTAACCTTACATTATATCTCCACTGCTTTGTTACATATCCTCAGATATTGGAAATTTTGTGGGATATCTTATCTCTGGGTCTGTAAGTTCTCCCAGCTCTTTTTCATTCTTTAAGTATTTTTTTTCCTTTTAGTGTTAAAGTTACAACTCCTCTCCAACTTTGAGGAATACCTCTTAAAGTGTAGTGATGCTGATACCATACTCTGCAAATTTCAACTGTTGTTGCTTGTCGTCAATCTCCTTAAATAATGCTGGAAAACGTGGCAGTCCGTCTATTGGAAGCTGAATACTCAGGTCAGTGGCGATGTTGGACAACACCTTAGCAGAAGGAATGTACTTGTTTACCACCTAAATAATGGGCTTGGAGTCCACCTCGTTGCCCTTCTTGACAAAGGTTATGTTGTACCCCACTCCAAACTTGTTCTTGAGGTACATGCTCGTCCCGCAACACATCATTTTGCCATCACCCATAATGCCGATGCGGTCTCCGAGGTAGTCCGCCTCATCCATGAAGTGGGTTGTCAAGATGATCACTCTATCATTCTTGTATGTCTTTAGCAACTCCCAAATGTAGCGGCGAGCAGAGGTGTCCATGCCCGAAGTTGGCTCATCCAGAATTATAACCTTTGACCGTCCTGCAAACGCTAGTGCCACTGAAAGTCGCCTTTTCTGCCCACCCGACAAATTTTTAGCATACTCATCGCGCTTTTCGTTGAGGTTCACATCGTTGATCAGCTTATTGACTTCTGCCTCAAGCTAATCACCCTCGAGCCCCTTAAAAGTCGCAAACAGCTAAATATGTTCACAAACTGTGAGTTCTTCGTAGAGGGTGTCGTGCTGCGGACAAACGCCTATCATGGCCCTGATCTTATCAAGATCGACCTCACCGAAGACAGAAATAAAACCATCAGAGGGGTCTATCATCCCCGTGAGCATCGAGATCGAGGTAGTTTTCCCTGCTCCGTTATGCCCTAAGAGGGAGAAAATTTGATTGTTGTACATGTTGATGGTGAGGTTCTTGACTGCGACTGTCTCGCCTCCATTGAACTCCTTCCTCAGTCCGACTATCTCAATGATCTTGTTCTACCGTTATAGTTGCTGCATATTCTCGTCAACCTCCTCGACATTGTCTTTATAGGCAGGATTGGCCAATTCTTCCCGCTTGCGTTGTTCCTTTTGATCTAGTGAGTAGGGGCTTGTCTTATCAAAACAACAGAAGAGAGGATGTCTTTTAGCTCCCCATTCATTGGGAATGACTTGATCCAGATACCATGTCAAGATAAGATAGAAGATAGCGTTGATTATGAAGCTAATCAATGCATAGCCAATCACATAATTGTTAATGGAAGTTGAAAAGTCTGGGGTAATTTGACAGGACTATGCATATATTATTGTTTGGAAGGCTAGCACATAAGCTGCATGGGGTATGACACTCATTGCAGCGTTAACTCCCAGGGTTGGGTTATCTGAATTAATGGAAATGAAAGATAAAACGAACTGTATTACAAAGAATAGCAGAGATATTACCACTCCTATCTTGGCCCGAGTCAGAAAAACTTGAATAAAAAAGTTTTGAATGATGAGTACTAAGTCAAAAAGAATGAAAACAATAAAAGGAATATAAAAAGGGATGTATGTGAGTTGAGTAGTTATAATGGCAGAGCAGATGATATGCAAAATGAAGTAGACAGCATAATAGCGAACGAACCATGTGAAGTAATAATTGCGTATCTTCATGCCCATAATGGACATACTCTCTCTGACTTTGGATTCTTTTTCTTGCAACATCAAAGAAGTTTGTCGTAGATATATCAATAATAAGGGTAGTAATGTTACAATCCCGATTGAACTTCCCATACCAGTATATATATAATCTAAGATGTAACTCTATTGGTAGATCGGAGCGACATAATTCTCCAATTGATTTGTTCCTACGGTTTCCAATTGCATGATGGCATTATTGACTAATAAATTTGTTGACATCATGTGAAAACTGGATTAATACACGTCAAGGTCTATATTTTGATCTTAAGTTATTTTTTAGTTGGTATAAGGTCCATCTTGATTTGAGTTAGATATATTAAACCGAAGAGAATATTGATAGATATTATTGGCTGAACTTTGTACGATAATTCCATAGCATATCTGTGTGCTTGTACTGTAGGCCTGATTTCGTATATATGTCTAAAAGTCAGATTCTGTAGTAAAATTGAGGACTGTTTGGCTTGTTGCTGTAATCATAGTGGATAGCTGAGCGACCAGAGGATCACCGATGGGAGCAAGTGCGACAGCCTGCCCTTGGCATTGTCTGTATAAAGACATTTTTACTTAGAGGTGCTAGCAAGATTAGCATTAGTGTAGTCATAAGCATATCGAGTGTTTGGTGGATCTATGAAAGATTGCTGATTGTAGTTTGTGGGGGTGTCCATATTCCTTATCAAGACAATAAAGAAGATAAAGAAGATGGGGATGGCAAACTAGAGGATATTACCTACTATACTACGCTTGTAAAGCATCCAGTTCTTGTAGAAGAGAGCACTGAGTTGTCCCATTCTATTGATTATAAAATAGACCTTTTTTGATGGGATTTTAATAGACATATCATGTTTATTTATTTTTGTATTTGCAATAATAATGATAAATCAATCATTAAAAGTCGTACTTCCTCTGGTCTTAAATCAAATCATGGCTTTAAAGGAACAGCTCAATTATTTTTATTTTGTTGATATTGTTTGATGATTGCTCAAATAATCAAAAATAAATTATGACTTATGAACTTAGCAATTTAAGTCTTGCGACTGAAAATAAAAACAAATTCAATGTCAATAAGCTTCACTGTTATTGATTTAATTTTTGACAATTTGTCAATATAATTTTTGTATTTTTAGCAATTAAATCTATCTTCTTTCAGTTGTCCTGATTATGAGCTAGCTTCTCATAAATATTCTCTCATATTCGTTGTGGCTATTAATAATGATACTAATATAACTTAACTTGTGATAAATTCAAACTCACTCATTATCAGCATCATGATTTCGGATTTTGTCGATTTCCTTCATGTAGGCCGGCTTGCTATTGCAAGTGAACAGAAGGTAGATGAAAGTAAGAAACGTCCATATTATTAGAGCGATGGGAAACACATTGTTGTGGTAAAACGCCGAATAGAATTTCATGTACTCTAATTGAATGCCTACTATCGCGTAAATTTCTGTGTTTCTGGTATAAGTCGGGAATGAACTGATGCAGAGCTGAATCACCCCGACAGAAGCAATTAACATTAGAATTACGTTAAACAAAAAGCTGTTCATCCATGTTTAATTTTCCTTCATGGGGTGGAAACGGCAACAACAAGGGATGCGGATTCCAAATTTCACAGTACCCTTCTGCATGCACCATAGCATGTAGAGACAAAAGTATGCGAATATTCCAGTTGCGATAAAACCTGCGTTACCTCCATCCAGCGACATTAAAAACTCGTTTAAAAATGGAATGAGCGGGCGATTGAGAAATCCTTTGGCAATGTTACCAAAAATGCTGAATGAGGAAAAAAATACATCTGCAGTATCCATATAAGCGAGGTTATAAAGAATATTACTCCAAGGATGAGTTTAAGGACAGGAATGACGGGATTAGTATCAGCGTATTTCAGTTATAAGTTAAAAATTTACACTTCATCTGATAAGGCTGAGAACTTTGCTTTAAATTCAGTCAGTTTGTTACCTACTTCACGCTTGCCTCGCCATCTGTCAAACCAGCCAGCCTCTTCATCCTTGCCGCTTTCTTAGTCAGTTTTTTTTAATTATTAGCCTTCCTTTATCATTGATGAAATTGCTGTTGCGAGGTTGTTCTTTGTCTTTTTCATCTCGTCCGTCCTTCTTGCAATAGGTCGATGTCTGAATTAGTTAATCATATCGATTGGTAATGAAAAAAGACCCACTCCCCCGAATATTACTAAAAGAATCCATCCGAACCAAGACATGAGAGCAATAACATAAACCGCAAAAGAAGCCTACAGTTCCATTGTGATATCTCCTTAAACCTGGATGACGCTTGCCACTTTGAAGTTATCAGTAAAGGAAGTCTGTCCGTTTGCATCGACAGTATGTATAGGAAGTTCGACATACTTAAGGTAGTTCCAACTGATAAAAAGCACGAGTATGGAAATGATGTTGGCAGCTAAAGTGTAAAGCAACCCTTTGACTAGTCTTTTGCAAAACCCTTCTTCTTCGTCAGTCTCGTAGAAAAATAGGGCGAATGGCATGAGAAGGCAGATGAAAGATAGCACCAGCAAATAGATAAAATACCAGAAGCTTTTCATATCGATGCCATTACTGTCGAGCGCGGAAACATTCGCTACGTCAAGTGGGACCATTAGGGCCTGTGCCTGACACATTGTTAGTCCCACTACCACCAATATTTTGCAATAGACAGCTGTGCCAAACCCCTTATCGTCAGTGTGTACATAGAGAGCTAGAATATAGAGGTTTATTGCGAGCAGGATGATCACAAAGATGATAGCCAGTGCGATAAGCAGTCCGTTGTTCATATTCGGATTGATTTTTAAATACGGTCATTTAAATAGAAGTGACAGCAAATAGAGTTTTACAATAAATCAAAATGCTACGCTAAACACTTAGTACTCGATCACTTTGAAAAGGGTGTCTTTTGTAACCACACTAAAAGCAGCATATTTTTTTATTCCTGTTATAAGGACTCTTTGATCACTTGTAGTAATTAGGGAAATTGCTCCAACCTCTATTTTGAGGCTCATTTCTGTAAATATACGTTCTTTTCTTTGGTATACGGTCCTTGGCGCGACTATCAGAGCAGAGTTATGGAAGAAGCTAATCTAACTCTGTTAAAAATCCTTTTTATGAATGAAAGCTATTGTAAAGTTCAAACTTAATTTTATATCGGAATGTTATATAAATAATACATATGAACCTAACCATTTTCGATTCCTATTCAAAACTGAAACCTAGAGCAAATACCCCCTTAGCCCCCGGCTCATCCAACAGCAGTCATGTTCATTCTGTAAGAGCATTGCCTCCAAAGTACAATCAAAAACCAAACATACAACCAAATTGTACCACCTCTTTTTTTGGCACTTGTGTGGAGCCCAAGTAAATATAAAATAGCGATCAAGATGAAATATTATTGAAAGGGAAAATGGTTAATAATAGCCACTTAAATATTGCTCTTTAACAAAAAGATGAGGCAAGGTCTTCAGGCCGCAAGCAGAAACTCTCACTGAGCAGAAAGCAGTCGAAAGATTCCCATCATATGAATGTAACCCCCCTTAAAAACAAAGTATAGCAAGGATAAGTTAAACAACTTTCAGCCAATAAATTCTATTCTGAATAAGTGAAAAAAAACGGAGAATCTCATAGTAAGACCCAAAAGATTAATATCTACAATGTGAGATCAGAACCCAAAAAAGAGTCCTCTTAGACCATCACCAGCTTACAGATGAAGGAATCTATTAAATTGTCAACTAATATGGCCTCAGCTAATGCTAACTCTCTCAAGAAAGAGGACGATTCGGCCAAAAAGCCTAAGCTTACTCTTAGTAACAACTTTAAATCGCAAATGCAGGAACCAAAGGACAGTAAGCAGGATATTTCTGAGTTCAATCCAAATTTTATAATAAACCGTCAGTCAGTGCCAAAGACGAATAGTCAATCTGTAATGATAGAGTAGTCCTTTATGACTGCCAGACTAAAGAATATCTATGGAGAAATGAGTAATACTTAAGATTTGTATAGTCCCAGTAGCAACATTGCACTCTACAATAACCTAACTGGAGGATAAAGATAAATGATAAGTTGTGTCAAAAATCATGAGAATGGATCATAGCCTGAAGTTGAGAAATATCGGTCCCATGATAACTCAGTCAATTATTCCAATGGCTCCATTCATCAAGATACCAGCATTCAGAGGAATAATAATTAGGTTTTAATAGAAAATGATTAGCGTCGAGATGTCATCAATGATTTTAGTGGCTTTCAGCCTGAATCCAAGGAGAAAAGATGGATAGGCTCATATGCTAAGACAATTAAAACATTCAATGATGACAACAGATCAGAAGAAGAGTCAGTTGTGTTAGAACACTTTAAAAACTAAGGCGGCTTCATGACGTGCCTTCCTTTGAATAGAGGCAGTATCAAAGACAACAGTGGAGAAGATGCCCTGGAAATATATCGCAGGAGATATAGCTCATTCGGAGAAGATAGCGGTGAAGGCTTATCTGCCTATAGGGATAGATTGACTCGATACGTAAACCAACCAATAGAAGAAGATGCAAACGATGAAGAGCGGTAGTCATGAGCTTATGATTAATGCTTTTTCTTTTCTATTTCTAATTAACACTAACTGTTAATGTCCCTGCAGATTTCGCTGCTAATAGTTTTTGCAGTAATTAATTTAATATAAATTCAGATGGAGGTAACATTTTTAATGAATTTCAAAGGATAATCTTGGGGTTCGAGCATCAAACTGAGGATGAATGTTTCTCACTGGTTTCAATATATATTTTTATCGCTAATACTACGAGCTGATTCAAGATTAATATTAATAAACTCATCAAATAAAATTATTCCTATCGATGGCAAACATTCGCGACCTGCAAAAGCTTCGAGGAACAAAAAATCTATCACTATTTGCTCAAACTAACTATATTCAGCAGTTGAACCCTGAGAGTAGGAAATCTTATTACTAACCCTTCCTTGAAAGGACTCCAGTACTGTCTTCTCGCTCTCCTCAAAAATACAGGGATCCTTAAGAGAGAAGCAAAAGTCCATCCCGCCTCCAGATTCATCGCCGGGGAGGTAGTTATGGATTGAATAACAACTAGGACAAAAATCCAGTCATTTTTCAAAATCCACGCATGTCTCTGTACTTTTCCTTTAACTCTAGATACAGTTTTTCTATGAAACCTCTCTAATACAAGAAAAAATAAGCAACCCCAAATGACTTGCCTTTGTCAGACCTCGTCGACAGAAGAGACAAAGATAATTTCTTTCAGATGAACGAGGTGCCCTTCGCACGTAAGAAGAGTGTTTTATCATCTTCTCCTTCCAAAACGATGGAGGTTTCTAAGAAAATGTTTAATGTGCTCTATCCCATCGGTAAGGGCGGCTTTGGCAAGGTTTGGAAGGTGGAAACAAAAAAAGGTAAGCAGATCTATGCAATGAAGATGATGAGTAAAGTTAAAATCATCAATAAAAAATCAGTCCAATCGGTGATGAATTAGAAAGAATTTTTGTCAAGATTACACCATCCCTTTTTAGTCAATATGAGCTCAGCCTTTCAGGATCGAGATTATCTTTATTTGATTATGGACTATCTAGATGGAGGGGATCTTCGTTACCACCTCGGCAATAAGCGTTACTTCAACTAAAAAGAAACCAAATTTTTTGTAGCAAATATTCTGATTGGACTTGAGTATCTAAACAAAAACAAAATTATTCATCGTGATATAAAACCTTAAAATTTAGTATTGGATTCTCAAGGGTATATTAGAATTACTGATCTAGGAATTTCAAGATAGCATAGAGCCAATAACTCTCAAGACACAAGCGGCACCCCTGGTTATATGGCTCCTGAAGTTATGTGCAGGAAGGAGCATTCATTTTCAGTTGACTATTTTGCTCTTGGTGTCATTACTTACGAATTCATGCTGGGTAAAAGACCCTACTTGGGTAAGGACAGAAGATAAATCAAGGAAAACATGTTAGCTAAACAGGCACAGGTGAGGATTGATGAACTTCCCTATAAATGGTCTCCTCATGCAATCGATTTCACTAACAAGGTACTTTCTTGATGATTTAGTTACTGCAAAGGAATCCCCAGAATAGATTAGGCATAAACGGTATCGAGTAAATAATGGACCACCAGTGGTTATAGGATGTGGAATGGTAAAAAATACTAACAAAAAAACTGAAAGCTCCTTTTAAGCCTATCGTACGTTCTAATTGATGCAGAGTATTGAAGAGGACTACGAGTCATATAAGGAGCAGATTTCCGAAGATACAATTATATAAAACGAGTAATAAACCCTACTGATGCTGAGAGACTCCGAAACCCAAAGTCTTTTCGATGGTTACCATTTCTAAAAGAAAGAGACCGAGCCTTCAGCATATAAAAAGACCTCCTCAACAACAACGAACTGCACGTAATAAAATTTAAGACGCAAATGATATCCATCATTTATTATTATAGGGTAGAAATTTAAATATTTAATCTCATGTTTTTGTTCAAGTGCTGCCAGGAGTTCCAAACTGGAGTGGGATATTAACTGGAGAAAAACAATAATCATTAAAAATAATTTGTAACCAACTTGAAGGAAATCGATCCCAGTGATCTGTGCCAAGACGAAAATAGAATCATCAAATTAAAAAAATCAGAATACGATTAACTCTATTCTGCATACTGTAAATCTGGGAAAAAATTTGTTGATGACGAATTTCCTGCAAACTCCAACAGTCTTGGCGAGATCGAAGGGATCAAAGAGTGTCAATGGAAGCGAATCTCAGATATTATTACGTCGCCTGTACTACTTGGAGAAAAAATAGAGCCCAATCAAGTCATTCAAGGAAGTTTAGGAGACTGCTATTTTTTATCTGCTCTCGCTGCGCTTGCTGAGCACGAAGAAAGCATTAAAACTTTATTTGGTAATCAGAAGTATAGCCCCTCGGGGATTTATCGAATTTTAGTTAAAATTCACGGATAAATTGAAGAGATAATAGTGGACGATTACATCCCCGTCAACTAATAAGGTGAACCACTGTTTTGCCAGGCCAACAAGAATGAATTTTGGGTTTTGATTCTATAAAAAGTATGGGCAAAAATTCATGGAAGCTATGCCAATATTATTAGTATGTTTAATGATATGTAGTGGGTAACCCGACTGAAGTGTTTGCCTCTTTCACTTTTGCACCTGCTGCCATGCTGCTCATAAAAGAAACGCATTAAGAGAGATAAAAACAATGGAGCCTTTTACATGATTACGCCAAACAACAATTTCCCATATGCTGCAACACAAACGAGGATATAAATAAAACGAGCAATCTTTCGCCTAATCACTCCTATACATTAGTAAATTCTAGTTGATTTAGCTAGATACTGCTATTCTCGAGGATATGGATGGCTAGCATCATAAGTTAGTAAAGCTGCGTGACCCTTGGGGCAAAGGAGCATGGACTGGCACTGCAAGCAATAACGATACCAATTTTTGGACTCGAATCGTTAATAGCAGTTCGAGACACCAATTTTGTAAATAGTTAAATTTATACGATAGTGGAATTTTTTGCATGACTTTTACCGATTTCAGCAAATATTTTTCCCAAATTCACTACTGTCTCTACCATAAAAATGGCAATTACATTTCGTAGCCCCTTCTCTGCAACAAAAAGAATGGCAGTTTGTTTGAAGTTTAAATTCACAAAAGGGGACTATATTCCTTTGAACTTAATCAATCGGATCTCGAACAGATGGGGCAATAAGATCGAAAAGAGGAAGGGGTTTGCAGAGCAACTCTTCTTCTCATTAAAAATAGTAAAAATGCTGGATTTGATTTTGTTAATGGACTTCTAAAATATAACGATGACGATGCCGTACTTACTGAGTTACTAGAACCGGGCAACTACTTATTGTTTGCCAAAATCGATCCAACTTGTGCCCATCACTTGATTCCTACTAAGACAGTGGCAAGTATCTATTCAACCTGCTTTACCGTATTATAACCGACATAGCAAAGTAAATACCCCAATCTTTTCAAATAAGTCTTCCTAAAGCATGCCAGATCGAACAAAAGAAACAAATACAATAATGGCTTAATGTGGATTTCATGGAAACTGCTATTTCAGCAGGGAGGATACGCTTATGTTGGAATGGGCGTGGATTCAAAGAGCAACAAAAAATTTGTCATTGACTTTTCGGAGTAGTACATATGTTGCTATTTAGATAATTTCACAAGATGAATTTCAAGCTCAAGGGATAGTTCAAGAACAAGGGGAAGCAAAGGATAGAAATCAACCCGGGAGAGTAAAAGATAATAATGGCTCGAGTGAAAAACTAAACAATTAAATCTTTGAAATTTCCACCACCGCTGGGAATCAAAATGTAGCTGATTGAATGAGTGTGATTTTCACAATGACTGGTCCCTATATAAATCAAATATCATTTAATGCTCGTTTGGTCTTTTTATGATGAGCAAACATCTACTTGAGTTCAGTCAAATCCGCAAAACGCTCTTTACTCTTTGCTGTCAAGTCATCTCTAAGGTTGTTTATCTTCAGCATCTATCGACGATACTGGTATTCCTTTTCAAGTTTGTCCTTCTTTAAACGCAGCCCATCTTCTTTTAATTGTTCTAGCTATTTGTGTAAAATCTAAATCTAGCGCTATTTATAAAAGAGGGAACTTGATCTGCGACTAACTAAACTGCCAAAATAAGTAGTTTTACTTTCGATGCTTCTTTTAGTTTGACTCTCCTCCACTGATCTTAAGTGCTGATCTTTAAATTTGCCCGTTTCCACCATGACGCCCTCTTACATTATAAAAATACTTTCTGTTGGATTATTTTTAGTGTTTTTCTTTACTGTTTTGGGCCATTTGGTGTTTTAGTGATTGGCGATGTTTTCTTTGTTGATGTTCATATCTCTTTTACTTTTTATTGTTGTATCGATATTGATCATTTTATCCATTGACTATTTCCTACTCGTCATATTTCCAGTCATTTTTTTAAGGTGCTACTTCCTTCTATCAATGGGCTAAATGATTAACACAGCTGTAAGGATGGTCTCCATCTCCATGTTGCACTCTCCGCAACAGTTCATAAATTTTAATACTAATATTATCTTGCTATAATATAATTCTTCAAATCATTGTCATTTGGGCAACTGCTTTATGTTTATCAGATTATTGCTCATACACACCACGAAAGCTATGGTAGTGTAGATCATATAGAAGGGAGTCCAACCTAAAAAGGTGTAGAATCGGATCAGGTTGTTACCAGCGATACATTTTGATGCCCATGGGCAGTGGTGATCGTATTCAGTTATGCACACGTTGCAATCCCTGCAATGACGAGCACTACGAGGTACCATCATTAAGCATTTTAAACATTTTTTTCTTTAATTTTAAGGCAAATTATCGGCAGGCTCAGTAACTACTCCTGGATCACTAATAGCAAGCAGCAGATAGGAAACACACTGCCCGATGCAAATGAAGTCGGTGACGAGTTTGAATATAATGCTGTCTGCACTGTTATGAACCATAGCAACTACCAGATAGCTAACAATACTAAATGATAGGAAAGCTGTCAGGAAGCAAAGATCTACATGTAAATAAAGTTACAATCTGGACCTAAACTGATTAAAAAGCTTCCGTCGTACAAAACTTTCATGTTGCCGTATTTACGATGGATGATTAATTATTAGCTGAATTTGTTATCGTCTTCATCGGAGTCATCGCGGGTGGCAACCACAACTCCATTTTTTGGATTGAATACCTAATTGAATCTAACTTTACTTAGGGGGTATTGTTTTCGACAGTTGAAAGTTCTTCAGAAAGCTGACTGTTCACTAAACTCATTTAATTTTATGGCTGCTCACAAGATTAATAGGAGTTATTGAATCCACAATTCTATTTAATTGCCACAGATAAGATTGATTCGAGACATAAATATTGAAGTAGAAAACTTGAAAAATTGATAAGCTTGTAGATTCATATAACTGCATTATATTACTATGCTCGACAGCAAAGATGGAAGGGTCATGACCCTTATTTCTCAGACTAAAGGCGAGGAAGGAAGTAATTCACTCTTTATTTAGAGTTTTTAGTCAATAAGGCCACTATAGACCATATCTCTAAGCATGAGGGCCAATACTGCTTCATCTCGATATGCGGAGATTATCGTAGTGGCAAATCCTTTTTGCTTAACTCTCTCTTTTTTAATTATAGTGGCTTCTAAACCAGTGCAACAACCTAATCTTGTACGAAGGGCATCAAGGTTTGGAGTCAGCCAATGGTTCACGAAGGTTTAAATATCTGGATTGTTGACACTTAGGGCTTTGGATCAATCGACAAAGATTCCACCTACGACGGTAAGATATTTCTAATGAATTTGCTCCTAAGCAACATTATTCTATACAACTCATTTGGTGCTATCGATGAAAATAGCATTAACAAACTAGCAATGATCTGCAGGGAGGCTAAATCAATGGATTAATCCACAGGACAAACTAAACTCTTCTGGATTCTGAGGGATTTCTCTCTTGAAATGATCAATCGATAAGGGAAGCATCTCACTTCTAACGAATATATGGAGGAGTGTCTTAGAGAAAACTAGCATAACCACAACAAAGCTTAAAAATAATTTCTTAAAAATTTGTTCAAGGAAAGATACTGTGTCCCTTTGATTAGACCTGTAATTGATGAGGAAAAACTGGGTAACCTTAAAACTGTTAGCAAAGTATATCTGCGTGAATAGTTCAAGGAATAAATAGAGAACCTTTACAAAATGATGGAGTCAGCAGTAAAATGCAAGGAGATTAACGGAGTAAAAATAACTAACCAAAACATTTCTATCTTCATCAACGAGTTCGTTAATGCAGTCAATTCCGAGGTAATGGACTGCAACCTTGCCTGCACTTATGAAAGAATCGTCGAGTTTCAGCTGTCACTGTAAAAAGAGGCAATTATGGAGGCTTTAAAGTAGAGAATAAGTGGGATGTCTAAACTGATGCCCGTCCAGCAGGATCATATAAAATACTTGCGTCAATAAATAAAATAAATTATTACATAAAAGATAAAGGATATGCAGTATTCCACATAAAAAGACAGGGAGTTTCTTTCACTACAAATCTGGACTGAAATCAATGACAACTTACAGCAACTCGACCACCTAAATCGAGAAAAATTAGAAGAAGAGATAAGAGATTATCTATACCGTCACCTTATCGAGCTGTACCCCAAATTTATCACTCTGACCCTTCATAATTTTGAAGCCAGATTAAATGAGCTTATTAACAAGTTTAAGGAGGACTATAGAACTAAGTATCGAGAGTACTTTGTGAATGAACGAACCTTAGAGCAGAGCTATTGCGAATTTATGGAGAAAGAATAGAAAAAGGTCATTTTCTAAATCGTTAAGAGGTGGAGGGCCGCCCAAAAAGAGTGGGAAGAGAAGGGCGAAGAGCTCAAGAAGAATAAGAAGATATGGGAGGAGTAGACGAGAAAGTTGAAATAGTAAAAATTAAAATTAATAAAAGCGTTAGAGGAGTCCAAGAGATAATAAAGTCGCTCTATTATTAAGTTGCGATAAGATGCCGAGGAATCATTCAGATAATAGGCAGGCACAATCGCTCGAAGTTATGAATTAAAAATACGAGAACTGACTTCTACTCACGAATAAAAGATGAAAGACATGCGTACTAAGTTAGACGCCGTATAATAGCAAAACAATTCTCTTTCGAATGAGCTGCAAATATAAAAGCAATCACTGTTGTAGAAGTTCGCTCTCTAGAAAGAGAAGAGTGAGATAATCAACTTAAAACTGGAACAGACCAAAAATAATTTTGAGATGCAGCAGGAGCAAATAAAAAATAGCTATTAAAATAGAATCAGAATTATAGAGATCAAGTGCAGCTAACTGCAAAACTACCTCAATAACGAACGGAAGAAGTTCGCCATTCTAGCTGAAGAGAGGAAAATGGAGGAGGCAGAGATGATGGAGGACATCGCTGAGAAAAATTAGAAAATCTTAGATTTGAATTAGCAATTGGTTCATTTGGAGGAGAAATATAAAGTGGAGTTGGAAAGGATACTGATAGAAGAAAAGGAAATTGTCTGCAAGACCATTAATAGCAAAATTAGCGAGAAAGAACAGAAGTGCAGGGTGTATTAGGGTAAACTGCAGGAGTACGCACTTATAGCCGAGGAAAGACAGCATTTTGAAAGGAAGAGCGAGGAATTATAAATTGAAGTACGCGAACTAAAGGCCATCATCGAGGAAGAGCAAGATAAGATTGAGTTAATGACCAGCAAAAACAAAAAATATGAGAGTGATTTGGAGGAGAAGGATCAAGCCATACAAATACTCAAAACTAACTATGACAAAGAAATCAATCTAATCAATGAGACTCTCGCCAACAACAGGAAGTTTATCAAAGAATCAGAGGATAGACACCACGAGGAAATTGAATATCTTAAGACCAAAATAGAATTGTAACTCAAAGAGCAATCTTCAACGCATAATCAGCGCAGCGATGAAATTGTAAAGCAAAATAGGTTGATGCTGTAACAAAAATTTGATAAGGAGAGAACGCAGCTCAAGGAAATCATTAAAAATAGTTACGATTAAATTGAAAATTTAAAGATACATCGGATGACCCTCAGTAATGAACTTGAACGCATGTACTCCATACTGAGTCGAATCAGAGCAAAAAATCAAAATCTCGGTCAGTCAGCCAAGAAAGATAGCACCAACCGTTCAGTGGATGAAAGTTTGAACAATAGCTATAATCTGATTGATATCACTTAGTCACCAGAAGAATAATCATAAAAAATGTAAAAGGGCAACAAGAAAGATAAGGTGGAGCAAATTTAATTTTTAGCTGAGGAAATCTAGTAAATTTATGAATCAATGAGGAGGGAGATAAGGATAATGACTAATGAACGAATGGAGATTAAGAATGAACTTAAATCCAATATTGAGGAGTTATAATCCTATGAGGCTATTATTAGTAAGGCCAAAAGCGAAAATAAATTCTATAAGGCAGAATGCTAGGAGATGAAAAAAAAGATTGAACAACTAGAGCCTCTTTCAAAGGAATGCAATTAACTTAAAGACAACCTGGAAGTCACTGAGAGATAATTAACGCAGGCGAGAAGGGAAATCGATTTGAAGGAACAGCTCTTTTCAAAGCGTGAGGAGGCTGTTAAAGAAAATGTGCTGATGTATAAGGAGGCAATTACAAATCTTACTGATGAAAACAAACAACTCAACTATGAAATCAACGACTTAATT
>Ga0302188_10001502_pt1 | contig 18184 bp, 21 predicted proteins | sample II_Bog_E2_1_FD_198783 | JGI IMG/M metagenome (GOLD analysis project Ga0302188, IMG submission 198783) | Peat permafrost microbial communities from Stordalen Mire near Abisko, Sweden - II_Bog_E2_1 | ecosystem: Environmental > Terrestrial > Soil > Wetlands > Peat | place: Sweden: Abisko...
AACACTTGGACTCTTAGAATTCCCTCGCACATCGGTCCAAGATACCAAACCCAGACTGATCTCATTACGAAACTCTTCAAAAAGTTTATAAATCTGAACCCCAATGAATCCTAGGGTCTAAATCTGATAAACACTGAGTGGGATTTCAGGATAAACCTCTTTAGTTCAAAAAAGATTATAGCTGCTAAATCAAGCAGTCACAAGACGAGCGAAACTATCTTTACTGATTATTTCAGAAGTTACAGCTTGAGTGAGGATAAAGTTCCCGAAAAAGATCTGGAGTTTACCTTTGAGCAACAGAACTTCGAAAGACCCATTTGCACAATCGGCAGTTAATGCATTAACTTGACCTTTTTCCCACCCAAGTCAAAGAAATCAAATTTTGAACAGTACAGGGGAGAGTACATCTTCGTCTTGGACAGGTCTGGCTCAATGGGAGGAGGTAGAATAGAACAAGCTAAACAGTCTCTGATCCTCTTCTTGAAATCACTGCCATAAAACTCGATTTATAACATCATCAGCTTTGGTAGCAAGTTCGAACGGATGTACAAAAGCAGTATTGCCTACAATGACAACAATCTATAGGAAACAATCAGTTTCATTGAAAGCTTTAATGCTAACTTCGGAGGCACAGAAATAGCAGAGCCTCTCATGAGCATCGTCAAGATTTAAAAAGCCATGAAAGACTATATTCGGCATGTCATTCTGCTCACTGATGGATAGGTGAGCAATACGGAACAGGTTATTCAAATCATTGCCAATATGAAGGTCAATAACGTGGCAACAACTCATGCGATCGGCATTGGAAACGGCGTCAGCTTTGATATGATCAGAAGAGGAGCTATTGAAGGCGGTGGTGAACATATCTTTATTATGGATAATAAGGAAATGAAGAAACAAATCATCTACTTATTGGAGAGCATCACTTCCTGCGAAATTAGCAATTTTCACGTCAATTTCAACCAAGCTCTCTTCTCATCCACTTACCCTCTCATCCCTAAAGTTCTCAAGAAGGGCAGATAAAGTTCTTTCTATCTCCGCCTCAAAAATCCTCTCTCCTCTGAAGAAATCATAAAACAGGAAATAGAGGTCTAGTATTACGATGAATAAGCCTAAAAGAATGAGAAGTTATACATCCCCCTAGCAGCCGATACCTTAGTGCCTGATCTAAACAAGTTATCAGTAAAAATAGAGCTGGATAATATGTTGAAAGAGAATACTGCTGAAAGCAAGCAAAAAGTTATTTTACAAAGCATCTAGCATCAGGTGCTAACGCCACTCACAGCCTTCATCTGCGTCATTAAATAAAACGCAGGAGTCATGATCGAATAAGGCTATCTCTTGAAGATGAAAAACGCCTTGGAAGGACTCAGCAGCCTCTATTCTTCTTCGGGAGTACTCTATGTAAAAACTTTGACTGGAAAAACTATTTAAATATACACATCGATGAGCATCACCATCGAAGAAATGAAATCCCTTATTCAAGACTCTGAGGGCATTCCTCCCGATCAGCAGAGACTTATTTTTGCAGGAAAGCAACTTGAAGACGGACGCACTTTGTCCGACTATAACATTCAGCCAGAAAGCGTGCTGCATTTGGTGTTGAGGTTGAGAGGAGGAGGGTGGGGAATAGTTATCACCATACCGGATGGTCAATAAATCAGCATTCCATGTCCTCCTAACAACTACTCAGTTGCCAAGCTCTATCAAGCTGTTACTAATCAATATCCCCACATTAAAAGAGAGAACATACAGCTTTACAATAGAAACGTATTTCTCAACCCCTTGAAGACAATTGGCGATTACCTAATTAGTTCTGGCAACAGCATAGTGCAGGCAGCTATCCCGTCTTTTTATTTTGGCAGTCAAGGCATCCTTAAAGAAATGAAGGTTGCAGGATATTGGGAGTATAACTACGATATGCTGGTCGGCCTGCAAATGTGGGACTATTACCAGATTCAACTCCCCAAAAGCGGCAACAATCAGAAAATAGCAATGACCTTTGCGATGGTCAAAGCCCTTGAGACTCAGTACCCCAACGAGCAAGAAGAGCTCAAGCTGGTCATTCAAAAGGCGAAGAGATTCCTGAAGATATGATCGTTTGCATGATTATCTCTGACTAATTATAATTAACGAATGAGTTATAATTTAACGATAATGACTAATAACGAATAGGATCTGGTCGATGAACAACTCAACCGGCTGGAAGATCTGATTACTGACAAAATGGATGCCATTCGCAAGCTACTGCAGGAGGAAGACCGTGGTGTGGTTGAGGAGATCGTGCTCAAGAAGAGTCATTCTAGCGATCCAAGTACCGTCTGATCCATTTAGTTTATCCCAAGTATGACAAGAAGAACTGTTACTATCAATAATTCTGGAAGGTGTATCTGCTCAACGAAATCATGATCTCCAAGATCAAGGAATACTCTGAGGGCAACAGGATATTGGTGGAGGAGGTCCATGAGTTGGAGGAGGCTGAGCAGGAGTGGACGCAGATATGGACACAGAAAAGCAAAAAAAAGATTCGGAGGACTTCTGACATGATCGCTAAGACATACCAATGCCCTTTCGAACGGTGTGGCAGGAATTACGGTTCTGATGTTTCACTCAATCTGCATTTAAAGCTGAAACATAACAGCGGGACTAAAACAGAGCGGGAAAGTCTAGCAAAGTAAATCTGTTTGGCCTAGCAGAGGGGAGTGAAGGTAAAGGCATCCCTAAACTTTCCACCTGGATACCTCTAATAATTCCGCGATGCCTTCCGCACGGAGAATTCAATGTGATGGATATATCTTCCCATTTGCTTACACTCCCATCAAAAGTATTATACAGAAAATTTGTTTAATGATATTTCTATTCATCCAGCTGGCTACCGAAAGAACAGTCCTTGTGAGTTGTTGCCTTCCTAAGGAATGAATCTAATAACTCTTGGCACGAGATAATAAAGTCGAATAACATTCAAATTAATGGAAAAGCCACCAGCAGAAGACGAGTTCTACGGTATCAACCGCCGCCTCTACAAAAAGTACAACTGCAATCATGCAGATCTAATAAGGAAGAGTTTCCCTTTAAGAGGTACGCCTGTCCTCATCCAGCATCTCTGACAACGTGTTTCTGCCCACACAACCAGAACTCAACAGTCCGAATGATGCCTACGAAACAGTTCACCTCCCCAAACACAACATTTTGGAGTAATCGCTTCGACGAGAAGTATAATCCATAGTTTTCGCTGAGACCTTTATCAACCAGATAGTATACGACAGCAAGGATCCCTCACCCTATACCAAAGATGTCGATCCGGCAAGTTTGGATATGGACATCCTGCCTTACTACATCCCCAAATCAAAAGATGACACTATTTTGGTGTTCGAGTCTCGGTTCGAGTGTGGCAATCTGCGCCGTGTGATTCAAAAGTACTTTTACTCATAGGAAGATCGTAGTACGAATATAATTTGGTGCTGGCCACGGACTACAACACGAATGGACATACGCAGTGGTACTTCTTTTCAGTAGCTAATACCCGCAAAAACGTATAGTATCGCTTTAACATCATCAATCTACTTAAACCCGATAGTCTCTACAACGTGGGGATGAAACCCCTGATCTACTCTGAGAAAACCGCCCTCATCAAAGGAGTAGGTTGGGTGCGAGAGGGCGGTGAGATTTGTTACTATACCAACAATATGAAAAGAAAGTTTGGGGGTTATTACAGCAGTCTCTCCTTTACTCTTCGCTTCGAGAATGATTACGACTCAGTTTACGTGGCTCACTGTTACCCCTATACTTACACTCGACTTCAAAAGTACCTGAGAAATTTGGAGAATGACCCTGCCCGCAAACATCGTTTCCAGCGTAAATTTTTATGCCTCACGGAGTCAGGCAACAAGTTAGCATAACCCTACGTAGTTGTGATTACTTAACAATTGGGGAGGGTAATAAAGACAAGCGAGCCATTCTCCTCACATCTCGAGTGCACCCTGGCGAAACAATGAGCAGCTACATCATTGAATATATCATTGACTTTCTTCTCGGCAATTCGGCTTTGGCTCGCAGTTTGAGAGAAAACTTTGTCTTTAAGGTTGTTCCAATGCTCAACATTGATGGGGTGATAATCGGCAATTACCGATGCAATCTGACGGGTGCGGACCTCAATCGTCAGTGGATCGAGCCTTCAAAAAAGGCGCATCCGACTATTTATTTCACGAAGCAGGTAGACTTGTAGTTAGATAGTTAATTAAATCTCTAAAAGCGGAGAGGGAGTTGGCCTTGTGTTGTGATATTCACGGTCACAATCGTAAGAAGAATATTTTTATTTGTAATCTTGTTGTGAGTAAGATGGCTGCACGGCAAAGGACAACTCCAAGAAAGAACAGGCCTTCCCCATGCTCATGAAGAACAACTGCCCTGTTTTTCAGTTCCGCGACTGCTGTTTCGAGGTGCAAAAGGATCGCGAGGGCGCAGCCAGGGTACAGATGCATTAATGCAGATTGCTCTCTGGAAATAGCTGAACATAGTTAACTGTTTCACTTTAGAAGTCTCATTTTGCGGATCTGATTTCGGGAAGTACGAGTTTTACCATTTCAATATCAGCATTTATCGAGACATTGCCCATGCTTTTTGCCAGTCCCTTGAGGATTATTACGAACCCTCGCAGGTCAAGATAAAGAAAGCGATGGATTAGTTGTAAAACTATGCCAGAAACCCCAAACTCGATGAATCAGGCAAGAACTCAGAAGATTCGGATTACTCAGGAGATGAGAATTAGATTGTGGGAAACGTCGCTAAGGAAAAATAAGGCCGAGACTCGAAGGATAACAAGCGGAGCGTGGAGGGTCGTGAAGTGCGAGACAACACTGCTGAGAAGAACCAGCTAATTAAGAAAAAACTACCTCCGAGTTTGAAGCCCAAGAAGAAGTGATCATTCCAATTTGAGCCAAATAAAATATAATTAAATCAGAGCGGTCGCGACTCACACCTCGGTTTTATGCATGTTGAATGTACTGAGGAGGGAGTTGATATTGCCCGTGCTCCTTTCGACTACTGGTGAATTCTTTTAGTTGCTTTCTTGAGGGACGATGTTATTGAGGAAATTCTTGCCGAAGAAAAAGACTTGCTTGGCCACTTTGCTCTCGCGACGATAGAGTGCTTGGTTGATTTCTTTGATGGCGGGCTTAACGCGGTCCGTGATAATCCTTTTGATGTTGTAGAGATCCACCAGATCTTAATTTTCAATTTACTTCTAGTTCTCATCGTCCTCATTCAGCAGGTCCAACTTGCTTTGAACTTCGTTGATAATTGCCTTGTACTCCCTTTAGATCTCCTTTTTTACGATGCCGTAGATTTAGGTGTTTGTGATTTCATATTTTTGTTTGCGTAGATTTGAGTTGCTGGCTTGATTCTGAGCTTTAGGAGTGTTGCGATTCTTCTTTCGCTCATTGTTGTTGCGGGTTACGCTGGTGCTTGCAATGAAGAGGTAGTCTCTCAGGCGCACTCTCTTCTCAGGGGTAACTTCAGTTGCGGTTCTGTTGTGTGTGCGTTCGGTGAGAGAGGGTGTAAATAGAGGCTTTTCTTGGGGAGGAATGTTGTTTTCTGTCTTTAGAGGCCCAAATAAATTCCTGATAATAAGTCCTTTGTTTGACTGCGATTACTGATTCTCCTATTTCTTGAGCATAAATGAAGTTAATAATTATATTTTACTGACAGATGCCTTTAAGTAGGCTCTTTTGGCTAAGACTGACGATTGGGCTATTTTGGTTTGCGCTTTCAGTTAAACTCGAAAAAAGATGACTTAAATTTTGTGTTAACATATAGTTTTAGCGTTAAAACGATTTCACATATAAGATACAATTAATGGCAGCCTAATGAATGACTTGTTTAAAACCAAAAAATCATGTTTTCAAATCCACAGGCAATCCCATCAAAACATATCATATTAGATCTAATATAACATTTTCCAGTCAAGGTTTTTAAAATATTTGTTCATTTCTGCACCATTCTTCACATCTACAGACCGCTTTCCATAATCATTACAAATAAACAATCACACGTCATTCATCCGAGCTTAGCTTCGATTTTAGAACCTGGTTTTCGTTTTGCAGCACCAGGATCTTTCTTTGGATGTCGCTATATCTGTCGTTGGTCACTGATGATGCTATTTGGGGGGAAGGGCCTGATTGATAGACGTACGATGTTTGACTTCTTTGATTTTAAAGCTTTTGATTTCGACCGTATCCTTGAGTAAAGTTGCCACTGGTGTAGCCAAAGTGCTCCTCACCTTTGGATCGAATCATTTTGTCTCCTGTGTTGGTCTTGAAAGACTATTTACAGGCGTGCATATGCCTGTGCTTGGCGCATTGATGTCCGTTGGGCTTGAATTGCTCCAGTTGATAGACCAGATCCTTATTTTCCCTGAGAACAAGTTAATTGAACTCTCTGACCTGCTGTAACTATGACTTTAGAGTCAGAATTACCTGTTTAAGAGCAGAGTCATCGTGAATGACAACTGTCCGTGATGCATTAGCTCGAAGCTAAAGGGTAGTTCTCAGCTCATTCTACAGATGCTAATTGTCCACCTGAAGAGACATTATTTTTAGTTCCGCCTCTCTGAGTTTGTCATTGCTGATTTGTATTTCTTCCTTGAGTGAGAGGATCTCTGCTTTGAAAATAGGGAGCTCCTGATTGTCAACAAAGCGGATGGTCTCAATCTTCTGTGTTTTTTCGAGTCTGTCCAACTCCTCTGAAAGGAAGTTGATTTTACTCGAATAGGCGGTTATCTCTTTCCGCAGCGACGCTAACTGTTCCTCGCGGGCTGAGGCCTAACGGTGCAATCTTGTGATCTAATCACTTTTAATTTTGAGTTGGGTCTCGAAATGTTTGATTTGCACGAGCGATGCCTCGTACTGGTGGGCAATAGTGGAGGATTACCCGTACTGAAGTCTGAGCTGTTTGATTTAGAGTTAGTAGTTCAGGATTTTGGTTTATAGGCTGCTAATCTTCACTTCATAGGTTCTAACTGATTCGGTTAGCTTGATCTTCTCTCTTTCCCAGATGAGTGAGGTGCTACCGTTGAGCTCGAAGGTTTTGATTTTCGAGTTGAGGGAATGGGTTTAAAGTAAAAGGGAGTCGTATTTGATTTTGAGCTCGGAGTACTCCTGCTTGATGGAGATGTATTAACTGCTGGAGAAGACTGAGAAAGTGGACGTGGCAGGCTTGTTGGACCATTCCATCTCGAGTCGAGTCAAGCGATCTATTTCTGCCTGCATGACTATCCTCTCTTAATTCCTGCTCTAATTCTCCTTCTCCAGGGCGCAATTGTAGTCTCTCAAGAGTTGTGTTTCGTGGAGTAGTTATTCGTGTGTGGCTGCAGGTTTGCCTGATGTTTGTGCCCTCATTTTATCAATTAATTATAGTGGAAATATCTTGAGAAAAAGGCGTCATTGCTGATGATAACGGCAGCCAATGGAGACCATCCATGCATCTTTGTATTAAAATCATTTTTCCTTTTCCTCCTCCTCCTCCTACTCCTCCGACCAGGGCAGGATCATCATCTACTAACGGTGGCTTCGGTTTAGGGACTCCAAACTGTCCGATTTTTTATGTTTGTGTGAACGGCCTTGCAGTTGTTTATAGGATTGATAAACCTTTATTTGGCCTCCCTCGCAGTGAGCATATTACTTGGCATGAATGAGGGATTGGTTCGAGTTCAGTTTGAATATCTGATTGAATGAAATCATTCTCAAAGTGTGCTGAGAGGGACGACTTCCCTTTGAGCATCGCGTTGGATTCCTTGAAGATGGATTGGACCTTTGAGTGGGCAATGTTTTGTACCTCTTATCCTTTTGGAATTTGTACTTCTTGTAAGAATTGCGCTGACTCTATGTTAAAATGTGGATTCCCTCGCGATTACCATTTTGATTTGATTTTTTTGCTTAGCAAGAGTTATCATATCTGCTTCTAATATTCTCATTAAGTTCCTTCCTTTCGCAGTTGGAGGTATTGCATTGACTTTCATCTCCCACTGTCTTCATCCGAACACTGAGATACTCATGCAAAGTTATTTGCTTGTCTTTGCGAAGCTATTTCGATTGATGTGATGAAGGGATTGCATTGACTTTTGAAGCGGACTTCAATCTCGACTTGATGGCAGAGTTCATAAAGAAATTATGTTCGTACTGATACTGGCCTTAATCTATGGTGCTGAATATTTGGTGTTCAATGTCAATTGCCCTCTTAGGAGGCAGCCTTTTGGTCTTTATGTGCTGATAATACCTGAGTTGACTACCGTTGATTAATAGCTGTTTTTGGTTGACTTTGGATGATGGAGTGGGAGTGGCCATTTTAGTCGTTGTAAATGCCCTGTTCCATTCATAAAAATTAATCATCTTTGATAGTTGGTTATATCGATACCATTTATATCTCAATAGCAATTATGCATCCCAATATCATGCTTTGAATTATTATTCAAAAGCTCCTATCACGACTCACCTCCACACTTTAGACATTTGAATCCAAAAATGAAGTCTATGATTATGTTAGAATCGAAGAATTCAGGGATGATCCCTCATTCAGGTATTTGCTCATGTTAAATTTCTTACGAGTTGAACACTTGCTCACTTAAGCTTAAGCGGGCATAACACAGGCAGAGTTTAAGAAGACCAATGTCTTGTCCTCTTCAATAGAGGTCTCGAACACGGTAGCTGTAATTCCGCTGCTGTCTTCATCATGATAGTCATAACTACCGATTATTTTGTTTATTTTCTCCAGACACTGAACCTCGTACTGCTTTCCCACTCGTAAAAGGACGATATTTTAGCGCAAAATGCTTTAATTAAGTTGATAGCATTGCTATTCAAAGTGTCTTATCTTGGATAGCTCTGCTAATGCTATTTTAATGACTTTTGATCGGTATATCTGTGCTTGAAAAATGGGATCAAGCTAAAACTCTATCTGATCGACATCCACCGAGGTTTTAAACTTAATCACTTTAAAAGACTTCTCTTTAAACTATTTTTGGACTTGCTCCTGCAAATTTTTGCAAGACTTGAATCGACCCACAATAGCTTGCTCCTCGGGAAGAAGGATGATATTGGGGCAAGGAATGATTTTAGTGAGAGTAAGTTTAAGGTAGTCGTTGAAGTCATAGCGAAATCTGTGCTTCTAACTGGATACCTGCACATTCTTCTCCCGATTACTATCCCTTTACTTTTTATCGCTGATTTTCGTAGATTCACTGTGAACTGTGTTTTCGAAGTCGTCGTTGGTAAAAATGATCTTAATATCCGATTCCCTTTTGCGCATCTTCTTTTTGATAAAATTATTGTCTCTGTTTTATTTTATCACCTATAGTTTAGCAATAATTAGTGAGTCAAGCCATGATGTGATCTTGAAATAAAACCCTAGTGAATATATTATATCAACAGCAGGCATTAAAAGAATAGAGTCCATAATTGCACTCAAATCATCGGAAATCACAGGTGATCTTCACTGCGAATGGGCTGCCGTACGAAGATTCCCTTCATTGTACGGGCCAAGAAAAGAACCAGCCCTGCTCCTGCAAGTCCAGCTAGCACTTTAAAGTGCAAGGTGACTGGATGATCATGCAGGTGAGCATCGATTACTTAGCCAAGGAAAAAGAACAGGATTATCACCTAAATGAATTCAGAAATACCAACACGATAAGGAAATAAAGGGAGTTGCAACTTGAGTGACGGATGCTCTCTGATTTGTTCTTCGCTGGTTTTATCTTTCCCAGACTAAAATCAATGAAATCCTGATCCCGTGAATCATAGAAATTACCGAGAAAGTAGCGCTTAACTCCGAAGTATCCATCATTGAGAGCGCCAACACTGGTCCTCTTGCCAGTGGCAGTGAAGTCAGTTTTCATGGCTGGTGTTCCAGAATAGAGGATGCTGACAGCATCTGCATTTTTAGTCCACTGACTCCTAAATATTTCCTCTAGTATATCCGGCAGTTTCTCAAAGGCTGTGAGGAATCTTCCCTTGTTGACAAGATTGAGTTTAGTGAGCCACCCCAGCAGCAGCTGTCTAGCAAATACCGACTGCACCACATTGGTCCTATCAAGGCAGTCCATACAATTGGTCCTAAAAATTCCTTTTTGCAAATTTTTCCTAACGGGCCTATCAACAACCCCAGCCAAGTCCTTATCATTTTTGGTCATTTCAAGGTAAAAATACCCATAATTTTAAATCTCATTCTTGACTTGATCCAACAACTTGGACAAATTCTCATACTTCATGTTTTTGCACTCGGCGTGGAAGTCAAACCAAACGAGGCTTATATTGTCATCCCCCACTGTGCCGTGAATCTTTTTCAAATACTCCCCAAGTCGTCCCTGCGAACCTTTTTTGTCGACTAAGTTGATCAGCGTGCAGTTTTAGTATGAGCGCTTGATGTCTTAGTAATTCTTCTTCATGATGTCGCTGTTAAGTTTATCGCTGGGATGGATTGTAACTTTCGGGCTCCACTTCAAATCAGGAGTTTGCTTCCAAATAAAAGGCATCGAGCCTCTCAGTTGCACGTGTGAAAAAATGTGTTCTTTTCCTTGGTGTTAGATAAGCAAGACCATTTCTGTTTCTGCTGTATTCGCGGTATTTCCGTCGAAATCGGATCCCCTGACAATCCATCTCTTGCCCTGTCTACGTTTATCTCTTCTTGTGATTAAGGCTATATCACAACTGTTACTGGCTCCAATATGGGTGAATCCAATGGAGATGAATCCCGAAATAAAGCCAGTAATCCACTCGTAGGCCTTAAGTTTTATAAAATCGTCGATCCAGTCCGAATTGTACATATACTCCAGTCGTTTGTTCTTGAGGGAGTAGTTGGAGCCGACAAACTGCTGCAGTGAGTTGGTGAGGTCGTACTAATCCGAAAAATACCAAAGCTTATTTGAAAATAATTAGTCCAAACCCGCAAGGTATTTTTTGTCTTTATCGCTCTCCTTCTGAGCCAAGCAAAAATACTCCATCTTTTGCACCTGGAAGATCTTCCGATGGAACACTTGCCCAATTAAGGATGCCTTGGTCACCGCTATCAAATAACTGTTGACCTCCATCTCTAGAATCCCGTACACTGCTTTGATCTGGACTTTCTATTTCAGACAGGTTGTACCTTTTTGAAGTTGGAGTTCTTGGGATCTTTGGGGATCTTCTTGCATGATTGATAGGGAAAAACACTAAGAATAACATAGTCGTTACAACTCGAGATTGTAGTCGGACTTCTTGAACTCAAGCAAAATGCGGTTATTTTCGACGGTGAGTTCTTTGTTGAAATCAGTGAAGAAGTCGCAGTCCACCATCTTGATAACAATCACAATCAATTATAATATCCACGATTTCATTCAAATCATAAAACACCAATAATACTTTAATCGAGAGGAATCATTCGTATAACTGATATGACGACAAAATTGCAGACACCAAACCGCCTAGTCCACAGGCACTGTCATTCGCTGAAATTTTGAGCACAGATGGCAAAAACTCGGAAGCTTGTCCTGCAGGAATGACATCGCCAAGCACTTTGATGATATTGAGGTAGATGGCTGTGCGTTTTGACATGATAGCTTGGTAGTCCTTCTTTTTCTCCTTGGTTTAGGATTAAGATGAGGAAGAGTAGTAGTTCCTATAGATAAAAAGAGCCTTACCTCTTTAGTTCCTTCGATTTGTTGAGATTTGCCAATAAATTCTTTATCAGCAGCACTAGATTCGTCGCAAGGGCTAGCAACCAGAATGTGGCCCCCCACTTCCCCCATTTTTTGGCATCTTGGTCCAGTATTTTAATTTTGGACAGAATGTTCAAGTTGTCAAAGAACCAATACAGCACAAAGAACCCTCTGATTGCGATATTTAGAATGTTGTCCAAATCCCGCGGCAGAGCCAAAAGTTCTTTTATTTTTTTAGCCTAGTTAATGCTTTTGAACAATCTGAATAGCTTTCTCGCATCTCGCATGCTGGCTGCGTGAGTCTAAAAGTACTGAACAGTGAGTCAAATTTTTTGGCTGCCTACTTGTTGCCGTTCAGTTAGAATCTGTGCTTAAGGAATCTGCAGGCGTATTGAATAGCTTTGCAGAATTTATCTCTGCCCTCTGTATAGTAGATGAGCTACCAGTTTTGTCTATCCACTTAACAGTCCTTTCCAAACTCATCTCTTCAAGTTATATAATGACATCATTAGAGGATATGTAGTATACAAATGATAAGCAAACATTAATAATTCAACAATTAGGAATTGAAGACGGAGGACAGCGGATTTACTGTGATAAGGTCATTATCCATTTTCTATTCAAAGGATATTAAAGGATACTCTGCAAAGATTTCAAATCAATTTTAGATTAATTATTATTTAATAAATATTATCCACCACATTCCACCAATGGGCTACAACAAATTCATTCAGATCGGTCGAGTCGCTCGCATCAACTATGGACCTCTAGAGGGTAAACTTGCTACCATTGTCGATATCCTAAACGACAAAAGAGTTCTTGTCGATGGAACTGATATTCAAAGACAGATTATACCCGTCCGCAGACTTCAACTTACTAGTCAAGTCGTCAAAATTGGAAGAGGATCCAAAACTGGAAAACTCAGAAAGGCTATTAGCAAGGAAAATGTTGCCAAAAAATTTGGAGAAAGCACCCTCGGAAAGGCTTTTGCAAGACAACAGAGAAGACTACATCTAACTGATTTTGAACGATATAAAGTGTTGGTTTTACGAAGGAAATTGGCAAAATTGACCCGCGCCAAACCCAAAAAATGATCATTCATCATCTATTTAAACTTGCTTTCCATAAAATTAATGTTAGTAATCTGTTGTCAATATCACTATCTCTATGTATTCTGTTGGCTCATGCCTTTAAATATGAGATACGTATTCATCTGAGATGCACAATCATGAAATAGGATTTTTGTTGTTCTCGCGCTTAAATGCTTCCACTTGCTCAATGTAAGTGATATAGTGCTTAACGCTCGTGAAGGAAGGTAGAGTTTATGCTGAAATCGTGTAGCCCAAATCTTACTCCACCTGCATTGCAATCTCAATCGCGTCGAGAGAGTCCAATCCATGATCGGCAAGGGAACTGGTCCTACTCACGCCTTGATAATGAATTGCGTACCCTGTTTGTAAGTTGTTCTGAAGTAGTTTTGCACTGTCTTGATGACATAAGACTCGATATCTTCTTGCTTTTTGAGAGTGATGGAAGTGCGATTAACAAGTTGCCCGTCTTTGTAGTAAGTGAGGCCGGACGTGGCTGTGGTAGGCTTAGCTGCCGTCTTGGCAACTTCGTTTGAGAAACGAAAGAGGTTGCACGCTTTAACTATGTTTCTCAACATTTATCTGAATATAAAGCAGGTTTAATTTTATAGATTAAAAGGTCTAAGTTGTGGATGTCACTATAAAGCGATTTATTGCATCTGATATCTATCGAATATATTTATTAATAAAGGAATAAGATGATGAAAAAGAAGGTAAACCGCGAATAGAGCAGTCTTTCTAAAGGCAAGAGGTCTCTCTCCAAAAAACAGAAAAAATGCTCGCCTGCTCACAGTGAAAAGCCAAAGATCAATATTGAAAAACTAAGTTATGCCCTCTACAACCATTAACTACAGGCGGCTATTAGTAAAATCATCCTTTATGACGAATTTTAATCAGAAAGACAGGACATTGATGGAGCCATCACTGCTCGTTACTAACATCTGGAAACAGTCAATGGATAGTCTTTGCACAGATGTGAGAAAGTGGACAATCTTCAGCAAAGGAAGGGAACATTTTAAAGGAAAAAAAGTAAGGATAAATGCGAGAAGATACTCAAGGAAGCTCGTTATAAGAAAAAGGAGAATAAAAATCAAATGAATTTACGGTCTATGAATAGGGACTAAAGATTGGCAGGGCGGCCACTGGTCAACGTCACTGATAGCTGAACTTGATTTCAATATCCTCTAATAATGTGCAAATAAAAAAAAGAGGGAATATTGATCAGTTGATGGATAACAAAGCGTTCAGGCAATAAGCACCTTAATAAAATTCATCCATAATAAAAAAGCCGGCCAAAAATAAATATCAAGCTAATGATTACTGCTTATTTTATAATGAGTGATCAATGATCAATGATGAAATATTAACTTTTACATCTTGACCATTCTTACTTGATGTAGTAAGAGGTAAGGAAAAAAGTTTGAATTATTCGCAGTGATGGTGATCTCTCTAAGATTCTGTTTGATTGAAACAATACTTTGTTAATATATTCATATGGTTTGATTTATGCCTCATAATATTTATTACCATGAACAATTTCAGGAATTTCTCCCTCAAATACAATCGCAACTGTCTTGAGAGAGGCATTATTTCCAGAGTTAAAAAATTCTACCCCAATGTCGAACAATACATCTCTGCTCACCGCTTCCCCGTCTTGCCCAAAATTGTTGTCTATTCCTCCTCCGCCAGCAGCGAAACCTTCCTTCAAAAGTATAACTGCAAATACTCAGTCTTTTTCCCTTCTACAACCTGATTACACCCAGTCCCACGGCTGAAACTGATGAAATCATGACTCGCAGAATTGCAGAGCAACTGACTACAGTCAATGAAAACGATCTAAATGGCGGTGCGATCAAATACGGATATATTTTAAGAGGATTTCCCTTTAATACAAGTCAGGCACTACTCTTAGACCGCTACCTCAACGGAGTGAACCTCGCTATTTCACTGAAGACTTCCTCCGAGAGTGCCGATTATGTGAGCTCAGTTAAGCCCTTGCTGGACTATTATTCTGCTCGAGTAAGTGTGTAATAAGTCAGGGCACTCTGTTGGAGTTAACCCACAGCAACGAGCCAACTTTGGAGGAGACTGAGACTGCTTTCGAAGAGATCAAGATAAATATAAAAAGATCAGTGTGATGGAAATATCTAAATATCGGCCAAATTGCATAATTTAAAGGTTGTTGAAAGAGGGTTTTTTCGTATTTAACGGCTTATCAATCATAAATCAATTTTCCATTGTCTTTCATCATAATTAATGATCAAACTGAACATTATAATATTTTGCATCCATGGAGCTCAGTGAGAGAGAAACTAAGGTGGGCTTGCCTCTCATCTCAGTCGATCATGACGTCATAGTTGACGATAAAAACAGATCCTGCTCCGACATACTGTGTCTCTTTCTCTTCATTGCTTTTGCAGCTATTTTCATAGGATTGCTGATCTATGGATTAGTTGCAGGTGATGCTTCTAAGGTTTTTGCAGTCTATAACTCTAACCATGTTCGCTGTGATACATCTGCCTTTCCGTGTACTTGTTAAATGACATAGACGGGTATTTCCCAGATTTTTATTCGCTAACCAATGCTATTTGTGTAACAACGTGCCCTCAATCAGCACAAGAGCAGGTTTCCTGTCTCGTTGACAACGTAAATTGCAAGAGTGGTACTTACACCAGCACTACTATAACGTTTGATTTTGACAACATGTGTCTGCCAGAGAACAAGGATATTTCTTCATTCTTTAACTACAACGCGTATGCAACTTGGTCCTATGATCTACAAAAAGGTTATTTAGTTTTGGTGGGAGCAGCTTTAGTCTCAATGGCTGCTTCTCTTTGCTTTCTCATTGTTATCCGTTGTTGTACAGGAGTCATAATATGGATTGCCATCGTCACATGCATCGGCGGACTGCTAGTAATAGGCATTTTTTTCATCCTCTAAGCCTAAGGAGTTCATATTTCCAATTTTATGAATGATACAGCAAGCACAATTTCATACAATTCACTTATTATAATTGGAAGCGGTCTCATAATCACTTCAGTATTCATCTTCCTCTTGGTCATCTGCTTAAGGAAGCGCATTGAGTAAGGAAGTAAAGCAGTATAGTTGGGAGCTATTTTCCTTTTACAAAACTGCTGCATGATAATTCTTCCGATCACACAGGCAATATTGATATCAGCTACGATTGGAGCAATAGTAATTGGAGCTGTGTATCTCCTGTCATTCGGGTAACTTTCGTTTTCTAACAACAACAATGCCTTTCCGACTGTTCTTCTATCAACGGAAAATATCTTTATGATTTCCTTCTTTTTGGCAGGAGGTTTCTGGGTTATGTTTTACTTCCATGGTTGTAACCACTATATGCTTTGCTCAGCTGTATCTATTTGGTACTTCAACTACTAAAGCCGATACATTCTTGGTAGCCCCTTTTGTGACTCGCTTGGAAGGCTTATTCGCTATAACACTGGGAGTGTAGCTTGCACTGCTCTAATAAACGGTGTCTTCTTCATCATTAAAATACTAGCTCACATCTTTTCCTTCGAAGCGAAAGAAGATGACCATCATTGTATAGCTTTCTGCCTCAAGTGTCTTAATTGTCTTTTCTGTATTTTTAGAATGTAATTTGTGGAATATTTAGTTTTCTAAGATTTCTCTCGGATGGAACATATGTGCAAATTGCTGTCACTGGTAAAGGTTACTGCAGCAGCACCATTTAAGCATTCAATATAATCGCAGAAAATAGTCTAAAGATTGGAGTCACAGACAGCATCAGTATTTTTTTCAGTGTGCTGGGAATTCTCGGCATTAGTGTGGGAGTATCTGTGGCAGCCTACTTTGTGTGCTTGCAGTTATAATACTTTGCGACCATGCTAACTAACCCGATAATTGTAACAATTGTATCAGGCCTGATTGCTTTCGTAGTGGCTTGCATTTATCTGTCAATGATCGATCTTTCTGCCCAATCAGTGTTGCAGTGCTACCTAATCGACCATGTTCATCACAACGGTTCTCCCAAGTACGCCAGTCCTAAAATATCGTAAATTTTGATCATGCAAAAATGAATTAATTTATCTACCTTACATAGCATAATATAATTTAAAATATAAGATTGGAGATGGAGCTGAATAAAGGAGAACAAGACGAAGACCATTTATTGCCTTTCACTAATGAGCACGGACCAACACAGATTGATTCTCTTCTGCTTGAGCATAAGCAAATACTTGGCTTTCAACCTCCAAGTAGTGATCAACGAAATATGCAGCGAGAAGAACAAACAATAAAAGGAGACCACTGTCATATGTTAGGAATCAATTAGGAGCTTAGATTCTATCAATAATACAACAAAATTTATACTGTCTCCCATCACCTTTCACTTGAAAGAAAAAGACAGATTCATTTACTTTAAAATTTGGAAATAAAACTCAAGACTTTAGAAGTAATAAGTTCGCAATTTAGGATCATTTTAGGGACAGAGACAAGTGTACTGTTAGAATTGGAGGTATATCATAAGATGCCAAATCAAAGCGGGCTCGTCGGACTGCAGAATAAATTGAGAAGCGTTTCAGGTGTGAGGTTCAATTCTGTGAGCGAGTTTATGGAGCCTAAGGTTCACTACAGCAGCATATAAAATTAAAGCATCCCTAACTGTACCAGTCTCGCTCATAAAGTAACTCTAATGATGATGCTCACGACTGTGAATCTCTCTGATTACTAATGTTGTATATTTTTTGCCAAAGTTTCTGTTTTCAATTTATTAAAAGAGGCCATTATTAAATAGTTCCAATCTTAAGTTAACAAAATGAAAGAGTAAAAAGGACAGCAATTAATTTATTCAGACTAAACATCCGATTTCATCTCATTTCAGAGTGAAAAAAAAAAGATAGTTTCTTGAAAATAAAGTGCAATATTTTGGACTGGCAAATATCATGAATGATAACCATATGCGAATTGTGTGGCTTTATCAAAGTAAGCATCCATTTATTTCAGCATATCCATCTTGTGGAGCATTCCAGAGGTCTATTCAAGAGGCAGAGATGGGTGCTCCAGATATTCACCATGATACATAATCACATTCTCGCAGTATATGATGTTCTTATAGTTGAGTAAATAATATTTTTCAACCTCTTCGGGAGAAAAGGCAACCAAATCTTCATCAATACTGTCCGCCATCAGTCTGCCATACAGCTTCACTAAATCTAACTATGTTTATCAGCCTTACAATTTATTGATTCCGGAAGATCACGAACAGTTTGGATTATGCGCTTTCGCTGAGAGGTTATTAAGATAATTATGTTGACGTGCTCGCACATGACTGTGATTAGTCTATTGAGTCAATAAGTGATAATTAATTAGCAAATTATAATTCTCTATAATTAAGTCAATGCAGAAAGAAATTTATTATTATATTTAAATA
>Ga0302188_10001503_pt1 | contig 18182 bp, 15 predicted proteins | sample II_Bog_E2_1_FD_198783 | JGI IMG/M metagenome (GOLD analysis project Ga0302188, IMG submission 198783) | Peat permafrost microbial communities from Stordalen Mire near Abisko, Sweden - II_Bog_E2_1 | ecosystem: Environmental > Terrestrial > Soil > Wetlands > Peat | place: Sweden: Abisko...
CCCCCAACCCCAACCCCAACCCCAACCCCACCCCCAACCCCAACCCCAACCCCAACCCCAACCCCAACCCCAACCCCTTTACTGGGGTATGGTTGAATAAGTGATCAATTATTATTCACAGCCAGGAATATATTTTAACATTGATGATGATATCGTATTTATTAAATGAAAATATCTTTAAGGATAATATCGATAGCAGTTCTTTTACTTTGTTGGACTGCAACTTCCATAAAATTCATCAAAGAAGTCAACAAAGCTGACGCGGAAGCCATCTGCCTGTAAGGCTCTCCAAGTTTTATCTACTTACCTTAAAATGTTAATAAAAGTGCAAATGGCCTAATTATCTATTTTGCATCCACTCCTTCCCCAGTATTCTGTGGAGATTCATCTTTATCCTCCTCGTTAGACAACTGCATATTAATCCAATCTGAAATTTCCAGTTATTGGAAAGATCAAATGGATATTACAAATGGATTATTGTCTGATTAGAAATATGCGTCTTGGGCAAAAGTAATTATTCCCAACTGTGACGGGTCTCTTTATCAAGGTTACGCAAAGAGTGCAACAAAATACAAAAATAAATAACTATATTTTCGAGGCAATAGGATTGTTAAATCTAACTTAGAGTATATCACAACAAAGGTATTCAATGTCAGCAAAATTTCAAATATAGTTTTTGCGGGTAGTAATTTTGGGGCAGTTGGAGCTCTCATCTGGTCCAGATATTTTTATGATTAGATAGTTTTAAAGGCAGGAAGTGGACATAGATTTTCTTTAGTTGTAGATTCTTTTCCATTTAGCTATACTAGCTTCAAATCTTTGAAAAATAAATACGACGAATCTCTCTAAAATTTAGGAAAACTTACAAATGTTGAAGAGCTGAGTCCCATTCTTCTGTGCAATCTTAGAAATTAAGGCGAGTAGTGGAAATGTTTCAACTTCGAGACCTCCTATTCTTATCTTAATTTTAAAGTGATGTGGACGGATTCTCAATATGACCTTCTCTCCATTAACAACATTTTATAAATAAACTGCATCAATAAAACAACTGGGTCTCTAAGTGGATGCAATACTGGATAAAGACAATATATTGAAGGCTACCGCACTTATAAACAGCTTTTCTCCTACGGATTTGTCAATTTTCATGATAATAGTGCATGGTCCATTAGTTGCGCATCTAATGCACTTCTTAACAGCTAGTTATATGATAATTCAAACTTTCAGGCCGGAGGAAGTACTGTTTCCGAAGCGATAGGCTCATTTATCAACAATTAAAGGGCAACCGCTTTCGATCACTCTCCGTGGCCCAGCAACAGTAAATGTTCAGGATCCGCATGATTATTCTTCATTGAGCATTTAAATATTTTTAAAATAAAGGATATTTAAAATAAAAAAATAAGCCTTTAAACTTGTGCCCGGATAAGTGTATTTCTAATTAATAAAAATATATTTATGTTTCTTTGAATTAATCGAAAATTCTTTTGTAAAATTGACGTTTTTATTAATTATTTTGCATGAAACAATGATAATTGATTTATCTATGTTGATGAGCGATTTTCTTTAATTATTTAAAATGTAAAAACTTAAAAAAAGCTTAAATATTTATTAAAGAAGTTCATTTGCTGTCTATGATAAAAAGGAACTGTAGTGGGCGCTTGTCCATCAATTATGTTGTTCCAAAACGATTGGAAATAAATACAAATTACAAACAAATTTCAAATAAAGAATTGATTGATCGGACTATTAAATAAGTAATTTCTGCAACTATTTATTGAATTAATCATTCCATAGAAAAAGATATTGTTTTTTTACCGATTTATCGATTTTTGAAATAACTCAGTATAGAATCATATCGATAATTCTTTGAAAAAGATTAAATACAAACTATTAAAGATAATTTCTTTGAAGTTATCCACTCTGTTCCTCCTTTTAATTTTTTATATGTAAAATTTATCTTTTAAGATCGAGGAACGTCTTCTAATCAAGAGAATTTTAAAAAAATATCAAGTATTATTAAATAATGGGTTTTGCTCTAATTTTCTTTTAAAATATGGTGTCAACCCCTTATAAACCTGATTTAACCCCAGTATTATTTTTAAAATAGTTAAACTCGTTTGATAAAATTCTATGACCATTTGACAAATTAATTTCTTTATTATCGACATTCATCAAACTGTTTAATAATTCTTTCTTAGTATTTAATTCTAAATTTTTTAAAAAATTGAATTATTCAAATATCGTTTGATAAATTCCCAGTGTTATTTTTATTAAAGAATAATACAAACCTTAAAACTTGTATATGATATATATTTTTTGGAATCTTGTGATTAAATTCGATTTAAAACAGCTGGCTATATCCCTGGGAGACTGCAATTATAATTATGACCTTTTTTATTACCTTATTCGTCTACATCTGAGCTATCCAATTTCTATATAATAATTAAATAGCAATAAAGCATCAATTTTGTAAATGGAGAATTTTCCAGATGTTTTCACAGATAAAACATGCAACAGCCTTTCATTTCACATAGACTCTCTCACCACCATTTCAAAAGAGTATATTCCAATCGAATGTTTTTTAAATTTAGATGCCGTAATCGAGACCCCGTCTTCTACAATTTCCAATTTTTTTAAATAGCAACAACCCAAAATTAATAAGGATGAGTCCTAAGAATAAAGCCGCCTTGAGGAATAAATTCTATTAGAAAGAAGAAAAAAATCAATTTTTCATAACTTCCAAAAGCATTTGATAACTCTGATAAGAAGATTCATAAATATGAATGAGAATACTTTTCCACAAGGCTAGAATTAAATGTTGGCCATGAAATTATGGAAAGCCTTTAAAATGACAAAAGGATTTAACAAAAGGGTGCTACATACTATTTTTGGTGTTTATGAGATAAACAATATATCATAGGAACTTCAAAAATTATCAAATGATTTTAAATAATTCAAGGAGATCTACGACTCACATGCAGTTGAGTTAATTGTCAAGGCTCAAACTATTATACGGGAGTATGTGGTATCACAAGTGGCAACCTTGAGCAAATCTTTCTTGAGAGATACATGCAATATCACTCGCTTTTAAGAGTTCTATTAATACTACACAAGCTTTATCTCTGAACTCAGGACAGGTCCAATGACAAAAAGGATGACTAAAAATAGAAAATCATCAGTGCTGCAAAGATTATCCATACCGGAAATATGATGATGATGTTTAATATCCTTGTAATAAATCCATTTTGTTTATCTTTCCAATAGTTGATAAGTTTAATGAGAGTGGGCTAATACTATTTAATTAGAGCTTGGTAAATGCCGTAATTTTATTTAATTTTAATTTGTTTTTTAAAAAATAAAATCACAATATTGAATTATCATCAGCATTGACTCTAAAATATTATTACAAACACTTAGTGACAAAAAATCATGATAATTTAGTGTCTAAAAACAGGATAATTGTAAACTCGTATGAGTTTTTAAAAAAAGATATTGTGTTTTACTAAGTAAATTAATCCCTTGATTGATAGCTAAAATTATTAATAAATTGCGAATTTATGAATTCTTAATTTTTAATCGATCTACTAATGCGAATTATAATTTTAACCACTAATTAAAAATAGAAATAATATTGCTTTACCCTCAAAACAATGTCCTTAATGCACAAGCAAGCAGCATATAGTCCTCAAAGAAAAGAATTATAAAATTCAACTATTTTGCAAAAACTTTCCGAAGAAAATTAGCTGCTCAAGAAGCAAATCTCATAAATGATGAGACCAACTTAAATGAAGCTGAGCCAAAATCAACATTATAATCTCCATAAATAGATTATTGAAACAGAAAAATAGCCAATGGAAAACTCTAATAACTCGGAAGCGATTTATTTCAATAACTTACAGCAAATATAAATACAAAAATCTCCGAGATCTTTTAATAAGCATCAACTAAAGACAACAAAATCACCTACAATACATCAATAAAATTTGTAAAATAACAAGAAGAACCAAAAATTCATCAATAAAATTAAAAATTGGAGTGAGAATGAAAACCCGAGGCTCAAAATAATGCTGATTTATTAAGGAAAGGACGGTAAGTTATATCGAGATCGAGAGCAATAATCAAAGGTGAGTAAGGATCATAATACCCATACTTCACTCTAAAAATTCAAAAAGAAATAGAAAGAAATATCAACCATAAATTAAAGATATCAAAATAATGATTTAGGAGTATTACATCAAATTAGAGACTATAATAGCACAATAAATTAAAAATAATTTCGATATTCATCTAATCTGAACTACAAATAGTCTCAACAAAGAAATTCTTTAAGGCAATCAAAGTATATTTCCCCACGTCAATCACCAAAGAAACAACGTCTTTGGATTTAGTCCTACAAGTAAACAAAATAAAATTCAAAAAATTCTTCATTTGTAAAAACCTTGAATAAATAAATGCTGAGCGAGTTCCATCATATTCCTAAATAAATTGGTAAAGAATAAAGAGTGAATCGTACTTTGCGATATGAAGTATACTTATAATAATGATAAAATGATGATCAATATGGGAATACTGCTATCAAATCAATATAATTGTAATGAATTATATTTTTTGAATATTTTTTAAATTTGATATATAGAAGTTTATAAGATAATAGTATTAAAGAAAGCAAGCTTATGATTTTTGAATATGCTATATATAATTATATTTTTTGTCCTTCTCTCAGTTTACTTTGGTAGAAATCATGCTCTATTTGGCGATAATAACTTCATAGCCTCTCGATTTTCTTTATTTTTCAAATTTTAATGTATTGATAATATATAGTTTATGGTATTTTTGGTTCGTCTATAATCTAAGCCTGACTATATCTAATTAAGAATAAAATGGACAAAATAAAGAGACACCCTACTTTATCAAAGTGTATCCATTAACAGTCAATAAGACCAAGTAAATATTTTAAGATGTTCCATAATCCTTAAATAAAACATCAAACATCAGCAAAGGCTTATATCTTGGATTTGAATTGCTTCCGAGCTTCCGAAGATAAATTTTGTTATGTATATAATCTCAAAATAGTGTTGTTCTATTTTTATCCATTTAACTTAATTGCTGTCAAAATATAAAATCTATAAGCTATCGTATTTCCTGTTTTAAAGCCAGTTTTTAAATACAGTTTGAGTCAATAAACAGTTGTATCATTCTGATCATTGCTTTTAGATGATTATGAACAACCTAAATTTCTTTAAAGCAAATTCTTGTGTCTTTTTTAATTTTTTATATTTCTTATATACAATGCCTGAGATCTCAAATCACAATTTTACTCCAGTTTCTAAGGCTTAGAGCTTTGAACATATTAATCACTTTGCAGGTGTTCCCTATTCCTTACCTTTTTGGCCTGCCTCTTTTTGCATGCCTCCTCCCATTCCATAAAATCATTCCTACGAATTACTTATTTCCCGAAAAAACATCAAAAAGAGTAAAATTACGATAATTCAGCCCGAAATATTAAACTACCGCAAAAATGTTAGCCCACCGATGATAAAATTAAAAAAATTAACTCAAGGAGGGGTAAGTATAAAAGGTCCACCAATAATTCGCACAAGAAATTTATTTGCGTTGCGCGAAGACTTTTGATGAAGCTATTGAATGTGGAACAACGCTAACGTTTTGAAATTGAATTTTAATCCTTCAAAAATTCTAGAACTTATTATTTTATCATCCTTGCTCACGCTAAATTTCAGCTCTCAAAGGAAAATCTACAAGATTTTAAAAGCCATTTTTTGGCAGCCATGAATTGCAAGATGGAATTCTATAAAAAATAGGTTGATCGCACTGATAACAGGAACTTTATTAATTTCCGTTTTGATGAAATCGCGGATATAAGGTTTGCCATCAGAGCTTTCGAATTATACTTTGAAGATCACGTGGAAGAAGCCATTGAAGCCATATATAAAAAGGACAAGGCAACGGTGCTTAAAAAACATCAATATGAACAAGCATTGGAGACAGTCAGAGACCTATAAAATACACTTCAACTTTAGCAAGAGAGACCAAATGGGGATAAAATTTTTCTTAAACATTAATAGTTGGAAATACCTCTTTGTAAGTCAAATAATCCCGCTATCTTCAGTTTCAATCAAGCAAAAATAATTCCTGAAACTTCCATTTTATTAAATTTAAAAAAGTCATTGCAAAATGAGAGCTAAAATTGGTTCCAAAATTAACAGTAAATATCTTTATCAAAAAATGGAAAATATCCTCTGTTGGAGCTGTAAAACTCTTACCCTATTTATGAACACTTTTTTCCTATTATTTATCCCTATCAATGGGAATAGCCTCGCAGTTAGGTTTGCACATTCCCTTTTATGCCCAGTTTTCTAGAATCTAATCAATTTGGGGAGCCATTAAAACTAATTCCAATTGAGAAAACTGAACTTAGTGGATGTCCTTAGCCATGGGAAAACAATACAAACATTAAAGATGTACCCGTTGGTTTTAATCAGGGCCTCCCAGAGTATGAGTGCTTCATTAATTAATCACAACCCATAGTTGTTAAAGACAAAAACATTTAATTTGAGAAGTTGATGCCGGGCAGACCAAATGAGGTCGAGGATAAGTCAATGCTTTATTGATTAAATAATTCGTCAATTAAAATATATTCATTTAATATCTCAATATTTTATAATATTTATCATAGGAGAAGACAAATCACTCTTATTGTTATCTAACAGTTGGATCAATGATAATTGGTTTGGGAGGTTCGACAATCATTAGAGATGGCTCAACACTTGTATTGATTTGTTATTGTTCTTTAGTCATAACTCCTTCTGCCACTTTGGTATTTTATTGATAAGTTACTTCTTGTTCAGGTTTGATTGATTATTTCTCGCTGTGCATGTAACTGAACTGACTAAGAGGGTCGTTAATTTGGATTTCTGCATTTTGCGATGCAGGAGTATGAAAAAGATCAAGTATCTTTTCAATAGTATCCTTTCTGATTTATTACTTTGGTTCCTACATTGGCAAAGTTGGTTGATTTTACTCATTGTTTTCAATAGGCATGGTTGCAATTATCTAAGATTGAGGCTGATATTCCTGCTGAATCGCATTTTAGTTTTCGTTATTTCTGAATATTTAGTTGAAGTCTTTATTTTCATCATTATTTTCATTTGATTATTTTTCCTGAAGAATTCTTTCCTACATTTAAGCTTATTTTCCTTCTTCCTACTGCCCAAATTCCTTCTTAACTAGGCAAGCATCATTGGTGGCAGGTTGTGGCATCTTTCCATGTTTTATTAAATACTATTGCTCATCGTAAAGTTTGTTTATTTATTAAAACTTTCTTTAGTATATCTGTTTCTGTTCCTCTGTCAATTTTTTCCATTTTATGGCTGCTAAGGCTGAAATTCTGTAAAAATTAATGGTTGGATGTTCCTTATTGATTTTAACTCTTTGATCTGCTAAAAAGAGGGCAAAAGCATTCTTCGGTCTTTTCTAATCACTATTGGGTACGGATGGAAGCTGTTCATTGCCTAATCCACTGATTCTCTGTTTAATCTTGTCTTAAAGTTACATCCTCAGTTTTCTTTCCTTGATGAGTTGCTGTACTAAATCTGCATAATCCGGCTTATTTTCCTTGGTTTTAGCAAGTTATGCCCTGCAAAGTCCAGCAAACTGTCGAAATGTATTAGAGATAGTGTTTGCAAATTATTCAATCTAAATAGAATGATTTTTACGAATTGAAGGTGCTCTTACATAATGGGAAATCCTGTATTGCGAATAGAAGAGCAGTCCTATAACGATATTAATATCATCAAACAGCTTTTAAAAATTCACAAGTAGGTTCAGATCTTTGGACGTAAATTTGTTGAAGGCACGATTAATGCATGTTTATTTATGGAATTTTTCGTTTAAGATCAATACTCCTCTTCCGGAAAATACAAAAGTTATATCAATTAATTGAATTTGATGAACCTCATTTGGACATGAGGATCTTCTCCAATTATTTAGGAGATATCAAACAAGGAGGATTTACCTACTTACATTTAAGCAGATTAAAGGTCATTATATTAACTATATATACCACGTTCACGATGCTGAGTGTGATTTATACCGAAGGATCTCTCCACTTTCATATAAAACCTGATCTTTTCTTCTTTATTTTTATTTAAATAAATGGCTGATATATTAAATACCGAACTATAATGATGATAATGGAATGCAACTAATCATTCAAATACAATGGTGGGGTTGCCGGGTGTGATGTTGGCTAGAGTTTATTTCCAGGTTTTGTTTTCTCTGACTGGGGCGTTGGTCACCTCGATAAACTAAATAATTGATAAAATACCTCAATGTCAATAGGAAATTCTTTTTTAATGTTTGAAGTGAAATTTTTCAAAACCTACTCCTCTTTAAAGGGCAGTGTTTCCTCCAATGCTTCAACTCCAATTGTTTTAAACTCCTTTTCGATGAACCCTGCAAATCTCAGGACCTTTGTCTTCTCTTATTTGTTTTCGATTTTGACTTAGTTTCTCCAGGTAGCTGATATTTACCCGTTGACAATTGAACTACGTAGCAGCTTGAGCATTTAAATCTGATAATCCTGGAATTTCTAGCGATAGATGATCATAGCGCGGGTCAATTTTGGAGCCTACCCTTTTCTAGGTTTGCTGACTTTTGTGAAAATATCACGTGCTGAAGCCATGAATTTAAGGAAGTATTGATGTGAGCGGATCATTCCATAATTGATGGCCATTTTGGGTTTAGGGAATATATTTTATCCTAGCAGAGCAGGATATTGTTTATAGTTTTTAGCAAATGGCAGGAAGTAGTCAATGTATGAAACTTCACAGAAATGAGGGCAAATAGGATACAGGAACAATAGTTGTAGATATATATATCTCTCAATTAGATCTTGTCTCGGCTTATAGGAATCACAGTTTAGCAGATAGAGATCTTTGATGCTGGCGTATTCGTGGAGTCCGAATTTGATAACATCACGATAGACCATCTTTTCATAAGATTCACTCACTTTAGTAATTTGATTTTCCATTTAATTTTCAAAAATAGAGTCATAGTGCTGAACTTCCTTGTTTTCAGAAATACCAACTCGATACTCGTTCTTTTGATCAAGAGCTTTGCCCAAAAACATTTACAGTGTTGACAGCTGCATTATGGCTGCGTTTCCGTTTTATTTTGTAAAGTTGGCATCATTAATAGAATCTCCAGCTTGAGCGCAGGCCATACGCGCTGAATCAGCTCCATAGTCCTCAATAGCTTGCTCCAGAGTGATGAAATTGCCCTTAGACTTTGACATTTTCTCTCCTTAAACATTGATATACCCATTGCAATAATATCCACGAGGCCAGAATTTTTCATCATCCCAAATAGCAGCATGATTGAAAAGAGCCATAGTCAAATGGTTTTTGATCAAATCTTTTGCAGAGCACCTCAAGTCAAGCGGATACCAATATAGGAAAGATTATCTAAATATGTCCAATTTATATTGAGGTATTTTACCGCTTTTGTATTCTTTACCTAGCAGGACGTAACTCCAGAAATCATAAGTTAGATCCTCTGGTTTGACTCCCAAAACACCTGGAACAGAACCCTAAATATCACCTTGGAGAAGATGAGCAATTGTGTAGTAGGCAAAGTATATAGTACTATCTGACAGAGATTCTATAAGATATTGCTCATCGAAGGGCAGTTTAGTACCCAGTCCAAAAGATCGAGAGCAACCCCATTCCCTCAGCCAGTTGATTGTATACACCAAATCATTATGTAGAGTTTCACTGTTGCATTTAAAAGTATTAACCACATGATTCATGACTCTCTTTTTCCATTCCTAATCTGCATAGTTTAGATACCATTGATCGCAAAAGGTGACAACACAGACATCTCCAGATCGTGAAATAACTTCTCCTCCGGGCTCATAGTAAACGACAGCTTGACCTTACTAAATCATTTCTTTCCTGACCAAATTTTTAGCATCAACTACTTTTTGGCCCTTGAAATTACCAATTAGCATAGTACCCTCATGGAAGCCCTTCTTATAGGATTCATCCTTAGCTTTCTCAAGTAGCTCCTTGTCGTTTTGACTTTTTATCTTATACTGCTCACAAAGAGTTACGGCTGTTCTATTTCCATACGTTGGAGTGTTTATTATGTCAATTGGTTCCAAGTTTACCATTTATTCAGTCAAATGATATTTTTATCGTAGCGCTTTCTTATTTCGAAGATCGCAAGTAGCCATCCAATCATCAGGAGCATCGCTAGGAACGCAGGTCACAACTCCAGTTCCTTTTTTCATGGAGATAGTCATCATAGGGAGGGTGTAAACTATTTTGTGAACGGCATTTGGAGCAGAAAGAGCCAGTCCCAATAGTTCTTCCCCTTTAAAGCTATCAATAATGGTTACTTTTTCATCTTCCTTAGTCAAACGTTGATAAGCCATGTTCAAGGCTGATCGTTCACTACAAATGAAGACTTCATCATTTTTCATTTCAACAGCAACATAATCACCAGCAGGCAAGAGGAAGCAGCTGGTTTGCCCATACATTGTCTCGGGTCTTAGTGTCGCAGCAACTAGATAGACTTTTCTATCTTTCAACTTTGATTAAAGCCTAGCGTTTGATCCAACTATTCGTATCTTGATAAGGGTGTACTCATCAGGAACCACTCCTTCTCCAGAAAATCTATCGTGATCGGCGCACATTTGTTTATCCTTTGGAGAGTAAATGGATGCTCTAAATGATTTTAAAGTTACCTCTTTCCGTATTTAATGTACCCTTTTTCCTTCAGGACGGTGAATTGCCACCGAATAAAAGAATCGTAATAGGGGTTTAACTCAGTCGTAATGAAAGAACGACTGTGATCAACATGAACTCCGAAACGCTTAATGTGTTCTCTTCCGATAGGCGGGAAGTATTTCACCCAATAGCCGGCATCTGTAAAATTGGGAATTATTTCTTGAGAAATGCCAAGTTGCTTCATCAGGTCATATTGATATTTTTGCTCGCTATCCTTGGGTAGAGGCGGTAGGACTGGAGGATTACCATATGAGTCAAGTTCAAATTGTAGCTTTTTAGCTGCAGCCGATATGGGCATTCCTGAATTGTTGAAGAGGTACCTGTACAGTGAAAGCCAAAGGGGAAGAGGACGTTAAAGCCGCATAGCCTTTTGTACCACGCATTAAAATCGCATTTGGTCATGGAGAAAGCATGGCCTAGATGGAGGAGTCCATTCATGTAAGGGAACGGAAAAGTCTGGAAGAACTTAGGTTTTGCGCTTGGTTCTGCGACGAAAAACTGGTGTCTGTCCCAAATGTTGCGAGCGCGCTGCTCCAAGGAGATAAGTTTATCTCTACGAGTTGTGTTTTTCATTTGTGGATCAATTAAGGTGCAAAATAATTTATGAAAATTAATTCTTGAAAACATTTAATTATGAAAAAATATAAAAGAAATAATATCAACTATAATAACCATTGATAATTTTATGAACGTAATTAACACTCAAATAATTTATATTTGGGAGTAACATAAATCAATTGATATCGTTGGATATCCTCAACTCAACTCATCTAACATGTTGTAAGTTTGCATCAGAGACACTCCACTTCGACGATTCTCAAACACTCGTCTTTCCTATTCGATTTCATCTTCGATACTGGCATTATCATCTTCATCCTACGAGACGTGGAAATCTGGCTCCATAATATTTTAATGCATTTTAAGGTAAAGTTCAGGGTTGCTATCCATGATTTGACTTTTTTCCATCAGTCCTTTGAAAGGACTAATCTAAATACTTAGGCCAAAAGATTTTAATGATAAACAAGTCAAACTGTTCAGACTAGCAGCAATTTCTGTCTTGGTTGGAGCCATCTCCTTCTCTACTCTCAAAAAAGTTTTATTGACACTATTAGAATCTTTTAAATATAATGATGACTTTGATGCCTATGCAATTGGATCTTGGTTTTCATTGTTTTTGTTGCAACGAGGAGAAGTATTCATAAAAGATTAAGCTTTTTATTAACTTTTTTATATCTTAATTTTCCTTCTTACTTGGTGAAGGATATGTGCCTGCCCACGAAGAAAAAAAGGATGGCTAAAAATGTTTTTAGAAGGATCTTTGCGTGACTTGTGAAATCCATACATGTTGAGTTGCCTGATAAAACTGTTGATGTTCCTGTGTCTAAAAAATACTGGCAGAATATGTTATTCGAACTGGTCGATGTCCACAATGATAAACTCCCTCCCATTATTCATCCAATGAATGATGGCTTCATACTCCTTAGCTTATAGAATCTAAAAGCTCTTTTGGATGAAATTAGCGACTACATTTTAGGCAAAGTCAGCGTTCATTTTATTTAAGTTTAATTTATATACTAAAGCTAAATAAAATCTATTTACATTTCAATCGTCTCCAAGGGTATGGGATTTACGAGAATGCATTTTTAATGAATATTTTTTTGACTTTGAAATGTTTTTGGTTGGCTGTGAGCAGCATTACATGATAATAATCATCAAAAGTAGCTAAATGCAGCTGCATTTATTTCGAATTAAATCAACGGGTTAGTGAGATCATTGATCCAATCATCAAAGATTGCTTAAATACTTATGATAAACTTATCAAAATATTTATCTTTATGGCAATATTTGATTTAGTACTCATGGGATTTGCTTTACAAGACCAAAAAATAACCAAAATGTTAAATTTTACAATCCAAGATATATTTGATTCGATGGTTCACCCAATCAATTAAATTAGGATTAAATTCAAATTTCCGTTATTCACATCATTTTATTACTATCATAATAAAATTTATTTGTTATCCAACTTTGAAAACAATCAAAATATTATTCATTATTTCAATGACCTAATCTCTCTCTTGTCATATTTACAGAGTGTCTAGACCAATTCACAACTCAGGAGAAGAATCTTTTTACTAGAAACAAGAAAGTTAAATAAATAATGATCATAACATTGAGATAACCGAACATGCTGAGATCATTAATCATTCTATGTGTTTAAGAGTGTAGTCAAGAGGTAAGAGATAATTGCTGGAGAAGATAAGGATATTTTAACTGGGATAGTTCTCCAGTTAGATTCAACAAAGATAGGTCCAAGATAATTTAGTTAGTGGGAAACAGTATCTTGGAATAGATAAATAAGAAATGAAATTTACAAGGTATTGAAACTATAGAAAAATCCTTAAAACGAAAATCTTGTCTTCGTAAAATATCTTAACATCTTCACGATTTACAAGAAAAAAATAGCGCACAAATTTTATCCTATATTTCATGCATTTGGTTGAGTCAATTTTTTACTATCATAATGAAAAGACAGCAACAATTATAATTATAATTAGAAAAGGGTTTCATCAACAAAATAGTATCCCTCATTTTGAATACAGGTCGAATGCTGATCAAAAATTTAGTTTAGTCAGCAGCATCATCCACATATTCAGACAATACTGCATAAATTCAGTATCGGTATTATTTGCAGGCCCAGTACTCTTCAGTTAAATACTCACTATACTGTCGACGCGCAGAGACAGTCTTACCATAAATTTTAAATTGCTAAGAGCTGGTGTTGAGCACCAACATCCGTAATCCTGGATGGAATACTAAATATAACAGTAGTTACGCCTTCACAAAAGCCTACTTTCATAAACACTTCACGCAATATCCATTCTAGCTCTTCACCCACAATTTGTCTATCCACTTCGATATGTTTTACTAGATAAAGGATCTCATGATTGCTTTTCTCATTAAGATAGTTCCATTCTCTTATCCACTCCTCCTCAGAAAAGTGAAGGTATTCGATGAAATTGAGAATAGTGAGAGGTATAGGGATGTGTGCCTCCCCGCCCAGCCCACTATCGACAGCTCTATATTTGATATTAAGCATGCATGGATCCAAGGGGAACTCCTCCACTTGCAAAGAGAATACATGCTTTAAATTGTTATGCAGTTGAAAACGTTTGCTTATTTTTGATTTTTTTTCTACTTTGAAACATTTGGGTATCTTGTACACTGATTCCACTTCCAAAGGAGTATGAGCCTGATTTATATATAGCATTTCCAGTTAGATTCGGCAATTCACATCCTTGTTTAATAGGCAAGTTATTGTTAATTCTCCAGCAGTATAAAGAGCAAAACTTGACTAGAAACAGTTTCGCCTAAATCTGCAAAAATCACCATTTTTCGTAAAATTACACAGATATGGTTTTATATAAAACTCTTATGGAAATGATAATTTCGATTTTGGTGCTAATTGTTTCCGTTTTTTCTTCTCAGATGTAAATTCTGAAAGTTTGCATCGTGAATTTTTAGACGGACTGAAGTATTCATTTTTTTTCCATGAATTCAATGTCTGAGATTGGAAAGGTGTAGATTGTATTTATAGACTCGGTATCATTTGACCAAATCCAAAATGTGTTGCATACTACTTATTTTCTGTCATTGGAAAATTTGCTCCTTTGTACTTGTGCACAACCAAATTTTCAACTTACAAGTCTTACTCCTCGGGCTCTCTTTACTCAACTCTGAGATATTATGCCTTAAATTTATTAGAATAATTTTCATTAAAAACTGCAACAGAGCTATTTTTGCTAGAAAACCTTTCATTAGAATCTTTAAAGTTTTCAGGTAAAAACTTGACTGGAGTAATTAAATCATTAATACTTGGACTATTAATTTTGCTATTTACTTTATCAGATCGCATATCCAATGAGTCCTTAAAATATTATTTATGTTTATTGGGGACTGTTTCTTTCAAGGTTCTTTTCATTGCAAACTGACCCTTATCCACAATTTAGATTTATTCCTCGACTCCACTGAGATTGAAATTTTATTGAGAATAATCGTTGTGATTGATATGTATTGGCTGTTTTTTGTTGGCAATAAAATCAGTTGCCCATTTTCTCTCTTTTTAGAAATCTCTCTAGTATTTTTATGGCAAGTCGGATGGCAATTTTAAGCTCAACAAATACTTAATTTTGTTAACCTGTTAATTCATTGCAGCCTCAGATAAGTTTTCGCTTTATATTTTTTTTCTGATAGTTTTCATCTCCTCAATGTTCATGATTAGTATTTTGTTTTATTTAGCGTCCTCATCAATAGAATCTGAAATGCTAGAATTTGAATCATCAAAAAATTCCACTCGATGGTTTATCCTTTGATTAAAGTGTTTTTAAAACTACAATAAATACCGCTTAAATTTAGGGGACCATTCTCCATCATCTATCTTACTAGTAGAGTTTTTTAGCATAGCTTTTATGTTAGGATAGTCTTTTTTCTACATACTACCGTCATAGATCCTGCTCCAAAGATTTGTGTGTTCCAATAGTTTTTTTTAAGCTTGGAGTTTTGGAAAACCAATGATAACTTCATTGGCTAGAGATTTTACAATAAAGGGACTTGCGCTAATCATAAATAATGTGATTTATTCATAGGCTGCCTCCATTGTTGCTATGTTTTAAAGCAAATGCATGATGGCTGCGATAAACAGTTTTTTCTTTTCACTAAATGAACTAATATATACTCATTGCCATTAATGGCCTGTTCTCGTAACGATCGCAATTTTTCGCTTCTGTTGGCAATGAGTTTGCACACTTCTGTAAAGTTCATAAATAGTTATTATAACTTTAAATCAATTTGACTATAATCTGATCTTGATGAATCCAAGATAAAGCCTTGATAAAATAAAATAAAATAACTCATTTATAATTCTGCTCTTTCCTTAAGCTGTCAAATATATTTTATCTGTTATGAAATTGTAATAAATTTATTAATGTAAATTTTGTTTTAACCGACAGAATATAGGCTTGATATAATCTTAATATGAAAATGTTTAACGCATCTGCTGGGAATAGTCCTAACTTTGGAAATTACTTCTCCCCCAACAATCCATCTTCCAAAATTGGTCATCCCCATAGCCCAAAGCATAATTATTTACGTCATAATTAGTCATTAGAACCACAATTAACTGCGAACCTGGTCGGCGGCTATGAACGTCCAGCTAGTCAAAAGTAATCATCTAAGTCTATTTAGAAAAAAAGAAGATTCCTATGAAAGCTCAAGAGAATAAGAAAATCGCAGATAGCCTTGGTAATCAAAGTTGTCACTAATGCTGAGCACTGTATCCGTCCCATAAGCACCAAGACCAGAAATAGATGCTCAAAGAATCTTCAAAATAGAAAACAACATCACTCAATCAATATTATAGTTGAGAGAACAAAAAATAACGCTTTTGCAATAATTAAGCAAAATTCTAGATACCAAAAATCTATATGAGCACTATTTACTCTTGAATTCTAAAGATAAAGAGGAAAAAGAAACCAATTTTGGAAGCCAAAACAAATAAAATCTGGAGGCTCAAAAAAGCCCTAAGGGCAAGAGTGGCTTAAGAGCTGATGCAGAGTCACCATCAAAGGATGACTACGTTCCAATACAGGTTTCAGCTCCTATCCTTCGAAAAAATGAAGAACTGCATCTTCGATTGAAAGAAATTGAAGTAAAAGAATAAATCTTTGGTCCTACCGTGCAAGAGGCTTCATAGGAGTAGCAATAAAATAATAAAGCTATTCTGGAGTAAATAATTAAAATTCGATAATTAAATTCAAATCTAAGAAATGATATTTCGCAGAAGATGAAGAATTCAGGCCAAGATAATGGCAATCAAAATAGTCGTTATGTTACATTTTTACCACAAGATAGACAAAAACATTTCGAAGAAAAAAAGAGTAACTAAACATAATATCAATAACTCCAAGAAAAATATAATAAATTGGTGTCTTTGAATAGATAAACTCCTTTTAGAATGACACCTGAGGAAAGCTAGTAACTGGAAAATCTCAAGAGAGAAAATCAATAACTCTTGCAGGAAGTTTAAGAAATGCTCAGGGAAAAACACAACTTTAGTTCTGCAGAAGTGGATGAACTCAAACGAAAAATTGACGACAACTAAAGATAAAAACAAGCATTTTTTAGCTAATTTTAAAAGTTCAAGGAAATGATGGCCAATGTAAAACAGGAAAACGAAAGACTTAGATATGAACTCAGTCGTTGAATCGTTGATCTTCATCCCTTATTGGTAAAACAATGTCTGACATTAATATATATGCTATTTTTATTATAAAAAGGGAGCATTGGCCTGTTAAATAGTTGCTGCGTTATTTGATTTTAAAGTTTAATTGAAATTTGCTAAATGATGGAAACAATCTCAACAATTCCGGGAAAGCTATTATTTTTTACTCATTATCTTCACTGCAGCAGAAAGATCTCTTCGAAGGAGAAAAGGATTCTTAAGGGTAAATGGTTTTTGATGCAGACATGATCATCGGACAAAATCAAGAAGTCATCAATGCTTATTATGAATATGAAAAGCTAGGGACTGAATTAACCCTGACTTCCACATTGAAGAGACTTGCTCTTTAATAAAGTATTTTAAATCATAAAACTTAGAGGATAAAGAAACTGATGAGGGAACGAGCAAAGAAAGTAGAAAAGTCAAAAGAAGACATTTTAAAATAATTATCCCAGCAAGAAATATTCAAAAGCTACCTGGTGCCCAAGAACGTATTTGATCTATTTGTTTTAAATTGGTGTGATTATATCACGTTTAATTGCTCATTATTGTCTTTTATAGTCTTGATCGAAATGTTTATAATAAGGTTATGAAAAGGTATATTTCAAAGTATAGCTTTTATACAAATACTTATTTAGCTTAGACTTCCAAAATTGTTTGAATGTTAGTGCTATAGATTGCTTATTTAAGGACAGTTACTATTTGTATTAAAATATTTGAATTGATCATTGATGTCACTTGCCCACTGATCCAACAAAAGACATGTTGGTGGTGTTTAGATTTCTAACTGAATTTTCCTGTATCCTTTGAATGGTTTCTTTTTGGCGATCTAATCTTAAGGACAGGTCTTAATAAAATCCTTTAATGTTATAAATGCCTGGCTTAGTGTATATCTTTTAAGTATTGGAAGGAATGAGGGGTGGTCTAATTTCCTTGCCTCCAATCATTTCGTGATAATCTTCCTCCACAAGAGTGGTTTCTAGTTTTGACATTTCAAATATAACTATTGATTATTTATGAAGGTATTTTCAAATATATGGGGTTGGGGTTGGGGTTGGGGTTGGGGTTGGGGTTGGGGTTGGGGTTGGGGTTGGGGT
>Ga0302188_10001507_pt1 | contig 18165 bp, 12 predicted proteins | sample II_Bog_E2_1_FD_198783 | JGI IMG/M metagenome (GOLD analysis project Ga0302188, IMG submission 198783) | Peat permafrost microbial communities from Stordalen Mire near Abisko, Sweden - II_Bog_E2_1 | ecosystem: Environmental > Terrestrial > Soil > Wetlands > Peat | place: Sweden: Abisko...
AATTGATTTATTTAAATTTTATATTATCAATCACTTATTAAGACCATTGTTCGAAAATTCGCCTGTGTTGTTGTTTGGACGAATTACGTTTGATCCGTAGCGAGAGGATAACCCAGAAATACCTCCGTATGTTGAGGGTGTTATTCCTCTGCCATAAGTTGCTCCCATTCTTGAATTATTCAAAGATTGCATATAAGATACCATACTGTCTCCATAGGGGTTACCTGGAGTCCTATGAATACCTGGTTCCCTCATTCTGCTATTTCCTTACATTTCATTGGGAGTACTATAAGAGGGTCTAATTGCGCTTGTAGGCTGTTCGGTATTTGCTGAATAACCATAATCCTTGTATGCTCCCATACTTGTGCTAGTGGGAGTACTATAAGGGTTTCCAGGAGTAGTTGAATCAGACTGATAAGGAACTGGAGTTGTACCATTATCATAGCTTTGGATAGTGGTCGAGTAGCCTTCAGGAATAATTGAACTTCCTAAAGAATTCGGCACTGTATCGTTATTCGATATTCTATAACCAGAAGAACCTCTCTATCTTGTTCCTGATGAGTTAGAATGCATGCTGGAAGTCATTTTCTTAGAATCGTTTGTAATGTCATTAGTATCAGTCACTCTAGATTATTTAACTTTGGTCATATTGACAATTTTCTCCTCGAGATCCTTGATAGATCCATCTTTTCTCTTGATCTGCCCTTCAAAATCTACTTTCTGTGACCTGAGTTGAGATTATAGTTCCTATATTCGAGAGTTAAGTGTTCGCATTTTGATTTAGAACTACTATGAATTGGTGCTGACATTGATATTCACTGAGGATTGAGACTTTAGACTCTTAATTTATAAAGTAAGCTGCACAATCTGTTTGGTGAGATTCTCAATTATCCTTTCCTTGTCAGTTACTGCTTGAGCGCTGGGAACTTCTTTCTGCCATTTTAAGTATTTTTAGCGTAGGATGTTGTTCTCATGCTCGAGAGTGCGGAAAGCACTCTGAAGTCTAATGAATCCTTCTTCTTCACATCCATGAATTTAATTCAATACAAATGAAGGCTATATAAAGGGTATTGTTCTGACATCAACTTGGAATACATTTCTTATATCAGCCAAGCCAAGGAATAGTCGATGAAGTTACTCAGCCACCGTTGAATTGCTGCTTAAGTTCTTGGAGACTATGGCAAACTCTCGCTAAAAATGTTATAATTTAGTTTAGAGGAGAGAATTTGATTGCTTGAGCATTTTATACGCTTACAATCTCTGATCAGCTATACTCTTTGATTTTTATATCTAAAGATTGGCATATTTAACAGTGTTAGCCATGGTGAAACGTTCTTGCAGAATGGTGTTGACTATCATGTCGTGGTCGCTGGTCCAGTTTTTCCCCAAACTCAGGAGCTTGCTATACTGAATCTATTTATAAGAGCGTAACTATTTGTTTAGATCCTCGCTGACTGGACCATTTCCGAAGAGTTAGCTAAAAAAGATCAGATGGAGATCTTCATCCAAATTCAGCTTGACACTCGGGTTGTCCCTTTTAATACTCTTTATTTCGCTGATTAATTTCTCAACAAGAATGGAAAGGGCAAGTTCGCTGCGAATGGAAGAGGTATCCTTGGTAGGAACAAGCACTGGCTTACTCACCTATTTCTCTACCACAACTTCCTTCTCCACTGGATAAAAACGAGGAAACTGAATAATCCTATCCAATTCGACGAGAAAATTTTACAGTATGTCGATTTGTATCTGAATGCTAGGAGTTTCCGCACGAATTTTTCTTAAAGTAGTCAATACTGAGTCGAAGTGCACTCTGATCTGCCCATAGAGCTCTTTGTATCTTATTTAAAGGTCTCTAACATCAGCATTTACAGCAATTCCCAATGAGTTGTCTTCCACAAGGTCATGAACGTACTTGATCACTTCCACCACCTGAGGCATTATGACTATTTTTTCAACAATTTTTTACATCAGATGAGGAATTTAGACAATTTTTTAGATGGTACTGTAGATGGGTACTACTCTCTCTTGAATTTTTTCGACTATTTTCAGCGTGGTTTCTATGTGGTTCTTGATATCTGTCTTTTGAATAAATACCTGCTTTTCGACAGCCTTGTCTCTGTAGACTATCACTTCTCTGACTTCGGTGTTTTTCTATTGAATAGCTACTATCTTCTCCTCTAGGTTTACTACCTGTAGGATTTCCTGATGAATTACAGGTACCTCCACAATTTTTTCCTTAAAGACCTCTATGATCTGATTGACTCTCATGATGTAGGGCACTTCTATAGGCAATTAAACTATTTGAGGGACATTAACCATTTTTTCTGTCACTCTTTCGAACTCATAAATGCGAGGAACCTCATTGGTAACAGTGATCACCTTCTATACGATTGTCGGTATTTCCTGTATGTTAGTGACAATCTTTGGCACTGGAACTGAGACATTAGTCTTTACCTCCTTGATACTCTCGCTGATATAGGGCACTTCCTTTTATATTTCCCTAATCACTTCTTTGAAAACTGGCTTTTCCACTATCTTCACCACTTCCTGGATTCGGACTTATTCACATTTAACCTGTACTATCTTTTCGATTTACTGGGTTACTTGCACTATCTTCTCGACTTCTCTCTCCATAATGACTAATTTCTACACGATACGGTCCACAGGAACAATCACCTCAACGGGCACTATGGTTGGTTGTTAAATTGAAATCAACTTCTCGACCTCCACAAGACGTGGTACAATATGTTCGACAGTCACCTCTTTCGGCACTTCTATGCGCACTTCCACTACTTTCTATACGATTTTTTATATTACTTTAGTGTTCTCTATAACCTTTTCCACGGGCACTATCCTTTCTACGATTCTCTCAACAACCCTATCAACCGGGGTGTAGATATTCCTAATCACTTCTATCTCAACGATTTTCTCTTAATAAACAGGTACTTCCACTCTCCTTTCAATCTCCCGTATGCGTTAAACCTCAATAATTCGATCGACAATCCTCTCAACAATCTGTGGTACTTCAACTATCTTTTAGATAACTCTCGGAACCACAATAACCTTCTCGGTAATCTTCTAAACCTCCACTACTTTGGGAACTTCCACCATCTTCTCAATAATTTTATCCACCTGAATCCGCACCTCTTTGATACGCTCCACCGTACGAAGCACCTCCACTAGCTTTTCCACAACCACCTCCATCGGAACATTCTTTTTTATGTAGATATTCACTGGTTTTTACACCTAAACTAACTTGGTCACTTCAACTATCTTTTCCACTGTCTTTATCACCTACACGATACGGGGAATCTACACTCTCTCCACCACGATCTGAGTTACTACTTCAGGCACACGGATAATCTTCTCCTGAATCATTGGCACTTACACCCTCCTCTATACTATCTTCTAGACCTCATGAATAACTGGTACTGTGTGGTTAATTACCTTCTCAATCTCTTTAATCCTATCTCTATATACAATTTTTTCTTCGATGACTTTAACCTCCTTGATCTTGATGACTTCTACTTGCACTTGCACGATCTTCTAAATAAATTTGGGCACCTACACTATCTTTTATACCGTCTGGATAATCGGGATGGGCTTTTACACGATCACCTCGACCACTTCAGGCAGATCGACCACATGATTAACCACTTCTCGAGCATTACGATATTTCACCACCTCCACTATCTTTTAAACGATACGATCGAAAGGTTTTATCACCTCTACAATCTTCTCGACTATCTTTTCCCGGATGACTGGAACCTAGACTACCTCTCTAACTACTCGCTCCACAGGCACAATCTTTTCCCTGATGACTTAAACCTCCCTATACTCAACCACATTTTGGTATACTATCTTCTCCACTATAACTGGTTTTTCCATCTCAATGATCTGTTCGACGATAACCTAAACCTCCACAATCTTAGGTACTTACACGATCCTTTCTATAACTTTTTCGATGATGCGAGGCACCTCAACTATCTTTTCTGTGTAGCTGGGCACTTCCACTATCTTTTCGATAACAATTTCGACGTACTTAATAATCTCAACAGGCACATGCACTATCTTCTCAATCTATTCGATCTTTACGACCTCCACTATCTTTTCAACGATCTTCTCTATGGGCACCACTTGAGGCACCTCAATAACTCTTTCCACAATCTTCTCCACTATCTTTTCGACCTCCACTATCTTCGGTACCACTCTAAACACCTTCAGGATATCACTAACATTCACCACTCCCATTATCTCTTCTCGAATCATTCCTATCAAACCCTCATCAATTTCCAACACAGCTCCTGTCTTTGTTTTCAATTTATCTAACTCCTCCAAGAGGGCTTTTATTAATACTCGCAGGTGGAATTCAACTTTCCGCGATTTCTCACTACTATAAGCATACACATTTTCAACTCGATAAAAATCTGGAACGTACTTAACGATCTATACCACTCGTTATAAGTCATCTGATTCGATCAGATCGATTATTTATTGCTGAACGAATTATAGTAGTCGACTGTCACACTCCTCTCTGAGCTTGGGATATTTATCCACGTACTTCTTGAGTTGGGTTGCTAAGGAGTGGATTAAGTGCTTGGTCCTCGAATCTTGAACAGGCACCTCAATAACCTTTTCTTTGTAGTTAACAACATTGGCACAGCCATTTACCACCTCAATTTCCAGCCCCTCACTCTTCAGTACTTGACTTATAAGAGCCTAATTATCGATCGACACTCCCTCAGAGCGTAATTTATCAAATTGTCTGGAGATCAATCCCGCAAAAATAGCCATTCGCTTTTTTAAGAAGTTAAATGCATCCTCTAGCTTGTGATATTCCTTGGCCCCTGCAAATAGTTTATCGACATCCGGAGCTCCAAGTCTAGGAATTTTCATTTCCTTAATGGCATTCTTTAAATTAACAATCTCATCCTCGAAATCCTTCTCACGTTTGGACAACCTCCTTAGCCGATCTTCGTAGTTTTGTATCTTCTTTTAGAGCTCAATGATTTGATTCTATTTTTCATTAAGGAGGTTGGAATAATCCAGCACGCGACCCTTTTCTCCTTATTTTAGGGTATAGTTGATCTTACGCTTGAGGAGGCCATCTATTTAGTGTTATAGCATCAGCAATCTACGGTCTAATTGCTCCCTCCTCTCTCCCATGATTACTACTTGCTCAGGGCCTGAAAAAAACTCGCTTTTAAGTTTGAGAACAGCCCCTCGCAGACTGGATAGGAAGGTGACATCGGAACTACTATTGATAATGATGCTGTCATGTGGCTGCGACCACGTCAATTTTGTATTTTTTTAAGCAATTAAATCGATTTGTTCTCCATTCGGATCGTTGTATGAATTGGATCTGGATTTGAGGGCGGTTGATGGCTATTTTAAATCTGACATCTATATCTTATTAACAAATAAATTATTATTATGTAAACTTATCCCAAAGACATCAATTAAAGATGCAAGTTGAGATATTACGATTTTAGAATTATTGTTGGGTCGTTGTTTTGGAAGATCATCAGATGCTGCTTAATTGTTGTTCAGTTAAATATTATATGTTTGAATAAAGTCAACCATAAATTGCAGAGGAGTCTCCCACATCAAGAACTGATATCGCGCACAACGCCAGTCTAATCATCTCAGCACTCGAGGAAGAACATGATAACAACGAGCAGCAGATTGGCTTTATGGAGAAATTTATTCAATAAAAACAGGCAGAAGTGGCAAATCTGCAAACCTTTTTGCTGACTGAACTGCAGACCATGGAAAACTGTCGCACGAGGAACAAACACATCCAAAAAATTATGATTACTGATGCCTTGCCCACTCTTTCCAGCATCAAAACTGCTTTGTAGAGTATCAAAGTGATAATTGCTCCGATCTGTCAAACTGCCGTTAATTTTATTGAAATCCTCGCCTAAAAATCACGATAGCTGTTGGTTGAGAAAGAGGAAGAGAGTAAAAGACAGAGAGAAGAGATTGTGTGTTTGAAAAAGACTATTAGCTAAATGAGGAGAGATTATGATTAATTGAGACATCGAAGTGAGTAGAAGATAGAAATAAGCAAATAGGGTCTGAATTTGCAAACCGAAAAATGGTCAGTGGAAAATTTAAACAAAAAATAGGTCAAATCTATTCTTATGGAAGGGGAAACTCATCCGACAATAACTCAGATTGAACAAATATAGCAGAAAACAAATCAATCATCTTTGCTTCCTCGTCTTCAGTCTCAAGCCAAATTTAATTATATTGAACCAGAGGAATCGCCTGCCCCTTTCTTTGGCAAAGTTGACAACCAGTCAAGTAAATATTAGCAGTGCTACAACTACATCCAAGAGAACAAAAAGAATATCCGTTACCGTTGTGAAAGGGTAGCGATGAGTCCTCTTTCGAGCAACATCCACTCCAGCCAATCCCTGAAAAAAAACAAAGAGTAAATACACCAAAAAACCAAAGATACTTGTTGTGGAGGATAGCGGAAGGATTTCATAAAATAAAAAATAAAAAAGATAAAAATAAAAGCCTAAGGTAGATAAAATAGGAATCCGAGTCCTTTGAATGATAAAAAGAAGCAATGGCCAAAACAATGATGGCTTTTCTAATTTTGTTTGAACATTTAGTTATACTCCACAATTTCTATTTTTTAAGATGAGCTGTAGTAATGCAATGATTGATTTTGGTGGGTATCAAACTTCGAAAAGGCTCTTTATTCATATTGAGTTACTTTTATATTCAAAAACATAATTACCCACAGTCCATCTTCTAACTCTTGATTATATTCTCAAAATAGAAGACTGAATGCTAAAACTTAGAAAGGGGGTCACTTAACCTTTCCCCTCCCAGATAGAAGTGATTCATACCTCGCATAAGAACAAAGTCTTTTCCACTAAAAATATCACGCTTGCCCTCAACCGAATAGAGTCCTTCAAACAGATCTCCCACCTGTAAAATGGGAAAATAATTCGAGAGACCCTCGCCTATGGCTATCCTTCAATTTTTCAAAGCAAAAGTATGAACTTGAAGAAGATCATCCAAAAGCGTAGACTATACAACAGCCTATAAAAGAATAATACAAAAATCGGCACAATTTCCAAATACGAGAAAATCATCTCGCAGCACCAGTAGCATTTCAGTCGGTATGAAATGATAAAAAGCGTATTGAGTTTGCGAACCAAATTTAAAAAGTAAAACAGTAAAACAGACGATAATACCCTCAAACAAAGAATGAATTGCACAGGGTTTAGCTATCATCTTGGAATGAGCGAGAATAAGTTAAAACAGAATAGATTGTAGTGGATACAAAGAATTATTGAAGATAGATCAACCGAACCCGCAAAGAAGAAGATTTTTAACGTACGTAAGATGGTGACTCTGCCGGCCGAAGACGGCATCAATGTAAGTCCGTGGGCCGAGTAGGAAATGGATTGATATATTTTTTCATAATAGTGAGTTCGTCACTTGGTAGTACATCACAAACAATAATTTATCAATGAGAGTGGTTCTCCACGAAATGCTGGAAGTTATTCTACCATTGCGCCTCCAACTCAATTAACTTGCGCTCCATTTCAATCTACCACTATTTTCGAATGTTGTCCATGCCTCTTTCTAAGCGCATGATCTTCACCTATACCCGTGACTGCCACCCTGTCTCCAATCCATCTTACTATTTTTCGTCACGCTCCACCATAGGCAAAACCTTATCTTGCAATTCTCGCACTCGTTTCATTATGTCCTACTTTTTACGTTGCTACTATCGATTACGGATTTACTCATCCCTTCGTGATGAAGCGAGTCTAGAAGAATTAGAGGCATATCCATTGTTGTTCGCGCTCAGTCCAACAATATATTCTCTCTGTTGAGAGGGGATATGTCTATTGGGAGGATTCTATAGCTATTGAGAGACCGGCTATATGGGAACATTCTGCCTCCAATTTGGTGCAATGGAAGCGATATTACGATACTGCGTAACGTATCTAGTCTGCTTTTAAGCTCGATTTGGCCTATTTGTCCTGGGGTTGAAATTAAGCTGGTAATGATTCTGGCTATTCATTAATTATCAACTCCGTTTCGAGCGGTGTACCCAACAGAAATATAATCCTTCCTTTGTTTTAAGTATTATAAGAGACAAGCCACTAAAATGCAGGGCCTCTCTTTCCTATTGAACAAAAATCGATTTTCTCCATCTGCCATATGATATTAGATAAATCGAATTAATTGGCAAATATCCATAATCATCCAATCACCTTCTCGAGTAGTTCCCACATCAGTATGCTATTTCCTCGCACCACAACTTTGTACAAGATTTTTCGGTCGTTGCCAATCAACTCGAATGCTTTTTAAAGAGCAACATTCATGAACACATCCACGCCAATAACGATACCCTCGATCTCACGACCTCCGTTCAACTTGATTCTCAATTTTTTTGCCACGTATTTATTGAGGTCTGGCGAGTAACCTTGCTTGGGTAGAGCACGCTTAACGGCATTAGACGCTGCTGGCATAATTATTTTATAATAGATTCAGATTGATTTCTCAGTCTCAATATTATTTTCAATCTATTGAACATATTGGGGTAGCAAATACCCAACATTTTATCTCCTTACAAATGCTTACTAAAGATGACTTAGAGTCTACCCTTTAACCGATCGGATAATTTAAACCGTGATTTTGTTCTAAATACTGCAATTAATTACATTTAATTCAAATAGCGAATGTCGAAGAAGCAGATAAATCCTCATCAGAAGAAAGTGTTCGAGTAGGGTAGTTGTGGTTGGACTTAGATGCCTTCGAAGATGAATAAAACGAAGATTCCCTCTCGGATGACTCCTACGAGGATATCAATGAGAACTAAAATCAACAACCCTTAAACAAATTTCAGAGCTAAAACTTGAAAGACAGCTCGGATCTCATCGATGATGAGGGTGAGTATAAGTAGTTAGACCATTATTTAGAACTCTGAATGAATTGATATCCAAACTTAACTAATAGGATCACAGCGAAGATTAGGGCATTGAAGACTACAAAATTGGAGGATACCACCCCTGCCATATCGGATAAGTTCTTATTAACCGATACGTGCTGATTCAAAAGTTGGGATGGGGTCATTTTTCGACTGTATGGCTGGCTAAAGATTTTAAATATGGAAATTACGCGGCAGTAAAGATAATGAAGAGTTCTCCCCATTATCTGTAGGCTTCCTACGATGAAGTAACCAATTTGATAAGCAAGACAGGTTTAAATATTGCAAAAAGTTGCCAGTAATGCATATCATCCGGACTGGATTAAGTCTCTCAAGCAATACGAACCTCACAAAGAGAAATTCGATCGAGATGATACTCATGTGCTCAATCTTCTCAACTCGTTTCTCTTTAAAGGGCCATATGGTAACCATTTCTGTATGGTATTTGAGATACTGGGAGTGAATCTTCTAGAAGTACTGAAAAGATATGATTATAAGGGCCTTCCTCTTGATTTGGTCAAGGAAATTACGAGGCAAGTCATGATGGGGCTTGATTTTTTGAATAGGATATGCAGGGTTATTCATACAGACCTCAAGCCTGAGAATGTGCTGCTGTGTTTAACTGATATCGAAATTAAACAAATCGTTGAGAATGGACAGTTGACAAGTAAATAGCTCTTCAATGATCGACTAAAGTTATATCGTCATAAATATGGGCTAGGTCCTGAGGATGGTGATGATGAGTAGGAATAATAATAAAAATCATCCCCTGAATCCTAAAAAGAATCTGATGTAATAAATGAACCTTCTGAATTATAAAGTGAGCTCTCAACTAAAATATCAGAAATTAAATAACTTCTAATTGATAACAGTCTCAATAAAAATCAAAAAAAGAACTATCGCAAAAAACTGAAAAAGTTCGAGCAAAAGTTGAAAGAGGAGGGTGAACTCAAGCCTAAGAAATAGGTTGTGGTTGTTTATAAGCCACCAGAACCATCCACGCATGAAAAAAAGAAAAGGAAATTGAAAGAACTGTTCTCGGCCTTCGATACTAAATTGGTACTGAGCAAAGGACCTAAACTAGAAAAAGGGTTTAAGGTTAAAATTGCGGATTTGGGAAACGCTTGCTGGGAACATCATCACTTTGCAACTGAAATACAAACCCGCCAATACAGAGGACCATAGGTCCTTCTTGGATCAAAATATAATTTAACTGCTGATATGTGGTCTCTCGCTTGTATGACTTTCGAAATGTTGACGGGAGAGCTGCTTTTTAATCCCCATAAAGACAATAATGACTCTTTCGGGAAAAATGATGACCATCTCGCACAGATGATGGAGTTGCTCGGAAGATTTCCACACAAGTTCACTTGCAGGGGTACCAAGGCTAGAAAATATTTTTCGAAGGAGGGGAACCTGAATCGTATCCCAAAACTGCAAAATTGGTCGCTCAAAGATGTTATGATCGCTAAGTAAATGATTAATTACATAGGTATCGTTTTAGTGAGGAAGAAGCCATGAATTTTGAGTAATTTATGAGCCCTATGCTAAATTGCTATCCCTAACGTCGAATCCTAGCCGACCAATTGCTTAGTCATCCTTGGTTGGTCACAAAAAGTCCTGAGAATTACTATATGTTAGTTTTATTTTATATAGGTCACCTGAATTGCATGAAAAAATTAAAGCGGAGAGATACGATCTTGAAATTCAAAAAGAGGAGTATTACCAATACGAATCGGAGAATGAAGATGCCGAACTTTAAGACAATAACGAAGATAGCGGCAGCCAAGGAGATGACGAATTTTTTGGCTACGAAAAGGTGGGCAACATTCACTTGATCGACCGAAGTTTCATGGACCTAGGCTATATCGGTTACAGCGAAGGAATATTCCTGTAGCAACTGGATGCTGGACCCAATTGGCAATTCTAAGCAAACTGATTTCGCCATAATTGCAGAAATATTATAAACCAATTTTAAGAGATATTTTTCTCAAAATTGTCAAACCCAATAACATCTTCTAAAATATTGTAAAATAATGAACCAATTAATTAAAAATGAATGTTTACAGGGTTTTTAATGATTTAATTGATATGTCAAATTCAAATTTATAAAATTGATAAACATGATGAACATTTAAGATTTAATATATTTATAATCAAATCAGTCTTTTTAAAATATCCAGTTAAAGATGGAGCATAAATAATTGATTAGATTGGCTTTTCCTTTATCGCAAGCAAATAGAAAGAATATTGTATCACTTTCCTCATTGCACATTTTCCCTAGGGCTGACATCATTCCGATGATTGCGAATATTGGATAGAAAATCACCACAATTATTGCAAAGATCCATTTATTAAGTTCGCAAACAGGTTCCATGAGGAATGGCTATAAAACCATCCCTCTAAATATGCTTAAAATAAGTACAACAATTATTTGCAGCACGATTAAAGGTGAGTATATAATGATAAATGCTAGAATCCACAAAGGGAAGAATAGTATAATCTTTAACAGTTGTAGGCAGATATCAAAGCAACTTAGAATAATAAGATTACCTTTGCTATCGTGCTTGCCATGATGACTTTTGCTCCATTAAGATTGGCAGATATAACAAAACTGGTAATTGCAGAGACATGTCATTTGGTTGCATCCTTTATATTTTTATATCATCATCCGGCATTTAGAACACTGTCTGTATTTTAGATTTTATATCAAGAAATTCTTTTCATATTCATCGCATGGCCCTTAATGAATTTTTAGCAAACAATTAAAACAGAATTCATTTTAGCAACGTTGACATTTTAATGGTTGGTTTTGCTCTATTTTAATAATGCCTTCGCAATCAGGCGATGGGCATAGCCTGATGGTTGAATCTTTAATGGTGGAATAAAATCTTTTAATTTTATTATAGCCCATTTGTACTTTATTTGGATACCCTTTAAATAATTACCCTTAATTATCAATTTCATTGCCACAATTTTCTTATGGGCAAGTTACCTCCTGAAATTGGCTTATTTTATAAACTACATGATTATATAGACAAGATTCACAAAATTTATTTGCATGCGCACAGTTAGTCAAAGTTGCTATGCGAACTACAGGATGGCTGAAGCAAATTTGGCAGGCTGCTCTTGATTGATTATCTCTTTAAAATGGAACACTAATGCTATCTTAAAGGAAAACTGGTTTTATAGATTAGCTAAGATTAACATTTATTGAAACAAGATCTATTTTAGACATTTTTATTGTTCTTTGATTAGATTATATTTATGATTCAACAATGGATTTAGGGATTTCTATGATCTTGAGTCTTTATTTCAAGAGGATTATCAAAAACAATTGGCAAATAACTTTCTATTTTATCATATATAATTGATGCCTTTTGTACTTATATTATATGCAGTTTGATTTTAAAAATATATTATCGAGTTATTATAACTGCGGTTGAAGCAAATGAGATAGTGTTGGATTTGTAAAAATACTGTAGGTAAAATAATTCTTGCGGTAAAATTTAGTTTTTTTAAGTTTTATATTAAATATATGATTTTCAATTCTTTTATAGGGTCTTGTAAGTTCCTTGATATCTATCATATAACATTGTATTATTGCTATAATCCCCAAATCTGGGTATCAATATAGAATCAAATAATGCAAATAGCAACTCACTTCTTGTGATAGAAAAACAATTGAATTTTGAATTTTACATGAATTATACAATAAACCATGTAGGCGAATAATAAACAGTCCTAAAATAATCAGTTGACTGCATTTAACTCTTGATGATTTATCTGCTCTTAATTCATTAAATTTCTTCTGAATTACTGGAAATATTTCGACTCCTAGAAAGTTTTCACATATTCTTGCAAACTATTTAATTCTCTATATCTTAATGAACGTTCCTCTAATGCTATAACAATTTCAAAAGCATTATAAATCAAAAAGATTATCTTCCCTGCAAAAGTAATGATGCTTAGAGTTGTCCATTTATTCAAATAATTTGTTACAATTATAAGAATATAAAGACAAATAAGATCTTTTACAAATTAAAAAGATGAATAAAATTATTGAATAGCCATTTCCTCATTAATTTACTCTTTTCCCTTGTCGGATAATTTTTAAAGTCTGAGATATTAACTAATTTTTAAAAGCATTGTTAAAAGAACGAATGGACTGACCAGCACTTACAGGATAATATCACAACAACATATTGTTTATGTTTATTTAATGTATTATATGAGCTTTTTTATTAGCATTGCAACCCAAAGTGCCGGCATTATTAAAAAGGCCATTAAGTAAAGGCTAAAAGTAGATGTTTCAACTAAAGTTTATCTTGCTTTTATAAGATATGTAATATCGCTGACTAAACCATAAAGAGCTAGTAAAGGAGGTAAGTATGGCCAATTAATTACTTTCTTTATTCTTTTTAAAATTGATTAGTCTTCAATTGGATTTTCTGAACTCATGTGTTATTATAATATATTAATTCTTGCTGGTCATTGAAAGAAATGTAAAACAAGATAATCATCAGAGTTATTTGTATTACTTTAACCCTTTTGGAAAATTTCTTGATATATATCTTATATCATCGTATTTTTGCTATAATTCCCAAAAAGGGATATCAATATAGAACCAACCAATGTAAGTGTAACTCACTTTGTGGGAATTAAAAAGAAAATAACAAAGAAAAGAAGTAATAATGTGCTAAATCTATGAAAAATCAAGCTTTTTACGTTTTTTTGCATTTTTTAGGGTTAATTTCTTTCGATTTTCTTATATATTTTTTTTTAGAGATTTTTGTAAGAAAAGAGGAAGGGACAGACAAAGACAAAGACATCACTTGACAGCAATCATTCTTGTTGATGTGATCTCTAAATTATTTTTCTGCTTCAGTGAGATTATGTTGTTGATTTTGTTCTCCACGGTACTTCTAATGCATTGATTATCGAAAAGTCACAATGTCTGGAATTGGTTCTTCTGGTTAATCTGATAAATCTGGAACGATAATAATAGAATCTTAGAGTATTTGACAATCTCCCAAGTATTTTTTGAGTTTATTAATGGTTCCTTGCCATACATGAACGATTGATCTTCTTGGAATTCGTGATAAATTAGTATTTTTAATTTTTTTTGGCTTTACTCCGCTTATGACTGTAATTTATTTAATTTTTGATATTATTTTGGACCTGTATGATGGTGTTTAAAATGATGCTGAGGGTGGAAGGGAAACTTTGAATGCAGCTAATAATTATTTCTCTGCTTCGGAAGCGATTAATGGATTAGACGTTACGAAATAGCAAATGGAATTTTATGAGCGATTACTGATGAAACACTTAACGCTTGCTTATTACATTGATTGTGTTTGAGATTTTTAGACTATTCATAATTATAAAAGAGTTAATTTGTTTTCAAAACAAAGCTAAAATAATTGTTATTTTCATGTCGTTTATCCGACTTGGAGAATTCGTTGATATCTATCTTATAACGTTGTATTATTGATATCTTTCCCAAAAAGAATAGAGAACCAAGAAATCTCACTTTAGGGAATGAAAATAAGCTTATAAAAAGAATCTAAAATAACTGATTCACACAAGAAACTAAAGAAATTGAACACAGACGTACAATAGTATGTTGCTAGGAGGCTCAAAGATATCCTCTACCACAGATGAGCCGCGTACAAGAGATGAAATTAAAAGCCAAAAAACAATGAATAAAATCAAAAACCAATTTTTTAGACTATCATAAGTACCATTATTTATTCTTGATAATATTAAACCTACAATCAAATGCTAAAACTGCTGCTCTTTGGTGTTCTCCTGTTTTCAGCTTTTACATCTTCTGATTTTTTCACATGCGGAGGCAATTGTCCTGATGCCAGCTGTCTAATTTGTCCATGTGGATTTCTTCCAAACCAAATATCAATTGAAAACTATTGCAAAGGTTACGATGGTTGGAATATAAACTGTTGTAAATGCATTATTGAGCATACAAGTAAAGGAAATGCTCATTATTCAAGAGTATACAACGATGGTAGTTTTTATGGTTAGTTTCAAATTGGAGTTCTTCCTGTCAGAAACAATACTATTTTGTCCAAAATGTGTATTGATTAATAAAATTTGAAGTAAGCAATCCGCACCTATCAATAATTTGATAAAAAATGGTAATGGTGGAGAGAAGAAGCGCAAGCTTGTGGATGCTCTTCGTCTGGCTAAGAAGAATACATATAAAGTCCCATTTGATCCTAATCATTAATTATAAGATTCCACTTAATTATTTTGATCTGAATTGAGATTGTCATTTTGCTTATCTTAAAAATTGTCATATATATTGTTCTTGTTAAATTTAGGAAATGAATACAAATTGTATTAAAAAATATTTCATGGCCTTATCCAACGAACTTTGCAATGTAAATAGCAACTGACTTAGTTGGAATGACAATAAAGGCAAATCAAAAAAATTAAATAAATTAAATAAATTAAATAAATTAAATAAATATAGAATACAATAAGAACCATAATCACGGTAAAAAGGGTATAGTGCTCATTAACAGCAATTTGTCATTGTTAATCATTTCGCGAAGGAATTTAATTTAAATCTTTTGATGTAAAAAACCTGTAACATGAAATCTGGCTACCTAGTCCATTTTGATATCTGTAACACTCCATTATTTATCACAAGGAATATAACAACATATAGGAGTAATTTTATATGCCCCTAATTGATATTAATTATCTACTGTCAAATCCTGGCAACAGTAGACACAGCAGCTTGACGTCAATGTTCCCATACGCCTCATATTGGAATCCTAAACATAATATTGTGGTAAGCAACAGCACTGACAATAGCAACAATGCAGTCCATAGGCTGTTTACATCGAGTTCCAATAATTATAGCAGCTACATCATAGTATAAATACCAACGTGTTCTTGTTTAGGTCAACTTAGTTTTATGACCTTCAAGTTCATAAGTAATGGCAGGGAACGGAAGAGTGAACAAGCCGCAAATTGATTGATAATATCTATTTTTATATAGTTTGCCATTGATAGGGAAGCTCTAAATTTGATTCGTGTTTATTTGAATTAACTCCGTTGATGCCTAATTATTGATTGGGGACTATTTTATCTTCAACAGCTCCTGCTTAGTTACTAACAGAGGCCAGCAACTTTCCCATGCAAACTAATATTGAGATCTTGTTATTTGGGTCATTTATTGTACTTTTATTATGATATTAAATATATTTAAGTCTTGTTAAATAATAAAAAAAAGATTCTTCCTATTATAGTTCCTTTTCTTTTATTCGTGTTGTAGTGTTCCTTTATATATATCTAATAACATTGTAGTTTGATATAATCCCCAATTAGGCATCAATATACAATCAAGCAATGTAAATAGCAACTCACTTCGTGAGAATGCGCTCAAGTGTTACTCGTAAAGTTGCAAATGGTAAAATAAACTTCTAAACTCAAGATAAATTAATAATTTTTTTAAAATAATACTCTAATTTTTGCGCAAAATAAAAGACTCCTAAAGCCCAAATTTTATCAACAGCAATCTATATTTATTTGTGGATTATTATAAAAATAGATAATCTTTCTTTAACCCTGGTTCTTTCTTTAAGTTGTGATTCTCTTGAAAAGATGTGTTTTTTGTATTTTAAGATGGCTCTGCTTTAAAAAACGGAAAAGTTTATTTATATCAAAATTTTTAATTATTTGCGGATTAACAATCAAGAAATGTCAAGCCTTATACATAACAGCAGTTCCAATTCCCCCATCGTTACCATACCAAGTTCCCTAGAAAATATTTCCTTTATGTAATAATTTAAATGTTAAGGAATAGCCATCACTTTTCCGAGTCGCACTAAACACTAATTAATTGTTTAAAAAGGTTCCGGTGCCACAATGATTGGGATCATAGGTAAATTTTGCTTAAACAAGTGCGCCATTTTGATTTAGGTACACGGCATTCTAGGTAAGATAAACTTGGTTAACGTAGGTTATTTGTTTCCATAGTCCTATTAAAGATATGTTGGTGGCAGGAGAAATTGTAACTTGAGTGTAATGAAGCTGCATGATTTATTGTACTATGAAAGATTATAATAAATTAACTCTTATAAGTTTAAAGTAAAAAACCATTTCTACTTTATCCAAGGGCAATGTACGTTTTATCCGTCTAGCTCCTTTATATCTTTATATCTTTCTTAAAACATTTTAGTATTGATACAATCCCAAAAAGGGGTATGAATATAGAACCTTGCAATGTAAATAGGAACTCACTTCGTGGGATATAAAATTTAAAAATAATAATAAATACTAGTAAGTCATATAATAAGCTAAAGATCATGATCATTATTAAAATCAAATAAATACAAACATCATTGTCCTTTGTTTTTCGTTAACCATTTCTAAAATCTTTCTTCAATGATATAATAAGTCCCTTTATAAAAAGGAATTTCTTCAGGAAATTATAAGCGTTAATTTTTAAGGAAACATTATCTTTGAAACTAAAGTTTGTATCGATGATTTTATTTTTATTTGTATTTATCAGCTTTTCTGGAAAAGTAAAGATCCGAATAATCCAACGATTCTTTTCGACTTCGACTAAATTACCAATGGTAACATCTTGAAAGAGTGGCAAATTTTTTGACACAATCGAGCAGTATAAAGGTTACTCTCAATAACATACTAATTTTATCAACTCTAGAATAAAATTATTTTTAACTTTATTATAATCCTTGTGACCTCTGGAAACAGTAATTAGCATCAATATACCGAAGATAATCTTCATAACGCTTGATATACTGCTTGTGGCAATTTGTTTCATCAATTTCTTATGGTGATCTTTTAACATTATTTTTAGTTAAATATTGTTAATTGCTGACTGCCCAAGCTTTATACTAAGCAATAAATTTGGTGACTTCTTGTAAAAACTTTAGTTATCTTTGTTAAGGTGTTTAATAATTTTAGATTTCTTCAGAATAGCAGATGCCCATGTATCGACTACTGTGCTATATTAAGATTGTAATAAATTAATTCTTGTATAAATAAAACTTAAATGAATAATTTAATAAATTAACCATTATTCTTACTTTTTTTATCTGTCTTGGAGAGTTAATTATATCTATCTTATAACATTGTATTATTGATATAATCCCCAAAAATGGTATCAATATAGAATTTTTAAATATAAATAGGGGTTGGGGTTG
>Ga0302188_10001509_pt1 | contig 18157 bp, 9 predicted proteins | sample II_Bog_E2_1_FD_198783 | JGI IMG/M metagenome (GOLD analysis project Ga0302188, IMG submission 198783) | Peat permafrost microbial communities from Stordalen Mire near Abisko, Sweden - II_Bog_E2_1 | ecosystem: Environmental > Terrestrial > Soil > Wetlands > Peat | place: Sweden: Abisko, Stordalen...
CTACAATAAATGAGTTATGATCATTATTAGGTTAGCAATTTTGCCCTCAGTTCCAAATTTAGAAGTAAGCACAGTTCAGTTTACTGGGAAGGTGACTGCGAATTTTTGGCTTATGGAATGGGAGCGACTAGTCTATTAAAAGGAGTTAGGGTTACTCGTCCCAAAACTTTATCAAAATATTATAAATATGTTCGGAATCTAACAAATAAACAAGATATTAGCATGGTTGGGCTTGATATTGAAGTACATGAATAGATACAACAAAAATAGAAATTGTAATCGATTTTAATGAGTAGGCTTCGATTAAAAGAAGGGATTCCATGGGCAAAGATTGACGAGATAGACCCAACAAAATAATTAAGCAAAGTATTTTTGAATAAATTAAAAGCAATTTAGCATGAAAGAAAAGGATTAATCAATTGGGAAGTTGCTTTATAAAGAATAGTATTAACATCCCCCTGGGGATTCTTGCTGGCAGATTAAATCACTTATCAACTTCTTGCAGCTGTACCTTGATTGTTATTTAGTATTCAGTATATTTTTGTTTAATAATTGACAATCTATAATTGTTTGTTAAGAACATTTATGTATATTTATTTTTATCTTAAGATATTCTTTAAAAATGAGTAAAATGCTATATGAGTCGACTGTCTACCGAAATATAGTCATAAAGAGATATTACTTTTCGTTAGCCAATTCAAAAACAATTAAATTCTTTGAAATAAACAAATCTATCATGATAAATCATAAGGGTCTTATTCATATGAGGCATTTCAAAGAGTATCTCAACAATTGGTTTAGATCCATAGAGAAAAAAAGACTCAATATAAGTAATTCTAATGGGTCACAATATTCTTCTTTCATTACCCTGTATAATTCAAACAATATTTTAAAATAAGTTAAAACTATCTCCTGATGGTCAAAAAATAAGAGGAAATAATGGAAAATAGTGCTCAAAAATAAAAATATGAAATTTCAAAGACATAACTTATCAGTAGCCCAATATAATTTAACGAGTGGACAATATTTAAAGTTAATTGCTCTGCTGTTCAACTTATTTGATAATAAATTATTGTCCCGAATATAAAATATTGATACGATCATCTACTCCTCTTTAGAGACCTCAGGAAAATGAGTTTAATTGAAATGAAGATTGTTTGATCACATTTTGACTAAAAGCTTTTAAAGTAGAGCCATAAAACTAATATTTGTCTTGTCTCTCGAAATGTGTGGTAGTCATTTATATAAATAACTCACTTAAGAAGAAAATAATAATGCTAATGTCATAACAATATTCAGATGTCTACTTACAAAAGATAGAGGCCATAGGATCAATAAGACGAAGAGCAAAAGGATCTTGCTTGTAAGAAGAGGGTCAACAATGGTGAGCATCTACTTTATGGGGACTAACCTGGAAGATTGGATAAATTCATCAAGAATAGCAAGACTATCTAAGCACTCAAACGGAAGGGAGTCCTCTCTTTATTTCCTGTTCAATATATGACCTACGACACAATTTATGGAGGTGAAGATATTATTGCCAGAGACAAAACAGGATCTGGCAAGACTCTCGCCTTCGCATTGCCTATAATCTAACGCATGAGGAAGGAAAACGAATTTGCAAAAAACCATTTGCCGAAGTTCATCATTTTGCTCCCAACAAGAGAGCTGGCCCTCCAGGTGAAAGATGAAATAGATAGCTTAAAGTACAGGAATGAAACAGACTTCAGAGCCATTGCTGTTTATGGCAAATCAGACATCAACTATCAAATAGATCGTATTAAAAGCGGAATGGATATAATCGTGGGGACACCTGGTCGACTCATCGACTTACTTTAAAGGGACGTTATTAAAATGAATTAATTGAAGGTGTTGTGTCTAGATTAGGCTGACTAGATGCTTAAGATTGGATTCAAGGAGGCTATTGAAAGGATTTATGAGTACATCACCAAGAACACTCCAAAAAAACCTCAAAATTTATTGTTCTCTGCGACTATTCCGCCGTGGCTCAAAGAAATTTCTCGCACCTATCAAGACCCGGACTGTAAATTTGTAAATCTCATTCGGGAGGAGGATTTATCCACTCCAATTTCTCTTTCACATATGTGCCTACTGATGAACCGCAATGAAGAAATCAATAAATCTAGGATCGTTTTTAATCTATTAGAAAAATTCGCTAATAAATCAGGAAACGCAATTATTTTCTGCGAAAAGAAGGCAGATGTTGGACGCATGTCTAACGCTTTGGGAGAGTTAGGACTACGTAATGAACCCTTACATGGTGACGTACCACAAAGTCGAAGGGAGAACGCTTATCGCAATTTCAAGTGTGGCAGTTTGAAGTATTTAATAGCCACAAACGTTGCTGCACGAGGTCTGGATTTTCCAGAAATTGATTTAGTGATTCAAATAGAACCACCAGCAAATGTGGAATCCTACATTCACCGATCAGGGCGAACTGCCCGCAAAGGTAAAGAGGGAATATGCATTACTCTCTTCACTGATAAGTCTGAAAGACTCATTAAAAACATTGAGAAAGACGCAAAAATTTATATGAAAAGACTCAATGCAGAAGATTTTACAAAAAAAAATGGTGAAAAGAGCTCTGGGTATGAGAGGGAAAGTAGACGGCATGATGAAGGGTCATACAGAAATGATCATGAAGACAATGGAAATTTCAAAGGCGAGTATGAGATATACATGAAGTACTTGCCCACAGATAAATCATAACAAGATACTCGGTAATTTTTTTAAGGAAAAGGCATTGCTGTTCAATCAATCAAATTTTTGCGCATTGATGGAGAGTTCAAAGGGTGCGGATTCATAAAAATGGGATCAAAGAACGATCGTGACAAATGTCTATAATTGGAAGGGGAGAGGTGGGATGGTAAAGCGATAAGTCTTTCAGTTCCCAAGGCCAGATGATCGTACATATTGTACATATTGAACAAATCTTCTTTTTTTTTTTTTATTCTTACAACCATCCTAGACATTTCTCAGATTTCACATACATCAATAAGGTAAATTAAACATTCTAATAAAAAACTATTTGGATTTAAATTAATCTTCCCTTCTATTACCCTTTTAATTAGTAATGATTCAAAATCAATCGGAATAAAGATAAGGATCATTAGTCCAAGCCTTTGAATAATCTTCATCAGAAAGAGTCTTTCTTCGAAAAAGAAATCTAATCACCATACTCATAGTGATCAGTCTCGTTGTGCTCACCTTTGCAATTTATAGGCAGCATCAACTCATCAACCATTTATCAGCAGCAGTGGTTGCATCTCATCGAGGAAATTTGACGATCTCCGAGTAAAGTTTTCAACTGTTTGTAAATCACTCTCTACAAACCTCGTAGCTGAGCTTCAGCATCATAGACAAATAGATTTTAGAAGTAGAAAAAAGATTACGATTATAGTTACTCAGAGAAGTGACTAGATTAGAGAAGCGTTGTAACTAACTTGAAACAATTATCCTTGAGAATGATGAAGCGGTGCGCAATTTATAGAGAAACAGTCTTTAAGAGCAGTTCCTTTCTCGCAATAAAGAGATGGAATAAGCAATTGCGAGCCTCAATTCATCCACCTTTGAGGGCAACTTCAATAAAACCATTAACGGCTTACGTCTGAGTCTGAATAATATTAATTGCCCCATCAGCAATTATTAGCAACGTCACAATCACACCTAACTCATGAAGCAATTGTTGTAGTAAGAATATATCTCCTATCGGGTGAAGTACGGTACATAAACATATCCTCACGAGCTATCAATGTGTGTTGTGGTTTCTACTCGCAACAACGCCAAATAAAATCGCTATCTTTACAATATCATGTCATTACTCAATCAAAACTATACCAACTACCGTGTAATAATCCTCGATGATGCCTCAGAAGACAGAACTGGTCGACTTTTAAAACGTTATCTTCGTCAACAGGGAATAGGAGAAGATAAAGTGTTAGTGATTTAACGAGTCAAACGAATGGGGTCTCTAGCCAATATTTAATATGCAGTAACAACATTTTGTTCAAATATGACAATTACTTTTCCGATTGATGGAGATGATGAACTTATTGGAAACAATGTTTTTAAATTGTTCAATGCAATATATCAAAGCAAGAACCCAGGTATTGCCTATTCAAATCATATATACTATATGCAGGATTCAAAGACCATTCTAAAAGGTTACTCTGAATAGTATTCTCCTTTGTCTAAGCAAAAACAAAACTATCGCAAAATACCACAAATGTTTGGACACCTTCGATCTTTCCGCACTGATCTTTTTCTCCGCATCAAATAACAGGATCTACGGGATAATGCCGGCCGTTACTTCATGGTCTCTGGTGATGAAGCATTTCTTTTCCCTATCCTTGAGATGGCTTGCGGAAACATTGAATATATTGATGAAGTTACATACCTGTATAATGCTGGAACAGGTAGCAACGTAAAGACATTATTTCACGATGAGCAAGAGCGCAACGCGATATACATTAGGCTTCTTCCGAAATATGCATGTCTTCCGCGCTATCAGCAATAGCTACGGTGATAATGTTTTTGATGAGAATAGCAATATTATTGACTTATTATCTGTGAGTAAATATTCTTAATAAAGAATCTTAACACTGAAATGAGTTATCATGAATATTTTTAATGAGCAATTCTTATAAATTCAGGGAAAATGTTAGAGAAGCAGAACGATATTTACTTTTACTGTCATAGTAGCTTACAATATAATATTCATTATATTCTTAAAACAAATTTTATAAGCAATCATTCAATAGTAATTGCCCTGGTTTCCAAATTGACCTCCAAATTGATTATTTCCATAGTTCTGCTCCCTTTCTGCTTTGCGAATCTCTCTGTTACCATAATTTTCTTAGTTCGCTCCTCTCTGAATATCGTAGGTTCCTTGCTGGATCTCTCGGTTTCCTTGTTGCAGATCATACATTCCCTGTTGATAGTTACCTTGACTGAGTTCATATTGTCCACGGTTCTCTTGATTTTGTCCCATGTTGCGTTCTGCGTTACCCTGATTGATATCTCTGCTGCCAATGTTTTCTTAATATACTCCAGTGTTAAAATCTTTAGTTGCCTGATAGTTGTTGCCTCCATAGCCCTGATTGCCGTAGCCTTGATTTCCCCACATTTAAACAATATTGAAATATCTAAAATCTACATGAATTTATAATTTACAAATTAACAGAGCTTACGCCTAATGTTATATTTGCTTTATTATTATCTTATTATCTATTATTCCTCTTCAAAACTGAAAAGTAAGTTTCTCTTAAACAGCAGTAGACTGATTAAACTGTATTTGTTTTATCCTCCTCAGCTTCGGAATGGTAATTTTGTTTTTGTTTGATTAATTTGGCAAACAATTAAAACTCGATGCCAAAACTCTGAATGCGTTATTATACATTATATGAAAATTAATTAGTTTTCTATCCAAATCTTTGATTCCTTTACAATGATATTATTTTTTCCACAAAATTAAACAGCCCTTTTTTCAATATAACTTTCCTCAAACATTCGTTTTGATAAAATATTAGTTAATTTAGAATAAACATAGCTTCCAACGACCTAAGAGATGAAAAATATTAATGATGATCTAAAATTATACTTTGGAATAATAGTTATTGTTCCAATGAGATAATATTAATGAAAAACAGCATTAGAGAATAATCTTTTCTATTTTAATTCCAAAGATTTCATTTTATTTCATCCAGTATCAAGCCTGCAAACCTGCAATTAATGATGGCCCAATTATATTGTCTGCTTAGAATAAAATTGAGTCTTCAATCTTTCCCTTTTTGCTTTATATGATTGTATAATGCATGACATAGTAAAATGGAAAATATAAAAGTTTATTGTTATATTATCTTTGATAATCTTTTTAATCAATTTTATTTCGATATCTATTTTTAGAATATACTAAAATTAAAACAGGAATTAATTGAAGTTTGCAATCTTTAAATAATTGTATTTTGTGATTGAAAATTCAAAATTTAATCAATATTTAATGAATAGCACCTTTAGATAAAGTATTGCATATCATAATTATTCTTAATATTATCTTTATAGTGCTTAAATATACCAAGGACTTTTTTAATTCAATTTTTTGAATTCAAAGCAATCTTCTTTGCCAATTATGTGCCTTCAAGTAATAAATTAACAACGTAACAATGAAATAAGCAATTATTGGCATTTATATATAATAAGGCTAAAAACTAAGAATCAATGATTTAGAAGGAGAATCATTTTTAATTTTATTGCCCTGGTAGATTAAAATATAATATTCGTTATAATCTTAGAATGGATTTTATAAGCAATCATTCAATAGTAATTGCCTTGGTTTCCAAATTGACCTCCAAATTGGCCTCCAAATTGATTATTTCCATAGTTCTGCTCTCTTTCTGCTTTGCGAATCTCTCTATTGCCATAATTTTCTTCGCTTGCTCCTTGTTGGATATCATAGTTGCCTTGCTGAACTTATCGGTTTCCTTGTTGCAGATCATACATTCCTTGCTGATAGTTACCTTGGTTGATCTCATATTGGCCGCGGTTTTCTTCATTTTGTCCCAAGTTGCGATCCTGATAGCCTTGGTTGATATCTCTGCTGCCAGCGTTTTGTTCATATTGTCCAGTGTTAAAATCACTGTTGGCCTGATAGTTGTTACCTCCATAGCCCTGATTGCCGTAGCCTTGATTTCCCCACATTTAAACAATATTGAAATATCTAAAATCTCCCTCGATTTATAATGTTAAAATCAAAATAGCTTACGAATTAAGATATTCAGTTTCATTATATATTTTTATTCCTTATTTTACTGCCTGAAATATGACTGTTAGATATTATTTGCTCTATCCTCAGCTTCTAAACTGTAATTTTGCTTTTGTTTGATCAATTTGGAAAAAATTAAAAATCGATGTAAAAACTCTCTAAAGTGCGTTTTTCCGCATTATCTATGAAAATTCCTTTAATATTCTATTTAAATCTCTGATTCATCCATTCTAATATTATTTTTGTTAAAATTTAGCAGTCTTTTTTTATGTAACTTTTCCTAAACATTTCGTTTTTAATAAAAAATTTCTAATTTAGAAAAATAGGAGCTTTTAACGATTAAGAAAAAAATACGAATAATTATTTAAAATTATGACTTGGAATTTTATTAACTGTTTCAATGATAATATATTAAACAAATTAAAAGATATAACTTTTTTAATTATTAGTGTTAAATTGATTAAATCGAAGAATATGAATGATATCATAAAAAATAAGATACAATATTATGATGCCATCTTACATGATGCATCAAAGCAAAATAGTATTATCACACATCAATCTTTTTGGAAGCTAAAATATGATCTCATTTACAATGTTATTGAGTCAGTTATGAAGCAATATAACTTTATTGTTGTTTACTTAGCAGACAAACTGCAAGAACGCAATATATAGATAAGTAAATATTATTGTATTTAGATGCCTTTAAGGTTTTGAAGAAATAACAATGATATTCTGAACAATATAGAGCACTCAAAAGCTCAAATTATTGTACTATCATAAAGGGAAAATTTATAATAAGAACGACGTGCGATGATGAAATGCAATTAATAGACTTTTTAAGTTTGATATATTTTTACTTTCGCGACTTTTCTAAAATAAGTCATTGCTAAAAGCCAGAAAACAATGAAACATAATAGGGATTTAAGATCAATTAGAGGATGAACATGGCAAATAGCAATTGATCTATAAAATCTCTTAATATTACATCATTATCTCTCTGTTCTGATGGAAACGATGTTTAACAAAGGGTTATGGCTTTCACGATATCATCAAACATGAGTCGAAAAAATCATTTTAATAGAAATAAATATTTAACTTATTTGACTGTAGTAATCATTTGAGAAGCTTTTATATTCCACCAGTCTTACTCATCAACTACCGAAGTTTTTGTCTTTACTCGATTCTTTGATCTTCCCTCTTTTTGGCATCTTTATGAAATTAAGAGTACTGAGGCGGCGCATTGTAGATTTGGTAATGATATTAGAATATATTTTAGAGCAGCCAAGCATATATTCAGTACAAAAGCCAAAGACAAATCCTGTGAGTACATAGCGGATGAGTTTAACTTTGGATCTTTTTTGTACCTCTTTGAACTTAGCCTCTGTTATATCGAAGTTGAAGAAGCTGCCAATCTTTTTGCTTTCTTCAGAAATAACTCTCTTTGCTCCTTACGAGGGAATCTTATTTTCTTTGTTAGAGTCACTCATTTATTATCAACATGTCCGAAGTATAAAAATCTAGACTGTCTAAATTTTACAAAAGCACCATCTTGAAACACTATATATTTGGATTTATCGGCTTTATGGTGGGCGTTAAACTGTGCGATCTGATCTTCTACAATGCGAAAAAGCACGAGGTGGAAATAGAAATGATGGAGGAAGAGTTCTGGAAAATTAATGGATAGCCCAAACACATAAAGCCTGAGTTAGTGCAAAGTGTAGTTAACCCTACAAAAATTCGTAAGTCTTGGATCCAAGTCGTATACGGTAAAGACAAGTTTATCACAAAAGAACAGGCTGAGGCTTGATTGACCACTACCATATAATCATAAGGGACAATTCATCCCAATTATAGTTCTTAAACATCATTATCATTAGATTTCGTTGTTCTCAGTGGGAATAGGTTCGTCAATTTCGCTTGTGTAGTATTACTCATTTCTGGTATACGGGTTGATTTTAGTACGTTTTTCATTAGAAGGTTAACCACTTTTGTACTATTGATAGATTTTCCAGAAGGTGTAGACGCTCCTCAGGAAGGATATAACTATAATGCCGAAGATCAATGCTACGCCTACAGATCCAAGTGTATTCAGGCTACGAGTAGTTAACGTGGCAATCTGCGATTAGCACACCAAAATAAGAATTTACACTCCAGCAAAAAAAGCCAATTCAACTACTTTCATGAGTTTAAAGTAGAGAGTGTAGTTTAACGAAGAGAAGAGAACAATAACCATGTGAACAAAATTTGTTATCATAAGTAGATAGCACTGTCCCTGTGGACTTCCATTTAGTCCAGTCACGATAATGCAAAACCACCAAATCTATCCAAATCTAAAGATGCTGTAGAGCCGTTATGTATAACCGATATTTACAGCTTATTATATCCAAATATTAGCTGGTAAAAATCTGAAGAAAATTTCATGATAACGATTTGTAAACTCAATCTTTTTAGAAGACAAGGAGTTAGCTCGCAAGTAAAAGAAATGTATCAAAGGATACACAGTCGCTAAAAGAAAGGCCACAATGGCTGCAGCAGCGTTAAGGTCTCCATATGAGCCTTGGTTGGTTTGATTATACAAAGAGAGAAACTGAAGTGTGCAGGCTAACACTAAGGTGAGGTATTGATAGAAGACAATCGAATTGAAGACAAAGAATGGTCGCTTATTAAAAGTCACGTTTAGATGGCGGAAAAATATCTTACTGGTAGTATCACGTGATAAACCGAACCGATCTATATTTTTCATTATGATGTGCATAATTAGACTGAAAAGGCAGAGGACTCCAAAGGCGACTGCTATATTATAAATGTTGCGATAGAAGCCGATGTCTGTATAGTACTGCTGATAGTATGCAGGGGTGGAATAGTAAAGCTAGCTAGGAAGATGCTACTACCAACTACTAGGATTTACTGCAATATTTTGATCCTGCACTTCTCGGAAGCCTGTAAGTGCATATTTTAGCACACTAGGGATTGCAAGAGAAGCTACAAAGATGTGAATCCATATTTTTTGAACATTATGCATCATGTGTGTACAAACAGTTTGGCAGCCACAAAAAAATAAGGCAAAGCCAATATAGATCGTCAGTCGAGATACTACCTAAAAAAATATTTGCACACCGCTGATAGAACTATTGCTGAGAGGTGTGAATCTTACTAAATTTTATTGACTAACGTTATTATTGATTATCTTCAAGTTAGAATAGGCGGATGACTGTAGGAGTCGAGCTGTTGCGAAAAAAGGGTTAGCATTGATTGAGTTAGTTATATCAGTGCTGACCAATTCTGGATAGTTACAAAAGACACTGAGGTTACCATTCAATATATCATAACCTAAATTAGCCTGAATGATATAGGTAACGCTATTATTCCATGTGATTGAATAGGGAATACTAGCATCGTTGAGAAGAAGTATAAATATCTCTTGAAATAAAGTGACATTGGTATTGATGTATACTCGATTGAACTACAAGTGAACTTATAACCACTGATCATAATTGTAGTCAATTTTATATGAAAAATCGTAGTTCTGGCACTCTAAACAACCAACTGGATAAACCTTAAATTGAGCCACTCCGAAACGTCGAGTAGTCCCTGGCGAACTCACTACCTCAAAACTCACACTCACAGAAGAGTTACTGTCATAAATATCGATGGACTCAAAAGATATGAAATCAGTTTAATTTGGATTGAAGCAAATGCTGTTTCCGAAAGAAGAATAGTTTTTTGACAGTACCAATAAATCGTTCACATAAAGATCCAGATGATCGCTAGGATCCCAGGTATCGATTTTTATGAGATGAAATTATATTATTCTTCTGTAGTATGGCTGAGAAATTGTTAGATGACTTGTCATAATGTTTTCGGAGACTGTAAAGTTTACAGTCGTCGAGTTATCCTAAGCTGGTAAATTGATGCTGCAGGTATCGTTTGAATAGGAGTCCGAAAAATTTGCATTTATATTAGTGTTCCACACGCTACCGTTGTTACCGTTTGATCCTTTGCCTGTATCAGAGATTGGGACAGTTTAACCAATATTGGTTCTTTTGACACAACCTTTTTCGTAAACGAAAAACGCACTTGAGCACTGCACGCATGATGTGGTGGTGATATTGTTAATAACAGCGACAGTGCAAGCAATACAGTTGATTCCACATTAGACACAGGTATTTAAGGTTGATGAAAGACTGTTAACTAGCAATCCAAAACCTGTCGGGCATTGGTTGCACTTGAGATTATTAATTTGAAAATAGCCTTGACATTAAATACAACCATTATTGCTGCAAGTCAGACATGTTGAGTCACATACCTCAAACGCCACGCGAAGATTACGAATACCCCAATTTGTTCCATTTGATGTTATGGTCAAATTTACACTTTGAGTGCGAGTATGCTCATAAAAGATAGTGGCAGGGTATGTCACAAAAGCCTAAAGTGAAGAGTTCGAGCAGATATTAGAGATACCTTCAGTATTGATATAAGCAGCTTCTAAGATAATTCCGTCTAGCACTAGCACGAAGATATTTGATCGGACAGGCTGGTACTGATCAACCACAAAAATATTGAAGGTAAAAGAAATAGCCAGATGTGATTGCATGTTAGCAAATAGTTTAGTGATGGAATCTGCACGCTGGGCCAGGCCCACAATACTATATTGCCCACACTGGTATATAGCAGGCTTACCTGATACCGTCAACAGACTGCCTGGAAAAAGATCTGTGTTAATATCTAGAGTATCGTTGTAATCTAAGGAGCAAGAAAAGTACCTCCATTTGAAATAAAGGCACAGTTAGTGGAGTTGACTTGCCCAGTCAGATCATTGTAAAAACATAATTGTTGGCCAATAGCACAAACGTCATACTATATCGGGCACTTTTAACATGTGCTGACCCCTCCAATTGTAGTGAGCATGAAACCAGTGAAACATTGACTGCATGTTTGATCTGATCCAATAATGAAGAAGGCGTTACACCCAATGCAAAGAGTAGGGTCAGTGCTGAACGAACAATTTGAGCAAGTGTTGTCACAAAATCCAGTAATCAAAGCCCATGTTGCAATGCCCCACCCTTCAGAGCTGCTATTGGAGGTGAATACAAAGCTTATCTGCACTTGGGTTGTGGTAGAATCTTCAATTTGAAATGTGATTGAATATCGCTGATCGACAGAACCTGCAGAACATAATTATTCTATATTGGTTAAATAATACCTTTTGGAACAGTTTAAAAATATGTAATATTTCTGGTTGCTATGGTTGCATTATTCTGATCGTTAATTAAGATCGTTATGACGCTGGAAGGATTCCAATCCATTTAAATTAGTTAGAACCTCACTACAATGTATTAATGAAAAGATAGCGTTCTCAGATATGTTACAGTGCTATTTGCGTAAAACGGGCCTAAAATGCGCAGGGAACCGTTAAAATAACTCGAATTTGATTGGCAATCAGTTTGATTCACAGTTCCCCAGGATTAAGGAGTATAGATGAAAGCGCTTCCGGCAAGGATCTCATTGCTTGATGATTATAGCTATATTGCTTTATGACTACTGTATAGCTGCTAGTAAGTTAACAAGAGCCGTCTTGAGCTTTGGAGAAGTAAGGAGCGAAACACTCCTCACACTGATTAGTACTGGTAATACAAGATTGGCAGTTCGCATAGCAAGCCTCGGCACTAGCTGATGTAAGATTGTAACTAGAAGAAGGAGATATCTGGTAAACCACAGCTTGTGCAAGACATGTGATAATGAAAACAGAAAAAAATAATACGACTTTGATGTTTTGGTTTTAAAACATTGCTTATCTAATATATAATTAAAATGGCTGGATATTTTTGAAATGAAGAAAATGATAATCATCTACAAAATTGAAAAATATTCATAGCCATCATTTTCATAATTTATTCATAAATAATAGTGCTCCTTGTATGGTTTGATAAAATTACTTTCCATCTCCTTATCGTTGTTGAGTCGATCGGCTGACCATCATAAAACAAAACTACAAATCAACAATATGTAAGATTCAGTTAGGATTCAATGTCTTTATGATAATTTAAATCAATATATTATGAAGGCACAGTCTAAGCTTAACATAAAGTCAAAACTGATCTGTATGAATGAAAAGCACAAAGATTAAGAAATTAAGATTGTTTGTCTCAGCCCTGCATGCACAGAATGTCCACTATTATGCTCCGTTTGCCTCACATAGTTTACCCATTAAAAATGTAAGTACAATCTTATCACTCTCAAGGAATTATAAAAAAAGGAACTGTGGAAAATGGACAATTGGCCAACTCGCCCCGAGCATTATTAAGTCAAATAAAAATTGAGAAAATTTGATGACTTGATTTAACTCGATGAACTCATAGACAGAATAAGCATTGAGCTCAAAGCAAAAATAGTTAAAGCTATTGATTAACTAAAATAAAATGCAAAGTCTCGGTACAGACTTCTCATTGAAAAAAGAGAGTTCGATATCGAGCCACTACGATAAATTTACTATTAGGCCTACAACGTAGATGTTGTACAAAAAATTGTCAGTGATATCATCAGTTGGAAAAAGAATATTTATCAAGGCATTGAAGCCTTGCGATAATTTAAGGCTAATTAGGATCGCAGCTTAGCTATTAAAGAGTTAGATATCTTACTTACAAGTGGAAAATTTCCAGAAATACCCACTGAAAAAGTTGCAGATCGAGCTTTCAAAATTGTGCTTTGGCAACTTCAGAATCTTCCAAAATAAATTTTTGGCTAAAAGAAAGTGACGAATACTTTATAATTTATCAAGGAAAATCTTGAAGACGAAGATGGAATTTATTAAGGAGAAACTTGCAATGGGAAAAAGCATGGAGCGGGTAAGTATTATTTCAAAAATGGTAATATATACGAAGGTGAAATGTATAAGGGAATGATGCAGGGTAGAGGAAAATATACTTGGTCTAATCAAAATGTCTATGAAGGAACCTTTGTTCAAGACAAGATGACTGGCAACGGCAAACTTGTATTTGCAAATGGAGATGTATATGAAGGAGAATTTGTCAACAATAGGGCCTGTGGTAATGGTAAAATGGTGGCTCACAATGGAGACGCTTACTAAGGATAGTTTATGAATAATCTTAAGCAGGGTAAAGGAAAGCAGTACATGAAAAATGGCAATATTTACGAAGGAGAATTCTTTGAAGGAAAGTGGCATGGCAGGGGGAAAATTCTCTTTCCGGATGCCACTGTTGAATAGGGAATTTGGTTATAGAACTCCAAGCAGTGATTACAAGGGAAAGGTGATTCAGTCTTATCAAAAATATCATCGTATTTATTTAATTAAACATATAAAATTAGTTATGATTATTGAATTGATTTTTATTAAATTAATCTGCAGCAACATACAAGAGACTATTGACTCATGCTGAAATATTTTTATCAATTTGGAACAATTGCCAAACATATTCGAAGTGAGAAGGAATTCAAGCAGTGTATCTTTAATAAAGATTTACTATCTTTGAAATTGAGCCAAGCATAAATAAGTGCATATCCTTGGTACAACAAATATTCTGTTTTCTTTTCTTTATCACATACTGATATTGAAAGAAACTCTTTACTGATGAATAAATTCGCTGGAGACTATAATAATATTGAAGAACTCGCAATATGTTTACAGTGGATATCTGTATTGACCCATAAGATACGTAAAGACATTATCCATCCTCAATGTTATTCAGATCTTATATCCAAGGTAGTTATGAACTTAAATAGTATTATTCTTATTTTCGAGTTGATTTGAGTAAATAATCACATATTCGTGGAAGAAGTCACAGTCTCGCCATAAATCCTAAATTATCTCTGTAGAATATATTAATTAAATCTTTTATTTGCAAAGATGACTATAATACTCTGAATTTTATCAAGTAAAAACAAATTTATCTCTTATAAGTAATCTCCAAATTAAAACACATCAACAAAGATACTTTTATGCGATTAGTAAATCCAGATGTCTTTAATATTTCAGATCTATCATTTGTTCAAATGTATTTCTTTAATCAACTATTTCCTGCAATCGTCAATATCCAATCAATTCATGAAGCTTAGAAAATATTAATCTACTTGAGCAATTTTTCAATTCTGCCCGTAGTATTTCCTAAAATATTGCTTTCTCAGTTGAAATATTTGATGAATTCTGATTAGACATTAAATTTGTAAAATATTCTGCAAATAGGAAATTGCCTTTATTTACTGACGTACAAGTTTAATAAAATACTAAAATAATCTGGAGAGCTAGCAAACTATGAGCTTTTCATTTTATAACTTCAGTAAAAGCTAATTTCATGGGAAAATAATCGCGAGGCGATAGGAAATGTCATTAAAGATAATATTCTTGTTCAATAATTGATTTCAATTACAAAAGGGAGAGAAGTTAAAAGATTATTAGCAATAACAGATAATTATCAATTATAACTTCAAAAGGTTAAGCTTTAAAACTAATATTCTGTCGATCAGTGTCTCATTAGAGAGTTAGCTAAAATAACAAGCTAATCCTCTCTTTCATTTTTGTAACAAAAAGTAGAAAAATATATTAGGATAAAATTTACTCGTTTGATTATGGCACTTAGTTATTTATGTGGGCCAGCATTAGTCAATACCGCTTATAGATACTTTTAAAATGAAGAGACTCACAATTTTTTAAAATAAAATCCTTATATGCCAGATCTTATAAAATCTATGCAACTCACTATTGAACGTCTAAACACTCTTGCGCTTCCTTTCAATACAAAACAATTAAATAATTAAATTAATAATTATGTATATGAGTATAGAGCTAAAATAAGTTCATATCTAAATAAATAGATAACCTAAGATTTAAATATGCCTAATTTTAAGAATTAAAATACTATCTTTTCCGCCATTCTTTATGAGACGAAGCACTAATAAATATTTTCTAAAGCCTCTAGTCCCATTTAAGACCTCTAAAGAATATTTTATTATAACTACAATTTTGAAGAAAGCAAATTAAATCTTTTAAGACTGTTAAAAAACGACTAAGGATTTATTGCATCCTTGATCAAGTGGAATTACAATAGATATATTGCCTAGGTTTATTTAAAATAGTTTAATTGCATGAAGTAGTATTTAAACTATTGGTAGTATCCTCACTATTTCGCATTTAAAGTTTAGAGTTACTAAAAGTAAAGTTTAAAAGTATTGGTTAAAAATATGTATAACCAAAATCAATTGATTCCCCCTCAATAAAATGATCACATTTATGTCAACGAAAGTGGAAATTTGTAAGGAATTACCCGATCTCTCAACCGATTATTATTATGATTTTATAAATATTAACATTCCATCTTGTTTTATATTATGATAGATGTCGATCATATTTCAGTATTCAATATAAGAATTTAAAAAGGAAAATTGTAATTTTTACAATATAGAAAGTATAATTTGATGCTTTTATTTTAAGATTATGAGATTGATTGAAGCAAATAATTATTTATTTGAACAAATGTTGAATTAAAGTATTATTAAATTTGGTCTTTATTACTTTTATTCTTTTATATTGTAAAAATATCGCACTTGCTATCTTATTTTTAATTTTAATACAATAAATATTGCTATTTTATATCAAATTTATACCTCTAAAGATCAAAATATCATTTCGATCTCCAATACCGACTATTTTTTTTGCCAATAACTACTCTTATAAAAATTAGAATAGCCTATTATTAATTAGAATACTTTGGCAATATGAAAGATTTTGATATGTACTTTTAAACAATACAAGAAGCTGAAGAATCGAAAGAATTCAGTATGATGAGTAAATAAAACATAGAAGACATGAAATTTGAGTGGACTTAGGATAAAGAGTAGATCCTCTATATGTTGGTAAAGAAAAATGTAGAATCATAATATATTTTCAATCAATATCTCAACATAAGCAAAGAAAAAGCAATTTATCACTTTGATTGCAACCAAGATAGAATCATAAAAACAAACCGCAGAATGTATTAATAATGTAATCTAGTTTAACTCAAAAAAGAATCAATCTTATTCAATAGTAGTAAATTTCTTTGAGTGCCATTAAAAACTCCTTAAAAGATACCATTTCTTAATCTGGTTAAAATGAAGAATATAATAAGACTAAATTGGAGAATGATTTTTCCTCGATAAGTTAAGGTACCCTAAATCATAATTCTCAAAATTTATGTAAAAAAGAAGAAAAAACTTAAGAGCAATAAATAAAACATGAATAAGCCTTTAATATTATTTATAAAGAAAGCAATGTAGGAGAGAAGGAGGACAAAAATGTTAAAATGGAATTAAATCAATCCTCAAATAAGAGATGGACTGGAGAAGAAGAGCTGACTTTAGCTCTCATTTGGAAATTAGAAATGATGGAGAGTGGACTACTCTTCTTGCTACCATACAGTGAAATATAATGCGTAAATTATCTTAAAGAAAACTAGTAACAGCTCTACATAAAAGTGAAATATTTGTATGCGATCTTTAATTTAGAGTGGCAGGATTTCGATATAACCAGAATCTAATAAATTTTGGTAATAAAAATTTGGCGTCTTTGCTTAAAATGTACATGGCAAAAATATAAAAATGTAATATTTAGGAATCATTTGAAAACTAAAACTCCAAAACATTGAAATTAATACCCTGCTTTGTTGGACTTCGCTGGATTGATTTTTAGCTGTGAAATGATGATTGTTTGGATCATACCATAATTTGGATTTCGTTCTTGCCTTTAGTTATCGAAGAACCAAATATATTAAATTTATTTTTGGGTCACAATAATTTTAAGAACTATTCTCTTATCTGTATTTTGTATTTTATTTTATTTTAAAGGCCAATCTATCATTTTTAAGTCTTCAAAACCATTCAATCTCATACTATGGCCTAATAATCGTAATTCATAATTATTAACAATGAAAAATAATTTTATATCTACCCTTTCTTTCCACAAAAGAACTGCAAATTTCCCAGTACCTTTTCCACAGGAGCAGCCATTAAAGACAACTGTGGAAGATCCGGAGCAAAGCGACAAAAAGTTAAACTCTCGTTTTGAAAGGCGAGTTAACAAATCTGATCGCACCATGTACACGACAAAACCCTCAGAAAAAGTAACACCAAGCTAGAGCTAACTCTCAAGCAGCTTCCGCTAGTCAGATATGTAAAAATTAAAGTCAAAATTATAAACATTACAACCAACTCGAACATTTAGCCCCATCAAATCTCAACGTAGTTCTCCTGGTTCGGCAAAAGGAATGCCTGCCACTAACGAAAGAAGCTCCAATTTTAGAAATATGCAATTTCTACCAATCAGATCCACTTTAAAAAATAATATTGCGAGCAAAAGTCCGCCAACTGACTCCAATATAACCA
>Ga0302188_10001511_pt1 | contig 18143 bp, 14 predicted proteins | sample II_Bog_E2_1_FD_198783 | JGI IMG/M metagenome (GOLD analysis project Ga0302188, IMG submission 198783) | Peat permafrost microbial communities from Stordalen Mire near Abisko, Sweden - II_Bog_E2_1 | ecosystem: Environmental > Terrestrial > Soil > Wetlands > Peat | place: Sweden: Abisko...
AAGGCGCATCCGCATGGAGGAGGAGAGAGCCATGATTGAGATGTGTTAGCGCATCGTCTCTGCTGGAGAGCTTGACGTTCGTATTAATACAATAGCCGCTATAGCTTATTGGAAGGTATGTGAATACAGCACCCTATATAGGACTAATATTAGTCTTCCTGAGATTTGTAAGAACCATGATAAGATGCAAGAAGAAAACGCAAGAACAAGTGAAATCCAAAAATGTTTCGACGTAACCCCTGAAAATGTGAGAAAAGTGTTTAAGGACTCGATTAAAAATCAGTTGTTTAGTCGATATTTGCCTATCTGGTAAGGAAGGGTAAACCCTAAGTAAAATGGAAAGAATTAATAATATGATGAATGACCTAACTGAATCTAAACAAATATTAAGTTAAATAATGTTGGCTATTAATTACATATATTAAACAAGATGCATTTGTTTTAGTAATTGTCCAAGGTATATAAGTTACTAATTAATTATTTGAGAGTTGAATATATCATGAATATCAAGAAATTTATTAATGAAATTTTTATTATTGATATGCTTCCAACCTGTAACAATTGTTGAAAATCGAAGTATAAGGGTAAATTCAGAAAGAATTAAAAATTAATTTGACCAAATCACTGATTTTTAAATGACATAAAGCAACTATTCATTTTGAGTATAAACAGAGTGATTGTTAAAAATATACTGAAAAGATGTATGTATGACTTTGCAATTTATTTAATGATGATTGACTCAACTGGCTAAACATTCATCATGTTCCATTCTCAATTCCATTTAAATACAAGGAAAATAATATCAGTAATTTTCTTCTCAAATATTCCAATTTTGAATTCAGGCTGATTAAGGTAGCATGCTCTTATTATTATATTCTTTATACTTAATCGTATATACAAATTATATCTATATGATAAGATTTTAACCAATTTAATGGGGATTGAATCCAACTACAGGTTGATCAGTAGTCAGAACACTGAACATTGACTGGCTTAAGTTATAACGGGGTTATTGAACAAGTATTTTTATATTTTGATTTTCATGAGTAAAGCCTTGGGATAATTTAAATCCCGAAAGATTAAATTAATGTGAGCATCTCTCAACTTCCTGGAAATGTTAATCTACTGATTTGAATTTACTGATACTGATTCTAGTTCCAATCGAGTTGCTAACCACTTTCTGAAGCATTTCTATCTTATCCCCGATGGATTCATAAAAAGAATTAAATTATATTTCCAGTTCATCGTTAAGTTTTGCCTTGGGAAGATTAGCAACCCCTTTCACCAATTTAAAAAACCTATTACTAATTTCTATAAATTGGTAAAGAAGTTTCTGTAGAGCACTATCTTTGATCCCAGACAGCCATCTTTGATTTTAAGAATACATTTCCACCATCCTTTTGAAGTAATTTGACTAGTTTTATTAGATATCATATTGCAATATTTAATTTTGCCATTATTAGTCTTAGCAACGAGTTATTGTTGGAGGTCCATTAGAATTTATTACTTAATCATTTTATGCTTTTTTCTCTTCCATTTAGATATCTTTAATTTATTTTTTATTGTCTAATCCCAGTCTTTTATAAATGATGTTTTTTTATAGTTGATTAGCAGTATATTATAGTATAACTGCCTGCTTCAATTTATCCGGAAAATTAATGTTCAATTTGCAGGATTCATGCTGCAAGGCAAATTTTATTTAGTAGGATATCAGCCGTTTTAAAATTTATTGACTGAGATATACACCTGAATTTCTGTGTTGCCCTTTATGGGTATGAATTCCTGCCAAAACTGGCACCCCTGAAGTATTAACTCCGAAAATACCACTTCCACTATGTCCTGTGCTAGTTTGTAGGTTGTGGTAGATCGTATTCGCGTGTAATTATAATAGTCTACCTTTTAAATTAACTCTCTCAAAGTTTATATCCCTCAGATTGCTTTTGTTGTAGTAAGAACGACTGGGAAAGCCTGATATTGCGAGATCTCCACCAATTTTCAACTCCTCCTGACATTCTACTCCAACTTGTGGAAAACTCTGCATCTATATGTCAGTGGACATATATATTAATGCAATATCTTCGGAGATAGGGCATTTGGAGTAGGTTTGTCCTTTTTTCAGTGGCTAAAAATGTAAAAAATGATGGGGAGAAGATTGATATATCTTTTGTTCTTGCTTAAGTCTTCCAGTAATATGTTGAGGAATAAATGTCACTGAATCACAAACCTTTTTCTTATTTTCAAGAAAAATTGTATGTGCGCAAGTGATGATGATTCTTTATGAGATTGCAACTCCAGTTCCATAACAAATTGTTTCTAGCTTGCCTCTATTATTCCTCCATTATCCTCTGACAATACCAGTGTTAGGTTGATGTTGCTAAAAGTATTAGGAAGCATTAAGATTCCTTCTGGCTGAATTATCATCCAAATTATCGTGTTTTAAACTTAATTGATTTTTTCTGTTTTTCTATTTATTCTTTAAAATATTCTATAAACTAGGCGGTTCATTTGAGCAAAGGTGATCGCTGATGTGTATTTCCTATCGCGAATTAAATATCCTTTGTAGGCTATAACTTGATAACATACTTTTTAACAATTTATACTACTTTTACTAATATTGAGGTCTTAAATATTTATTTATACTTTGCTCTTGTATTTTACTCTTCAAATCTGATATAGCATAAATAAATATTCTTTTTGCATAAATCTGGCATTTCTCTAATTTTTTTATTTTCATGATGGAGACTCATTAAATAATTCAAAAATGATCTATTTCTATTACCAATAAAGAGAAAAATGGCAAACCATAATTTCAAAAAATTGTCATCTTAAACTACAAAAATGGTTGCAGGACTTGAGAATCATTGCATCTTTAAGATACATCGGATTCTGTACTTTTTAAGCGAATTAAAAAAACACATTTTTAATTAAACCAATCATAAAGTATAGAATAGATGGTTCATTCAAAATTTGCTTAGAGATGAAGATTTCAAAATAAAAAGACGGGCAACAGAATTATCAAACAAGAAGAAAATATCAGCTTAATATGATCAAAAAATAATAACGATATATATGAATTGATTAATAACATAATTTTAAAAAGAATTTGTGTTTAATAAACCTTTATCCAGCTAATTTCACTCTATCATTTAATTAATTCAGCAAGCTAATATCTGGTTGCTAATTTGGTATGAAGGCAACACCATTTGCTGATCTATTTAGCGATGAAGTTAGTCTTTTTAGATCAAGGATAGTATTTTGAAATGCTTGAACAGCCTAATTAATAATAAAAGTTGAGCTTATTATTTGATTGTTGTTGAATAATTATAAATTTATTATTTGAATTTTATTCAAACAGAACTAATAAATTCATACAGAATTAAGAATCACCTACTTAGTATAGTCACAAATGTTTAGGTAACCTTGAGTAAAACAATAATAAATGAAAATAAATAGAAATATAGTCAATTTATGCATTCACACCAATTATTAAGTTCCAGTGATCTCATTCGAAAAGTAAGGAAATAATATAACTCAAGGGTATCAAATTGTTTTATTCTAATGTTAAACTGGAGAAAAGAAAATAATTAAATAGATAGAACCTTCACCAAATGGAATATCTTTTATTAATTACAAATTATAATGTGTGTGCAGAAAACACTCCGTAATTAATAGAAAGAATCTGCGATTCTGTTAAAACAAATTATTTAATATTTTTAAAGCATCAATCTGTTTATGTAGATATGGATAATCTTTTTTATAAAAAAACAGTTATTTTTTGAAGCTATTGAGTTAATGGCAGCAGCAATGATCCCAACAAATATTTTCTATGATAGCTATTATCTTCAGATTAATTGTATTAGTTAATCTGATTAGCTTGCCTAAATTATGCTAAAGTACTTTTAATTTGCCTTTTGGATAATTCATTTAATTATTGATTTTAAATAATTTATGAAGTACTGAAAATTTGTTTATTCAATTAGTTACTTAAGAATTGCTATATTTAATTCAATTGAGATGAAGTCCTTCACCAACGTATTCATCAACACTATTTGCCATATTATCATTGATGGTCATGCCGAGGAAAAGTACTACCTGGCTACACACTTCATCATGTTGATGCAGACTATTGGCTGCATCGCTGATCCATCGTCTAATATCTATCTTATAGTCAAGTGGACTGATCCATCCACCTTTCTCGATCCTTCCTTCTCTATTGTGGTATGCTTTTCCATTATTATGTCTTTTCTCTTCCTCATAGTCGTGAAACTAATCATGACCGAAAGCGGAGATATTTTGGTCAAGCCTAATACCCTCAAAATATACATGGGGAATATACTACTGCATCTCCAGATGCTTTGCAAAACAACAGTTCTCAGTCCTCTCATTAGAAGTTCTCTTCTCTAAATTCAAAACCCCTCAAGTGTAGAAATTAAATATTTGGGGTTAGTGTCTCTACTAATATACGTGGGACTTCTCCTCCCTATTTCATTGTATAACACCTCCAATACATTTATCCTTACTCCTCAAATAAATAAAAAATTAACATATATTAACATATATCTCATCCTCAATTTATTTAGAGTCATATTCGCGATAGTGAGTGTTGTAAATTAAACCCTCAATCATATTATCTGTGGATTATTCTTCATTATCTTCATGGTAATGAGCATTGGACAACCTATCTTTGCTTATAGTCATTAGAAAATTATCAAGGGCATGATCAGCACAATTGCCTACATATGCCTAGGCACCACATGGTAGTACATTATAGGCGGATCCTCATAATCTCTTTGCCTTCAACTTGTGGGTATAATATGTTTCATCGCATTAATTGACTGGTTGTCTCAATACCGTATCAAAAAGATCTTGCAATTAAAACAAGCCACTATTCATCAAATAAAAATCCTCATCTTTTTGGTCGGGAACATCGAAGAAGAGATTTAAAATCTATAATATTTTATTTTTTAGCATTGTAAGTATTGCACTCATCCGACATGCCATTGCACTGCTGTCATATAACATCTTGCTTCTTCTCATGGATAACTAACTTATGATCAGATCTGGTATTAATTTCTGATTAGCTATATTGGGAATTTCTACTGCTTGGAGAAGATTATAAATCTGCCTGAGACAGAAATGATGTAGCAGATTGAGAAATACCAGCACATAGTCGTGGATTTAGCAGAAATGCACCTTTTCAAGTTAAGACAGCTCAATTCTGCCTACTACATTTTAAGTAAGTTTCGGCATCAACTATAAGTCAAGGATATTTCCTTCCTCTCATTCCGCCAAAAGAAAAAGATTATCAACTACTACATGCAGGAAGAGATCATACTCAAATATAGGACTGAAGGGGTCACCAACCATTATGCCGACAGATATATGACATTCCAAATTGAATACTAGAAATATCGAAAATTACTCTTGCGTTCTGCCAATAGAGCATCAGAAATGTGGGAGTAAATGAACAAACGAGATCCTGATGAAGGTAAATTACATAAATCCATTAAGATACTGTATGTATGGCATCAACGTATCTGCGCTATGTATGATGATATAACTAAAAACTTCGATAAGTCAGCTGACATTCTCGAGAGAATCACAAATCACTACTTTCAACACGTATTGAATATCCCTGAGAGATCTCCCTTTCATGTCATAAAACCTCCGTAATTTTAGGCAATCCTCAATAAGAAAGAAGATAAACAGAAGGGAGATAAACTCTCCTAGAATATGCAAATTTTCTCGTTTAAATCGACAACCCCGATGTGTTTCGTGTCAGTGGACGAAAACTAAGAAAAATTTGGTAAAATTATGGGCAATAATTATTTTTTCAATCAAATCATGAGAATGGAATTCGGGAAAATCGCCTTTATCGAGGAGTTTATGATTCCCGAGATGCGCGAACACCACCGTCAGTCCATGAAAAAATTTATTAAGGGCGATGGTTTTAGTTTAGAGCATAAGAATGGTTTCACCTTAAATACTAAGGGTAAGATTGTATACACTAAGATACTTGTGCAGATTATGCCGTCTATTTAATAAGGGTTAAGGTACGTTTTCTTCTTAAAAAAACTGATGCCTCACCGTAAGATATTAGGTTTAAAAAACAATGCCACAATCGCCTACTCTTCCCAGTCATTTGATGATGCTTTCGAAATGAAAATTACATAATAGCCTGTGGTCAGTTATCTAACTCAATAACTAATTCAGGAGATTAAGACCAAATCATAGATAAAATTGAAGATTGAACAGGAGGAGTATTACATTAAATTTTTGCATGAGTTTACGCATAAAGACTTCGATTACTTATTTATTTAGTTTTATGATGAAGAGGATATCGCCACGTTGACCAAATTCAATCTCATGGGCGGAATCTAAAATTCAACCGGTAGTATATGCAAACAGGTCGATTTCTTATAGAACGGATAGAAAAGAGATTCAATCATCAGCCATGATTCAATTGATTTCATGGAAAAGGTGGGAATTAATAAAATTGGACTGTAGAGTAAGATGGCTAGCAATGAAATGAAAAAGATATAGGAGAGTATTGCTGAAACATTCTCTATAATTGTGGATGATAAGAAGAAACACATAACAAGCCGTGTGATAATATTTATTCTAATCATCTCCCTTCTCTTTACTGGAGCGCTGCTAGCCTCAATGTTTTTAAAGTTAAACAACCAAAATACGTACTTACAGGCAACTAAAATTAATGCCGCCTACAACAATTTCATGCTCACGATCGCAAAGGACATTATATATCTCAGGTTAACTAATATCTAAGCTTACTTAAACAATACTTTCCTGGCCAATACATTTTTTCAAGCTATTCAGAGTCTAAATGGCATTAATTCAGCCATGGATAACCTAGTCATTAATTTTGATGTCAGTACAATTTCGCAAAATTGGAACTCTTTCAGATGTAACAGTAACAATGGCAGCTTTAGTTTAAACCAGGAGATCAATTTTCTAACAATTTCAGACTTCCTCCAAAATACTTTTATCAACTTAATTACTTTCCCGGTTAACAGCTTTGCATTTCCTATTTCAATGCATTATCAGCTGCCGCCCCTAACTGGTGCTGAGTGCTTGTTCAATGAATTCGTAACTAACGGCGTATACGTATCTTTACCACAATTTCGCTCTTTAAAAGCCAATGTAATGAACCCGATAATATACAACAATGTGAACACTAAAGTTGGAATGCTAATAGTATTTATGGCTCAGATATTAATAGTTGGGACATTTGTGGTTGGTATGCTGCTACTAAATAAAAGAGTAACTGAACTTAAGCATGAAAGCTATGATTTATTCTAAAGTATCGATAAACAACTCTTCAAAGATAAAGAGGAAAATTGCAAGGATTTCATCGCCAAATACACTGAGTTTGAGGAAGACTAGAAATTTGAGAATACAAATACCTTTATCAAACTCAATACTACTCACCATACAATGAAACTTGTCTAAGAAGATAACCCTACGAAATTTATTGACAAAAATTCAGACGAACAGCCCTCGGAATGTGAGTTTGGCACTAATCTTATCAGCAATAGGCTAGGCAGCAACTTATAAACAAAAGAATTCAATGCTGAAGATAATCCTATAAATAATAATAAGGGAGGTTCTCCCGAAAATTCTGGGTTAAACAAATAGGGGGGTGGAAAGAACAAAGCATATTAAATTTTTGAAAAAACTTCCATAGTGTGGATATTCATCAAGTATCTGCTCCCTGTTATCCCTCTGATCCTATTTTCAATCGTATTTGGAAGTATTGAGGTTGAGTAAACCAATAAAATTAACAATTTTCTCAACATTCAAGAGCAAATTCAAACCCTACAACTCGATACCAGCCTCTTGTGCTTGTATACAGTGGAATACGGTATTTATGATCCTTCTTTTGAGCAATATATTAGCATTCCAGCTTAACTTACCAACTTAATCAATGAAATGTATTCTATCTAACGTGCCTTTGTTGGAAAATACTATGATCTAAGAGCATTGCCAGCAACAGTTTAATTCATAAATTCTATAGGTTACACCAACCTTTGTGAAATGGATGCACAAGGAGACTTCTTGAACAGTACCTTAGGAAACGGTACATTTGGAAATAAATCTCCTTGCATAAACATCAGCAATCAAATCCTAACAAAGGGGTTCTACTCCGCAGTGATCAGCTTTTTAGAGGATGCCAATACATTAATTCTTGCAAATCCTAATACTCCCTCAATGACTATGTCTCAAAGACTGCAATACATGAACAGCCACTTCTTCTTGAAGGACAGCCTACTCATAAATTATTTTGACTAGATCCTCTCCACCCTTTTGGCTCGCTTTAATCAAGACTATACTAATGACATACAGAGTTCAACCAATTTGCTAATATATACTGCGATTGGAATGCTAGGAGTATTAGTTTTGCTGGCGGTATTACTGAGCTGGTTTTACATAAAAGATTTCAAGCACGAAATCATTGAGATTACGTCCATATTTTTATTGATTTCCTATGATAGCATAATAAAGAACGAGGTCCTTAAGAATCAGTTCATGGAGAAGATGTAAGAATTCAAAAAATTAAAGTGATGACTTATCATTTAATACTATTGATACAAAAGTTATTAATGATCACAAGATATTTAGCCTTGCATAATCTTACTCCCAATAATGCCAAATTTTTTATTTCCTTTTTATTATAAAGTGATAAATCACTAATTTATGATCAATGGAATAAATTTTCGTTTTTCACTTTGGTAACTTAGATAAAACTCCTTTTGCTATCTGGTTAATTCAAAATGGCTTTTGATTTGAGAGCCTAGCAATTTGTTCAATATCAGCTAATCAATTTTCAATTTATATTAATTAAATTTATAGGGAAATTGCATTGATTGCCAAATAATAGAAATCTTTCTATCTTTCATATTATAGTTAATTTTAGGTACAAATTTAATGCTTACCATTCTTATATAGGGATTTTTCCTCATCTCCACATATCCCTTCATGAAATCACCCTTGCTTAGCACCCTCTAGAATCACATTTTCACTGAAACTATTAACAATCGATATATAAAAAATCGGATCTTGCTTGGCTTTATTTCTCCAATATCATCTTTAACAAAGATTCTGACATCCTAAAATGTATTATAGTAGACAATAATAACATATGACGATAAGAAATTGGGCTGATTGGTTCACAGCAGATCCATTTAAAAAGAAGGTCACTGTCCTTTAAGGCTATGCTTAATATACTGTTAATTCCGATCATGTAATTATTGCAAGTGCAAATGATATCCTTATGGAAATGAAATAAACATCAATATCACTGAAGACACACTATGTTGACTGCTTACTGTTTATCTGAGGGATAATTTTATAAAGATAATGGTATTAGAATTATTCTCAATTAATAATGATTCCGTCAGTATGCTGATAATCTTATGTTTTAATTTATTTTAGTTGAGCATGATGAATGCAAACGATGAAGATAAACAGTGAGGAGGCTCGAAACTGAAATACAGTTTTTAGTTTATAACTGCTGTATTTCATAAATGCAAATATTTTTTGCCAAAATATTCTTTTGTCAAATAGCTTGGAAATATAAATTTATAAGGAATTTACATGAATCCCTTCTTTCATTAAATTATCATATTTAATCATAGCAATAGTTTACATGACTAAAAATTTAATTAATTTAATTACGATGGCTTCTATCATTGTTTATCTAAATAATAGAGTAAATATTTAGATGGGGTCTTTCATCAACGTGCTCATCAATACAATTTGCCACATTACAATTGACGGCAATGCTTCAGAGAAATATTATCTCGTCATACATTTTATTATGCTCCTTCAGACCCTTGCCTGCATCGCCGATAATTAATCCACGCTTTATCTCATCGTAAAATGGACTGATCCTTCCACCTTCCTCGATACTGATTTCACAGTTATTCTATGTTTTGTTGTTGTCATGAGTTTTCTTCTTTTTTTTATAGTTAAACTCATTATAACCGAAGGTGGAGAAATGCTGGCAAAGCCCGACATCATTAAGATTTACCTCGGAAACTTGCTGCTCCACCTTCAGATGTTCTGCAAAACTGCGGTCCTTAGTCCTCTCGTCCGTAGTTCGCTCTTTTAAATTCAGAACCCTTCGAGCGGAGTCATGAAGTCACTAGCTATGCTATCCCTCCTGATTTATGTCTTGCTCCTACTCCCAGTATCACTTTACAACACCTCCAACACTTTCATCCTCACTCCCCAAATAAACAAAAAGCTTACCTACATCAACATCTATCTCATACTCAACATCTTCAGAGTGATCTTCGCTTTGGTAAGTGCTCTCGATAAATCACTTATTCCCATTCCCTGTGCAATATTCTTCGTCATCTTTGTCGGAATGAGCATAAATCAGCCAGTTTTTGCCTACAGCCACGAGAAAATAATCAAGGGGATAATCAGTGTTATAGCCTACATCAGTTTATGTTCAGTGCTATAGTTTGTAATGAATCTTTAGTAAAATTATCTCCCTATTCAATTGATTGGTATCATATCATTCGCCGCCTTGGTTGATTGGTTGTCACAGTTTCGAATTCGCAGAATACTCCACCTGAAATAGCCCACAATTCAACAAATTAAGATTCTCATATTTTTGATAATAAACATTGAGCAGGAAATATAAAAGTTAGAATACTTCATTTTTTAGCATCATAAACAATGCCCTCACCCAAACTGCCGCTGTACAACCGTCATTTAGCACCTCGCTTCGACAGTAGGTTAGCTCAATAATGATAAAATATGGTACGAGTTTCTGATTAGCTACACTAGTAATTACTACTGCATGGAGACGATAGAGAAGATGCCCAAGAGTGAGATGATTCGACAACTTGAGAAGTACCAGCACATAGTGGTGGACCTGGCCGAGATTCATCTATTTAAACTGAGAGAGTTTAACTTATCCTACTATATCGTGAATAATTTTCGTCACTTCATCGAGGAAAGAAACATTTCATTTCTTTCGTTTCGTCAGAAGAGGAAAATAATCAACTACTACATGCAAGAGAAGATCTAGATCAAGTACTCGCTTGAGGGAGTCATTAACAAGTACGCTGATAAGTTCATCGAATTTCAAATGAAGTCTGAACAATACCACAAACTGCTATTGCAGTCGGCGAACAAAGCTGCTGAGATGTGGCAGGAAATGGACAAATTGTAACCTGATGGCGGCAAACTATAGGAATGCATTTTAAAGTTAAAATAGTTGCATCAACGCATCTGCCAAATGTACAAGGACATCACCAATACATTTGATAAATCGGCTGCCATTTTAGCGGACATAACCAACGATTATTTTCTGCTTGTGCTTAACATTCCTTAGAAATCCCCGTTCCATGTGATTGAGCCACCAAAATTTTAGAGTATTATGAACAAAAAGAAGGAAAAAGTTGAAAAAATGTCCGAAAATATGAAATTTTTCTCCTTCAGTTCTCCCACTCCAATGTGCTTTGTGTCAGTCGCCGAACACACCTTCGGAAAGATAACAGGCAACAATTACTTCTTCAATCAAATCATGAACATGGAATTCGGGAAAATTGCCTTCATCGAAGAGTTTATGATTCCTGAGATGCGCGAGCACCACCGTTAATCTATGAAGAGATTTATCAAGAGTGAAGGTTTCAGTTTAGAACACAAAAATGGGTTCACTCTCAATACCAAGGGCAAGATCATATTCACTAAGATAATGGTGCAGATTATGCCCTCCATCGAATAGGGGCTGCAGTACATTTTTTTTCTAAAAAAACTGATGCCTCTCCGCAAGATACTGGGCATTAAAAATAACAAGTCGATAGCCTACTCTTCCCAATCTTTTGATGATGCCTTCGAGATTAAGATCACCTAGCAATCAGTGGTCAGTTATTTCACTGAGGAGATCATCCATGAGATCAGAAAGAAGAAAGAGATCAGGCTTATCATCGAGGAGCAGGAGTTCTTTATTACATTCTTGCATGAGTTTATATACAAGGATATCGCTTATCTATTTGTGTAGTTTTGTGAGGAATCTGATATATTTGAGCAAACTCAGTATAATTTGTTGGGTGACTTGATTTAGAATAAGAGCAGCAAATAGAATGATATCAATTTTTTAAATAAAATTGACAAAAAAGAAGATTTGATAATGAGTGAATCAAGCGATTTCATTGAAAAAATGAAAAAATAGGGGCTGAACAAAATTATGGTGCGGGATAAGAGTGTTAGTGATAAAATGAAGAAATATGCTGATATTCGCAATTTGTATTCAATCGTCATTGACAGCTAACAAAAAAGCATCTCTTGGCGTGTGGTAATCCTTATGCTCGTAATTTTAGTGTTATTAACAGCAGTTTTACTGACTTCTGTGTTCGTAAAGCAGACCAATTAAAGCATCTATTTACAGGCCGCTAACATAAACCGTGCGTATCACAACTTCATGATGATTGTTACAATCGATATCAACTTTGTGAAAGTCATAAATCTAAATATTTTCCAAAATTTAACTGATGCGGCTTAATCATTTTTCTATCAACTTTAGAACATGCCTCGCATTATTTCAGCTATGGATAATCTGGCCATTAATTTTGATATATCTTCTATCACTTAAATTTGGGATTCTTTCAATTGCAACACTAAAAATGGTACTTTTACTTTTACTCAATAAAATAATTTTTTGACTGTTTCCACCTACATTATGCATACTATGACGAATTTACTCACCTATCCCATAAGCAGTTTTGAATTTCCTATAATGATGCAGGATCAATCAGTTCCAATGAGTGAAATTGAATGCTACTTTAATGAACTGGTGACTAATGGTATCTATATAATTTTACCTCGATTTCGTTAGCTGAAGGCCAATGTGATGAATCCTATAACTTATTCGAAAGTCAATAACAAGAGCACAATGATGATGATATTTATCACACAAATTTTGATTGTTGTGGTCTTTTTGTTGGGAATGCTTGTCTTGAGCAAAGGAGTCATCGAACTCAAGAATGACAGCTTTCAACTCTTTGAAAATTTGAATAAACAACTCGTTAAAAAAAAAGGAGGATAACTGCCGAGAGTTCATCGATAGGTACACCGAGTTTGAGGAAGATTAAAAGTACTACGGCACCAAAACTTCCATCAAATATATCAATAATTGGAAAAATTAAATGCACCTCTACTCTGAAGCCAGTCTCACCAAGGTCGAATAAGAGGGGCTTATAGACCATTAATTAGAAGATAATCTCCCCAGCAATGAAGCTAACAGCCCCAATATTTAAAAAAACAGTGAGCTCTCGGAATTAAATGTCTCAAACAATAAAAATATTAGCAATGCGAAAGATAAAACAGATTAATCAAACGAAATCTTTGAGAAGTCATCGATTATGTGGGTATTCCCGAAGTTTTTACTACCTGTCATTCCGCTAATCTTGTTCTCGATAGTCTTCGCCATCCTATAAGTCGAGCAAGTCAACAAAGTCAATAATTTTCTCGATATTCAGTAATCGATTGAGACTATGCTTTTAGATATTAATTTGCTGAGCCTCTACGTTTAGCAATATGGAGTCTATGATCCCTCTCTTGAAGTCTATCTCAGCATTCCTGCCTATTTTAAATATCTCATGAACGAAATGTATTCGATAGAACGACTATTTGTCGGTAATTTTTATGATCTCAGCTAATTGCCTCTGACCAGACAATTTATCGATTCTATAGCCTACAGCAACATTTGTGCAATGGCTTAAAAAGGAGACTTTCTCGATAGTATTTTCTAAGATGGTGTAAAGAATCTCAGTCAATGTGCATAGCTCAGCAACAAAGTACTTACTAAGGGTTTTTATTCTTCATTGATACACTATCTATCTAGCGCAAATAATTTACTCTTGGCCTATCCTGAGACACTTTCTATGAATATATCTGAAAGATTGTAGTATCTGAACAGCGATTATTATAATGAATAAACCTATCTTATCGATCATTTTGATTCGTTATTTACCAAAATGCTTTCACTCTTTGATCAAGATTACGCCAATCAGATTCAGAAATCTACCAATTTGATGGTGTATACTACCATTGGAATGTTGGGGCTACTGCTTCTGCAGGGTGTCATCCTCAGCTGCTTGTACATCAAAAATTTCAAGTTATATATAATGGAAATCTCTTCAATCTTTATCTTGATTTCCTACAAGAGTATCATCTAGAACGAAGCCCTGGAAAATCAATTTGGTGAAAAGATGTAAAAGTTTAAGAAACTTAAGTGATTTTTAAATGAGTAATAGAAATCTGATATATGCTGATTAAATTATTTAAAGTTTATTTGATTATTATAGTTCATAAATCGGATATCAGACTCAATTAAATTTAGTGTGCTAAAATATGCAGAAACTCCGCCGTCTTAAAAAAAATATCAAAAATTAGGAAAATTATGAAGCAAATGCATTCGATGGTTCGCCAATTGTATAATTTTAACAGGAGACAAGCACAAAAAAGCACAAGACATCCAAATCAAATAAGATTACAACAAAACCAGCCTCTAATCTCTCGGAAGGCATCTAATAAAACTCACATTAATAAATTTTAGATATCCGTCATTCTGACTAAACCACCCGCGAACATATCCGACTAAGTTTCATCAAACGATGGGATGGAATATCAAATGAGCTGGAGCTAACAGAATCTGAATTGAGTGAGTTGAGCCCCATTCATCAAGTGTACTGGAAGGTGAAATCAAAGAATATGAACGTGATTATATTTCTCTAGTTAGGTAAAAGATAGTACATGGCTTTTTAAAATGATGCCATTAAATTGAGCGAAATGTTTAAAAAGCAGATCAGAACTGTCTCCAAAAGTCTTGCTGTCACCTTCTGGTTCAAGGAGATTGATGTGGCCAAAAGATAACTTTTCTTAAGAAAAATTCCGGTGATGATTATGAACGAAATAGAGGATCCAGAATATCGATAGTTGCATGGTTTTGTGAGAAGAGAGGTGGTATAAGTACAAACTCCGGGCCTACATCTTAATATGGAGGAATCAGATTTTAAAGAAAGACTCACTATTGCCATTTTTAAAAAGAAAAATAGATTTGCTTTTGTTGTTCTTGATAGTGAAAACAATCACTTTTACGTTTAGTAGCTTAATGATGACGATTATCTTCACGAAATTCGTAGGATAATTAACAAATATCGGCCAGTTGAGGTTATTTTGCCTGACAAAAATCATAAATAAATCGGTCAAATTGCTAAAACAATATGCAACCCTTATGTTGTTGAACTAAATCTAAAAATGGAGTCAGTACTGACTGAATTGCTTAAATTTAAAAACTGCAATTTGTCTTTTTTATTCGAAGAGCTAATCAAAAAGTATACTGCATAAAATATCAAACGAGATGATTAGTTTTCTCAGTTCAACTCAGTTTGCGTGCTGTCGCTTATGTGGCAATATTTATAAAGTTTATCTTTGTCCGAAAAGATATTTTATCAAGGGTTATTCCAAAGTTAGATTATACAGGCAACAGTGGCAAAACCTTTCTTTGATTCTCAAGTATATTAAAATTTAGATATATTCCGCATAAAGAATGAAGAATAAGGTTATGCCAAACCTGGAACCCTCATCGCCTATTTAAACAAATGCATGACTTTACAAGGTAAGAAATAGTTACATAAATGGATTGATCAGCCGCTCCAGAACATTCATTAAATAAAGAAGAGGCAGTCGGCTATACGTGAGTTGGTGTAAGACAAATACCAAATGCTCATTCTTCACTAAAAACTAAAAGCGTATTAAAAATTTGATAAGAGAATCACTGACATCTATCATTGGGTGATTCGCAACAGCTAAAAGGGAAAACTAACTCTGACTAGATCCATCAACTACTAAAAGTAATATGATCAAAAGAAGAATCCAGCCATTACTCGTTTAAAATAAATAATTCAAATCTTAAAGTTAGTTCAGAAATATGAGTAATATTTAAAAGAAATTCAAAAGTTTAATATTCAATCGGAATATATCAACAGATATATAGAACTATTACCAATAGATAATATTCATGTCTTGCCTCTTTCATAAATTAGTAAAATTGAAGGAATACCATAAATAGGCTATGTTGCAGAAAATATTCTGCGTAAGTTCAACTATGATGAAGTCACTGAGTATCTAGAACCCGCTTCTGGAATTTATGAGGTCTTTGACAGTTAAAAACAGAAAATTGAAGAGATACATCACTAACTCTAGAAGGAACTAAGAAAATGGAAAGAGTATTTTGAGAATGATAAAGTTATTTACGTCTCAGTCCGTGCTAGAAATTAGATACAAGTTCCTAAAGCTTCCACAAAAAAGAAACAGCACCACGAACTTATCTTTTCATCATAAGTAAGCACTGCAGTCAGATATACGACCTCAAAAACATTTTAGCTTAATCAATAGCTTATTTAGCATGAAACCGTTCTTTCACAAACTTTTTAACCTTTCTTGCAGGAAATTGTTAGATAATTTTGCAGCTTTCGATATTTATGGGATATGTACGTGCAATCAATGGCTAATTTAGACGTCTTAATGTCTTTAGCCAAAGTTTCAAAGAATATGGCTACAAGATGTCTACCACAATTTAATGAACATAGACTCATTATCAAAAAAGGATGTAATGTCAGTCTACTTCAGGTCATGGACAATGTGACTCCGAATAGTATCAACATGACTTAAAAATAGAGAATTCTTTTACTAACTGGGCCTAATATGGGTGGAAAGTCAACTCTTCTCAAACAGACCTGCCTTTTAGCAATAATGGCTCAAATTGGTTGCTATGTTCCAGCAGAAGAATACAACTCAATTGTGTTTGATCAAATTTTTTGTAGAATTGGGGCATCTGATAGAATTTATTAGGGAAAATCAACATTTTATGTCTAGCTATAAGAAACTAAGCGCATCATCGAGAAGGCTACAAATTCAAGTTTGATTATAATTGATGAATTGGGACGAGGCACTTCAACTTATGATGGCATGGCAATTGCCTAAAGTGTAATCGATTATATTTTAAAGAAGATTAAATCTTTTACCCTCTTTAGCACACACTATTCACAAATAACTTAAAAATTTGCAAGCAAACCCGAAGTAAAGTTAATGAAAATGTCCTCGGAGTTGATTGGATAGGATTTAGAATTTACCTATCAACTTGTAAATGGAATAGCTTAGAAATCATTTGCCAGCAATGTCGGTAGAATGGTTGGATTACCTAAATAAATACTAAACTTAGCTGATAGGAAAAGTTAGTAAATGCATCACGAAACTAGACAAAAAAAGATGCTAAGAGAAGCCTGCCATTTAGTTGGAATTTATTCTCATAAGCAAACCAATAAAAATACCAACCCCAATAAAGTAGTTATCGACGAACAAATTTATTTTGAGCAATGATAGGAGTGTTCCCTTAAATACAAAATATTCTATGCTATTATTTTTATATTATAATAATGCATTAAACTTATAATATAACAAATTAATAATGGGTCATTGTTGTAGTGATTTGCCCGATCAGGATTACGTGATTTCTAACAAAAAATCTCGTTAGCAAAAAACGATACCATCAGCATCTAATGCTCCAAAAAAATAGTCTGTTGCTTAGAGGACAGAAAATTTTTTGGGATAGTGGAAACCAACTTTATTTTTTGAAAGAGGACAAGCTGAAGCCCTTAAAATTTTAGATAGTCTTGGGACTACATATATAGGATAATGGAAAAACAAGTTACCTCATGGCATGGGCAAAATGAATTTTCCAGACCAATCAATTTTCATTGGTTGTTTTGTGGAAGGAGTTCCGAATATTGAAGGTAGGTTGATTAATAATTAAGGAGTTTACTATGAGGGTGAAATTTTAAATAGTCAAGCCCATGGAATTGGTAAACTCAATAATAGGCATAAAGGATATATATATGAAGGAAATTGGAAACTAGACCTCCCTCATGGATTTGGAAAATAGACGTGGGGAGGTTTATCATAATACTAAGGATAGTTTTAATATGGAATTAAAGATGGTGAAGGAGAATATCGTCGATTGGGAGATTATCTCTATAAAGGAATGATTAAAAATAATTAATTTTCAGGAAATGGAACAATTGTTTTTATTGACGGACAGATATATG
>Ga0302188_10001514_pt1 | contig 18102 bp, 11 predicted proteins | sample II_Bog_E2_1_FD_198783 | JGI IMG/M metagenome (GOLD analysis project Ga0302188, IMG submission 198783) | Peat permafrost microbial communities from Stordalen Mire near Abisko, Sweden - II_Bog_E2_1 | ecosystem: Environmental > Terrestrial > Soil > Wetlands > Peat | place: Sweden: Abisko...
ATTTTCAAAATAATTATCTTATTTTCGACTATTCATGATTGCCAACAACAGTGTAAGTAGTGACAGGATTAACACATCTATATAGCACATAAACAACTGATCGATAGTAGTAGCCCCATCGAACATAAAGATGACAGCTCCACCAATGATGGCCAAAGAAGAAACGGAGCTGATAAAGGAGTAGACATTATAGACTTTTAGTTCACTTATATTCTACAGCTTAGCACTCAAAATCTTCAAATCGAATAGTTTGCAAAAGAGGATGTTTTTGAATTTATTAGTGGTGACTAATCCAATAAAAGAAACAAACCAATACCAGCACCTGTTGCAACTACCACTCAACCAACTCTATAATTTTTTATCTCTTTTCAGGCTGCAGTTTTGAATAAAAAGAAACAGAAAATTTAAGAAGTAATTAAAAGCTAGCCCACCGCAGATGAGCAAATATGCCAAAGTATGAATTTTACCTTTTTGTAAGTAGTAATATACAAGTAAAAAAATAGTTGCTCCCCACTCTAAAAGACCATATAAGGCATAAAGTGATCCTGAAACATATGTATGTTAATATTGGAATCTCGACATCAAACAGGCAACAGCCAAAAAAGCAGCTGCAATTGTAAAAGGCACGGGAAATAGGGAAGTGCTGGTTAGTGAGCTAGATAAAGTTGCATTAGTGCTGTTGGGGGAGTATTGACATCCTGTTAAGCTAACATTGGATACATAATCAGTAGGGCAGGTTGTAAGGCATGCACCTTGAAACAGAAGCTTAGGGTAATAGCATTGATAGCAGTAGTCGAGTATAGAACAGTTCATGCAAGATGGATCACTACACCACGAGCACGATCCTGCCGAGTTTATTATTGGGGAACTAGCAGGGCAAGTTTGTACGCATGAACTTAAATAAAGATATAAACCTGAAGCACAACTTAGGCAAATAATGTTTGAACTGCAGCTCGAACAATTTAGAGGGCAGCCTTGGCATTGTGTTCCCAATACGTAATATCCTATACTACAAGCTGTGATGCATGTGTTATTAAACAAATAGCCTATGTAATTAATATTTTACCAGAAGTGCAAGTTAGGCAATAGTCACTAAAAGTCAGGCAAGTAAGACAAGGAGAAGTGCATCCAGTGCACAGCTGTGATATTACATTCTTGTAAGTTCCATTGGGACAAGGATTTACGCAAGTAGGAGCAGATGTATTATAAAGGTAGTAATTAGCATTACAAGAAAGACAGTGACTGGTAGCTCCAGAACAAGTATTACAGTTATTAGTGCAGGCCATACATGCACGATTTACTCCTATAAAACCAGCGGGACAGGATGTTGAGCATGATTGATTGTATAAGAAGTTGTTACTTACACATGAAAGGCAAAGTGAGTTGGAAGTACATAGTTAACAGGGGGATACACATGGTAAGCATGAGGCTGAACCAGTATCTGCATATGTATAGTTTGGGCAGGAGGATAAGCAGCTGCCACCAATAAGATAAACTGGTGGAGTGATATTTCTATAGCAAGATGTACAATTAGTTGGAATATTATAGCATTCAAAGCAGTAATAGCCTTGATAAGTACAAGCAGTGCATATTAAGTTCACAGATACAGTACCAGAAGGGCAGTTTGCAATACAACGATTGTAGCTGAGACTCAAACTGATACAAGATGTGCAGTTATTAGCCAAGTTAACACAGGTTCCGCAGCTTGAGTTGCATAATGTAGCCATTCCTGAATTATTGTAGTATCCAATAGGAGTGTAGTTTAAACATTGACTATTGTAAAAGATGTATCCACTATTGCAATCATAACAAGTTGACGCTGATGAGCAGTTGTCGCAATTAAGAGGAAGAGTCGAACATTTAAAACAAGCACCATTCGTTAAATCACCATAATAAGTAAAACTGCAACTTGCCAGGCAAGATCCCAATGAAGTATTCGTTAGAGATAAATAAGGAAGCGAAGAGTTAGTATAACAAGCTGTACAATTAATATATATTAGAGAGCAAGTTTTGCAGCTAGTGTCGCAGTTTGCGCAAACACCATTATTAATTACAAGGGGAGAGGGACATTGACTCACACATTGCCCATTATACAGAGCAGCAGTTGAAGAGCATGTAATGCAGTTATTTATGGTACCTGAACATGTTGCGCACTGAGTATTGCATGCATCACAATTTTTGGTTGCGTTATTAGGAATAGTGAGATTGACTGGACAGTTACTTGTACAAGTTTGGCTATAGTAATAGTATCCTGAAGCACATGATAAACAACTGGTTAAACCAGTGCAGCTTAAACAGGGAGAAACACAGCTTACACATTGAGGAGGAGTAGTGGAGTTGGAGAGGTAAAAAAGTGTGGGGCAAGCTGAAAGACATGCACCATTGTAATTGGTGATATAAAGTGCTAAATAGCTGGAAGATTGGTTGCAGCTGGTGCAGTTATTTATGGAAAATGAACATGTTAAGCAAGTGGAGCTGCAAACAAAGCAAGTCAGTGTTGGTATGTCCTCGTAATAGCCTGTTGGACAGCTTAAAAGGCAAGAGTTATTGGTAGGAAAGTATATGTTGTACTGAGATATATTGGTGTTGTTGTAGCAACTAAGACAGCTGGAAGTATTTGTGGTGCAAGTTTTGCAAGGAAGAACGCAAGCTATTGCAAATTTTATATCGGTTGAACTTTGATCAATGATGTTATTTCCTGAATCAAAAGAAGTGACAATAGTATAATCACTCGGTTGGCTAAGAGGGGAAGTGATTCCAGAAATGGTGAAAGTCATCTTGGATATGCCCAAAATACCAGTCACATTCAGTTGATTCGCACTAATCATTGAGCATGTACCTATAAAACCAATGAACGAGGAGCAAGTAAGAGACCCAACTCCAAAGGAGGAGGCTAATGATATTTTAAATGATGATGGTACCATATACGCAGAGGGAGTAATGGAGAGAGTTAATAGCTCAGCATCACCATAAGCACCGGGAGAAAAAGAGTATGTAACTTGTTGGAAAAGAGAAGGAATTGAATTGGCGAGAGATGAACTGAGAGAACCGGAAGCATAGGTGCTAACTTGATCGCTTGTCTTAGTGATAAAGCTAAAAGAAGAGTTAGTGGCTTAAAAAGACCCATAGTTGCGAATATTAGATATGGTGACTCCAAACTGTACTCCTCCTGCCACAGCAGGAAGTATAACCTATAAAGCTTGATAACTATCTTAGCTGCAAGTAAGATAATTCGAGCTCAAATCAGTGCAAGTTGAATTGGCAGCCATCGAAAGGAAAGAAGGAATCGTTAAAATAATTTTACTGCCGTTTGGTAAGCTTGCTTGCTACATTAATGTAAATGTATAGAGAGTTAAAGCTGAATTCTGAGCTGATACTCTTGATACTGTCATAACTTGAAAAGAAGCTGGGGTTGTCATCTGAACAGTTATGCCTGAGTTTAAACTTTATATTGCTGCGCTCGCGCTGTATGTCATAATTGGGAATGGAGTTATGATGCGAGTGTTTGTCGGATTAGTGCAAAGAGAAGCTATGCGCAGAGAAATTACAGTATTTGCAGATATAGGTAGAGTTTGTGCAGGCTGAGTAAAGGTAATCTGATAGTAAGTACTTGTTGTGATTCCACTACATGTTGTGCCAATAAAACTGCCTCCATTAAATGACAATTTGCAATACGTTGAAATGCTGGTCATGATAATAGAAATATCAAGGGGAATTTGTATCACAATATAACCTCCAACAGGTATGATATAAGTATTATTAAAATTGATAGTATAGCTTACTGAACTTTGAAGTACTGTATAGCTGGAGGGAATGACTGATACTGTTCCAAATGCAATTGTACCAATTGTTGAAGTAATCCCTGCAATTGAGCCACTCTACACTAAACCCTGTAAACTACTTGAGTAGTAGGTATAAATGGTAAATGCACCAGTCGTCGTAATATCTGGTGGATTAACTATTCCGTTGATGGTTAAAGTTAAACTCTGTCCCAAGATATTTGCAGCTGAGCTATTGATAGATGTAATGAATATGTAGTTGCTTGCAATATTAATGGTGCAAATTGGATTTGAATTAACTCCAATTCCCAAGAGAGTGGCACAGCTACTGCTGTTAGTGCTTATAGTTACTGTTGAAGGGAATAAGATCTGAATCATGCCTGCACTTGATAGAGAATTTGATGTATTTATAGTGAATGTATATGACGTTGTAGCCCAAACTTTTGATGAGGTTACACTTACATTAGCAGAGAGTACAGCTGTTACTGCTGTCAATGAAGCACTTCCTGTCATAATGGGATAGCCATTTCTTTGAATTTGAAGGACAATTGGATTGGTGGGAATGGTTGAGGGTGGAGCTTGAAAATTTTATATAGTCAAAGTGTAAAGTGTATTTTGTAAAAAAGTGCCCGTAAAACTAGGATCACTTGAAATCGTAATTGATTGCCCGGAAATAACTGGTGCACTATATAAACTACTTCCATATACATCCAAGTAAATAAATGTGGTTCCATTCGGAAATACGACATTGAAAGTATCTCCTTAATTAATAGTCATTGACAACGTCAATTGAAAACGTAAACCAACAAATGTATTAACAGTGAAAGCAGCCAAAGGGGTGATACTAAAAGAATAAAAATTATTGGGGATAAGTCCACTCGGATAAACTGTGCAAGTATCTATCTTATAGGTCCCACTATAGGAAGTAATGACAATTGCATCACTAGGCTGATTGGATGGAGGCGATAAGAAGTTAGACACGGCAAAGCCAAAATTACTTGTTGTTGATACAGACAGCAGGTTGCTTGCTGTAATATAGTTGAAATTTGGGGAGCCTGTACATTGAATTCCTGAATTTAAGTTCTAATTTTTAATATTTGTACTGAGGTCATATTTGAGCATGACATTGCGGAGGTTATAGGCAAGGCTTGATTGCTGATGTCATTGGTCCATACTGATTTTGGAAATTGAATTATTACTGTTGAACCAGAAGGATGAGCATCAGTAGGTGTTAATGATAGATGCATGCTGCTTGGTTCAGTATCGACATAGCTAGGAGAAAATGTTATAGCACAGCCTTGAAAATATCCTGCAGTGAGTTGTATACTATTAGTCGAAGAGTTACTAGGGAGAGATACATCATTGCCCAAAGTTCCGCTAAATGTACCTGACATGATAGCAGGTGAAGGGTTTTGTATATTTCCTACCATTATGTTAACCAATGTCACATAAAGATTACTAACAGAAGTAAAAATATTGCTAAAGGTAATCGTATTTCCACTCACAGAACAATTGTAACTATTGACTGCCAGCGAATTTACAGTTGCAGATAGGCAGGTTGCGCTATTTATTGCTGTATAATTGGTGGGAAATGTGATTGTAACAGTTCCATTAGTAGGTACCTGAATGAGCCAGAAGGTACCTGTTGAGTAGCGTAAGAAGTAGCTATGCCACTATTATCAGTAGTTCTATCCAGACGAAAAGAGTAATTGGATATCAAATTAATTGTCGTGACTGAAGCAGTAACCTGTGCTTGCCGAATATTGAAACCTGAATAAGCATTCATTTACCTTCAATGCAATGGAGAAACAAAATGACTAAAAGAAGGCGGAGTTTCATTCTTGAATTTGAGCCAAACTGATTATATTATACGGGCTTTTAAATAATGATGCATAGAGTAATGAATGAATGATTTAATTACCGAGAGTCTTATCAATCAACAAACAACAATGAAGTAATCTTTCATATAACCTATGAATTTAATAAAATAAAAATTTATCAAAGCTGTGCCAAATTCTTGTTGTTATTTTGTTTAACCAACTGGAAATCTTGATAAAAGTTGTTAATATCTTCAATGTTACCGCTGCCCAGTTAAATTGTCTTTTTAGTATAGTTTCCTGTCAAATATTATATTACGCAAAAATGTTTAGAGTCTGGGTTTTTTATGTGCTTTAGAATACCTTAGCCCAACTGAGGATATGCTATTTTTTGCACGACTTCTAAAGGAATACTTTTATAGTCTGACTGCTTTTCAGGCTCACTCCAGCACAGCTTTTTGCAGTCCAAACTCAAAAACACCTTTTTTGGGTGAGGATTAAATCCATCTTTGGAATATTTAATGGCAAAATATCCGGCTTGCAAATTTTGAATTGCCAAAGTCAACCTCTTTTGAGTTTATCTGTATTTCTTATTGATAGCTTCATGGGATTATTCCTCATATGATTTGTTGTAGCCTTAGAGATTGGTGAATTGATTTACAATACTTACCTTCGAAGATTGATGAGGATCTCCACTGGTGTTGCCTACTGCTACCTTCTGAGATGCTGGAAGAAAATCAAAAGGAGGGGGAGTTAAAGGAAATTGCCCTTGATCTGCTTAAACAGGAGGAGTTATTCTTAAATTTGGTTGAAATACTTCACTTGTGGTCCTCGAATTATTTACCACATTGGTTGGGGTGATGTTTGACCTAAGTCCTGAATTCTCTAATAATGACTCTACTTACTCATTTTTGCGTGTGCTAGGTTTAATATTTTCTGATATTTCAGGAACAGTTTCTACTTTCTCTAAAGAATCTAATTGTGCCTATTATTTATTATTAACTTGATATGAAAATCTATTTTTTTCTTTCTTTGTAGTTGTCTTTTTCTTCTCTCTTTTTTTGTCCTCCTCTTCCTCTTAATCTTCCACTGAACTACTCATGGCCTCTCCAATTTTAATCTTATGGTGTAGCTTTTAATTGATCAATTTCTGAATTTAAAAATATTCCTCTTTCCTCTTAATTAATAGGTTTAGCAGATAACTTTCGTGATTTTTATTTAAAGATTAACTTCGATGTAGCAATTATAATTTTTATTGTTCTTATTATTTTGCCTGCTATTATTTAATTCGTCTAAAATATGGTTCAAACAAGGTAGGCTTGTCGAGGGAGTTAATCATTTGAAAATTAGTGTAAATAGCGAGGTCCCATTTGTGCAATTGCTCTTTTGTACCAAACTTTATGAAGATTGAAGTTAAATTACTTGGTTCTTCTTAAAATTGAAGGACTAAGACTCCATCTCCTTCATATTTAACATCAAAAAGGGTCATCAAAGCAAACTCCTGTTTCAATAGTTTTGATTTTCTCAACAGCAGCAATTTATCTAAATTTAATTACACTTCGTATTCTGAATATTCTACCTTATTGTAATCCCTTGTATCAATACGCATTCTGCAAACAAAAATGCTGAGTGAATCTGTTATTTTGAAAAAAGGAACAGTTGGTTTGCGTAATTGTTCCTCACTTTTATCTATTTTTATTTCAAGTAAATATATCTTTTCCTTCATAACTTCTAACTAATGCTATAATTTTATATTTTCTTCTCTAAGGTGTGCCATTTCTTCACTTGAATTATTATTGTTAAGCACACCTGTATCCTCATATTATGTCTCAGCAAAAAGGGGAGAGTATTATTTTTTGGGATGACTTTGAGTATGGCTGCTTTTGAGATCTACAGAATCTGAGGGAATTTTTTGATCATAGTAATTTTTTGTCTATTCAAGTAATTGCTTGAGATGACCGATATCAATAGGCATATCAGTGGTTGAATTTTTGATTTCTTGGGTAAGAGATTTGAGGGAAGTGAGTCTGCGTTTGAGGAGATCAGTTGATGACATAGAGAGTTTACAGTTAGCTGGGTTTATAATATTATTGAACGATTTATTTTTTAATAGATCAATAATACATACAACTTTCAGATAAGAGTTCATGATAAATTTAAATATCTCCTTATCTATTATTAATCCATAACGACTGTAAAATTCAGCTAAAAGTTAACGAATATTGATAGTTTGAATTGATATAGATATTTATAATGATTATACCTAATCTAATAGAGTAATTTGAAATTATTTTAATTTTGGGATCATTTCACTGGATATATAGCGTAAGAGCAAATGCCACAAGTATTATTTGGAGCAAGACGTATGTATCCTTGCTCTCCCCATGCAGTCCCCCAAGAATTTTTACACTTCCAGTACTCATCGGCATAGGTAGTCAACAGCACCATATGGTTCACACTTGTTCCACAATTGCTGAATATACCACTTGCGTAGGTTTGCCATTTGGTGGCATCAACAGCAACTGATACGGGCCCTAAATGAATAGCACTGACTAAACCAGAGCAGCTGCTCACATCAACATATTTAGATATTTTGAATGGACAGTTTATATTTTTGCAGGCTTCCGCTTTACCAGTGTATGGGTATTATTACCGAGTGCAAGCGCCTATATAACATAATCAATACCATGAGCTTCATAGTATATATAGCCTTTGTTTATTAGTCCGCCACTGCATCCATATACGCAGTCGATTAGTTGCTGTTCTGAGAATGTTTGTAGCTTTCCAGACGTCACAAAACTTAGTCCCTCCATTCCACCAATAGTCGCAAAAATTGCAGCTCCTCCACAAGCTCCTTGATTTTTAACTGGACTGACTGCTCCTTTTTTAGTCCAGTCAATGATTACTGCTTTCACAGGTTCATTCTCCAGTGTTCTATGAGCCTTATTGACACCAACCATGTTTGTATTTAAAAATCTTTAAGTGAACTCAGATTCAGTGTAAATTGAGAACTGATTAATGGCCATCTTATAGGTATTTTCTGGATTGGCGTTATGAACATTAATTTTTTCTAGATTGGATTAAAAAACATTCTTGCGGTAGAATTCCTAACTTGAAGTTTAAAACTCCATCATATATTTAGATTTCCATCGATCAAATTCAGGTGCTTCAGGTTCGAAATGCAATTTGTTGAGAGCATACAGCGATAAAACTAGCACGAAAATCATGGGAATAACTTATTTCATGATTTGTAAATATATAGTAGGATAATTAATCAGATCATTATTTCCTCTCATCAACATCTTTTTATGTCATTCAATGTCATTGATATACAGCTAGGGGAATTGATAATTTGCAATTGGGAATTAAAGAAAATAATTATTTTTCAAGATTTACAGCATATTGTTGATAGAGTTCAAAATTGTAAATAGCTTTTTTATCCAATTTCAGTTCAAAGAACTGTAATAATTAATGGAGAGAAATAAATCTTCAAGATAATCTAATAGTCAGCTTTTGAAGGAAGTTATGGCCGAGTTTGACATTGAAACTCAAGTTAACAAAATCGCATTTCGCTGCTTTAATGACCTCTTGCAAGCGTACTCCTCTTTAAATTAAGCAACCAGCAAACCTTTTAGTATATGAAAGAGTCAGAAAAGAAAATTATAGATTTTTAAGCAAGGCTGTGCAAAGCTGAAGGATTTGCTAGTAGTATCGAAGCTAACGTGACCAGCAAAATAGAAGTTACTAATAACCTAAATAAAAGGCTTTAAACTTTTGTAACTCCATAAATAATTTAGTCTTCTGAATTCTTTGCTTCTCTCAAGGAGAATGAGGGATTAATCCTAACCATGAGAAAAGATTATGATGGATTGGTCTCTTCTTCCCAGAAAAATACCTATTAAGTCAGATCTATAACTGATGATTTGAAAAAAAACTTTGACTAAATCAATCGCATTTAAACAAAACTTTAACAGCAAATGACGAGAGTGATTCATGAACATGGAGAATCGACTAAAAAATTACAGTAGCAGCTAGCAGAAGGTAGTTAATCTTATATAAAGGTCGAAGACAAGATGATCGTTTTATGAAACTACTGACTGAAGCTCGTGCTTAGTTTTTGGCAAAGGGAACTACTTTCGAAGAGGTAAGCAATGATATGACTCTTTACAAACATGAGAAAGAAACGATTTCAAACCAACTCGCTAATATTATGAGTGAATTATAAACCAAATTGCCTCGTAGCTAATATTTAGAAATGAGACTGCTGTTTGACAGTCAAATAGTCACAGTTCGTCAATATAATGAACGAAACATTAAATAATTGCAATTAAATAACAAGAATCAATAAATTAATTTGAAACAATCATTGCAGTAAATAAATTAAATCAGCAAGAGCAAATGGACAAAACAGTAAGGGACTAATTTACTTTTTCAGCAAAATGTCGATACCTTTAAACGATAATTTATGAGCAAAACCAATGAAATAGTAGAAAAATTATCTTAGATCGAGACAACTTTACAATCTTAATTTACAGCCCTTTCGAAGAAGCAGACTATGGAGAATTTATCTTTAACTGAAAAATTAAATCAACAATCAGTCAACATCGAAGGATTAACTAATCGCAGTTTTGATTTTTAAAAACTATTTTAGCAAACTGATGGTCAATTTCGCGAACTTACTACCAGTGTTAATGATATTTCGGATCAAATTACCCAACTAATGAAAGAAAATGATCAATAAAAGTAAGATCTATCCAAATTAGAAGCAGCATTTAAATTACAAGCAGCAACTGCAACAGCAACTGCAGTTTAAAATAAAATTGGGTAACCAGTCAATAGTGTAAACTAGTCTGCAATACAAATTCATATAGAATTATAAGATATTAAAAGGGATATGTCAAACCTGGTCGATAATTTATAGAAACTATCCGATAGCAATTAGAATATATAAAGAAGACTGGAAGAAATTAATACAAAACAAGAGGAAACTGTTGACAAAAATTAAACTCAAAATAAAATTACAGAACTGCATCGACGAATCAGTTAGGTCAGTATATAAATAATGAATAATATTCAGCGTTCATAAAATTAAAGTAAAACCTATACTGACGTCATTAAATCTTCAGTAGAGACAAAACTATAATCTTTAAACGAGGCTAATGAACAAATTAAAAGTATTAGACAAGCATTTGAAGATCAAATGGTTGATACACAAGCACTCAATAAAATATTATCAGAAAAAATGGAAAAAACTACTTCAATTCTCACCAAATTCAAAAGTGATCTTTTAATGAGAGTAGAAGGAATATGTAATTAACAACAGCGTCGAAGCCTAGAGGCAAAATAATCTCTCAAAACTATTGACGAAATTAGGAAATATTTAGGCAATATCACATAAATTCTTAACATCGTTCTATCTATCATTATATCAAAGGAGTATACTGAATAAAATGATAATAAAGAGACTGTGAAAATGTCGAGTTTGATAGAAGGATGGGTGCTTGAGTTAGACGAAAAAAGCCAAAAATATCGAGGATAATTAATTCAAAGGCGAAAATTGGCAATGGTTGGCCTTAACTATTTGATTTTTCATACCGATAAGATTAAGGGCAGTTTAATAGATTCAGGAAAAGATATATTCAATCGCATTATGGAGGAGAGTCAAGAAGTATTTACAGTCAGAAAAAGAGGACTATCACGAAAATTTGGATCAGAACTTCCTAAACTGCATTTCTGATATGAACAGTTCTGCAATGAATTATTGGTTGCTTTATGATCTTAGTTATCTCATGGCATCCTTAAAAATAAAGGATTAAAATAGTATTTGTGAATAATCTATACATTGGGCAATAATTTATCAATAAAGATATTTTTGCAGGGTAGGCATACGCATTAAGAGTGCTTGTTTGACTGATTTCAATTAAGGCATGACTATTCCATTGTTCCCTATACTATTGAATTATTTACTCAAATCGATATATTTAATAGAATCAGATTACATTTTCATTATCATACGTAAATATTCATTGCATTTATTTCCTTCTACGTAACATTTATAATTACCACATTCTATTGTTATTAAACTTACACAATTTAAAGAAATAATCACATCTGCAATAGCTGATAATCGATTGTGACCTGAGTCATTACAATTTTACTTATAATAAGAGTTTAAAGCCATTTTAAATTCATTTTTGAAAGGGTACGAATACTCGTCAGAAGATTGTTATCAAGCAAAAGCAATGTTATTTAATTGCTTTGCAAATATTGGAGAGATTCTAAAGAATGTATTTTATTTCCCGAAAGTGACAGATTCTTTAAGTTAGAAAATTGTATGGGAGAAATGACTTCACATATTTGTGGGGTATTATTATAGTTCAAAGCAAGACCTTCTATTTTGGTTTCTTCAATTGCTTTTAGAAACGAAATGATCTTATGAGAATTCACATACTAATGACCTGAATAGATTAGCATATACTAAAGTTCATAGTTCTATCTTATCCAATGGTGAAAATTTTCCAACCCAAGAATCCAAGAATTCTATCAACGCTTATATGTGCTTTAGGAGTAAAGTTTCGATAAAAATGTTGATTCTACCATTGCATCGGAATAAATCTTTTCTTTTATTATTAAAAAATGAAAGTATTAATTAATTATAATCCCAAAACTCTTTCTCTAACAAAGTGATTTATTTAATTTTAATAATCTTATTTTAATTGGATATTATTCCTAACAAAGAAATTGTACAAAAATTGCTGGAAGAATAACTTATAAGAGAGCATGTTAAATAGTCAACTATTCTTCTATAAAGAAAGTTTCAATAAATTATTATTATTATAAACTCCCTTTATAAATGCTTGAAGATTATTTACAAGGGTTCGCAGAGATAAAATAATTCCAAATTAACTCACCTAGTAAAATAAATTCCCAAAAAGACGAATTACTACTTTCTAATGAAAGAGCTAGCTTTACGAACCTATCATAAAACGAAGAATCAATATTAAATCTGTTAATTGCACCTTTTAAATAAACTAAATTTACCAAAAACCAGACCAACATATCAGAGGATAAAACTATTCTCAATGGAAGTTCAACTTTGAAAATCAGCGCAAAAGATGATGATATAATTCGATTGAAACAGATAATCGATAATAAAAACCATATTATTGGCCAACTGACTGAGGAGATGAGATAAATGAGTGATAAAATTGTGATTCTTTGCAAACATGGAACAAATAAATTCCAATAATTGAAGCAAAATAAATAGTATCATTGTACATCTCATAGAAAAAAATAATGCTTTAAGCCAGAGTCTCGAATAAACTACTAAAAGAATTTATAATTTCTGCAAAACAATAATAATTAATTATACAAGGAGTTAAGGTAATGCCAAAAATAGAGATAGTTTCTTAAAGTCCAGCTGAAGTAAAAATAATTAAAAACTAATGAGCTAGAGAAACAATTAAGGAAATTAAATAGTGAAAATTAATAACTAAAAAAGATCAATTTCCATTTAACTAGACAAACAAAGCGATTTCTCAATGATAGTCAAAAGGAAATCCATATTGTTTCTAAGATGAGGTAAATTATCGCATAAAAACTATGTCAAAAAGATATCAATTAGGAAAGGAAAGGGAGTAAGAATAATGGAAGGCGAAATTTACTTGATGATAAGAGCAAATCTGTTTCAAAAAGACATAGATAAAGATAGATTGAGACAACATTAACTAAGAAAATAAGTCTAATAAATTAAAATACGTCTTTTATGTCCAATACCTCTCAACGGAAAAATAACAAAGAAAAGTTTTATCGTCGTGATGAATGCTCCTCTTTTTCGAAGTCGATGAGTAGGCTAGGAAAATGATATATTCTATTGTATTTTGCTTTAATTTCATCATTAGTTTAACCATTATTGTATTTGGCATTATTTGTCCTTTTTTTCTTTAAGATATTGTATCTCAGTGGCAGATTGAAACATTAAAACATGAATTAAAATTTTCAAATTAAATTCATTAACACTATTATACAAAATAATGACTCTGAAACATTATTGTTTAACAATCATTTATACCTGATTTTAGAATTTATGGTTTGATTGAGTTTATTTTTAAATTAATTTTGGCCAATCGCATTTTCCTAATCTTTTAAATAACTGATAATATATTACACTAGATCTTGAGGATTCTAGTTAATAATTTTGATCATCATTTTGCTTAGAATTGGGTTTATATGCTTATTTATGTAATCTAATTATTCTCCGATTTCATCCTGCACAATTTTATCTCCTTTTTCTAATTTTGGGGACTATGCCTCATCATAAAGTTTGGGAGATTGTTCTGAATTTTTGCGCATCGATTTTGTTTCGCTTTGCAGGGAGTATGATGACAAATTCATTTAAAAAATCAAATATTTATACACTTCATAATTATTTTCATAATAATTATTTTTATCATTCGTTTATTTCAGTCAATAGGCTAAATAGAACCAGTAATCCTCCGATACATTTGATTAATGTTTCTGAATTCATTATTATACTATCATGGAAATAGCTAATATATAGATTACACAACAAAATAGACTAGAATAAATAAAATTGGATCATCAATTTTTCACAAAATTAGATTTAAGCTAAGAAACTACCATTTTTAAAAATTTATATTTGCCTGATGCATCTTTAAGGAATTTATTCTGGAAAATCTTTTCTATTGGTTGGCCTGTATCACACTCATAACATGATTCAGTATACGCTTATTTACACTTTAGGCAATAAGTGTGTCCACACATAGCCAAAGTAATGGGTGTGGTCGGTAGTTCCCCACAAAAAGCACAATTAAAGTAAAATTAAAGCGATTTCTAAATAAATAAAACAATACAATAGCGGAATCTATCTTTTGAAGAGAGTCATTGATTAAGTGAGAATTTTTATCATTGATTTTTTTATTATTTTCCAAAACTTAAAGATTCAGTTCTTTCATGATTTACGCATTTTCTTTGATCTTAACCTATAAATTTCTTTTTTAGAGATCAAGAACAAAAATTCTATCATTTAATTATGTATTCCTATCTCTAAGAGCACTCAGCTGTGATTGAAGATCAGTGATTGTTTCTTTTTGTTATTAAATCATTTCTTGATATCTTTGCATGTTCTTTTTAGCTTATTCGAGATCTTTCTTGGCTCGGAGCATTTCTGCAGTTTTTAGTTTCAAGGCTATCATATCTCTCTTTTATTTTTATATATCTTATATTAATTTCTCTATTTGAGTCTCTAGATCTTTTTTTATTTTGAGCAGTTGGTCATTTGATTTCTATATTAAAATGAGGGCCTAGGTCTTTTATTAAAAAATGGCGATATATTGACTATCTTCTGTTGGCGGTTGGATACTCCTTATCTATTTGTCCCTTGCGAAAACATCTCTTTCCTATCCATTAATAATAAGTTTCTCGTCAATTGAAGCTTTAATTTATTTCATTTGTATGATGAGCTCATCATTCAAGCGAACATATTTATAAAATCCTTCTCTGATATGGTTATGACTTTTTTATGATCCTTCCTGTATAAACTCATCAAATTTTTAATATTTTTCCTAGCATTAATTCAACTGAGTTTTATAGGCTTCGATAATCACTTTAAGTTTGCGTATTTATTAAATTTTGGCGACGATTGCTAAGTTGACTACATCAGCAATTTTAATGTACCCTTCAATAGTTCTGCGTAAATCTAATTAGTTGTCTTGCATAATTTTATATCTCCCTTTCAAGTAAATATTTTATTCACCTTGATGCTTATAATACAATTATTTGTCGACTAAATTTTATTTTAACAGGATTTTTGCAGATTTTTATTATTAGAGGTCTTCCTTTAAATTTTAAATATTCTCCTATTTTTTAATAATTTATTATTCCAATTCATTGCAGCGAACTCTTTTGAGATCTAATTATGTAGTTTTTTGGTCGCAAACAATGTTTAGATGATCTCTTTCAATCGTAATTTTGGATAAATTACCTTTGATATTGGTTATTTGTTTGATGTAGTCGTTTTATCTTCTATTATAATCTTCCATCTTCCTTGATAGATCTAAATTAACTCTTTCGAAATAGGCTATTCTTTAATGAAGCTATTGCTATCTGGGCTTAGTGTTAGATATTTGCTTTATGAATTCCTCTCGTTCCTTGTCTCGTTATTTCACCTTTTCTTCAGCCTGCTTTCTCATCAGTTTTTATATTCGAACTTGTTCCTCTAAAGATATAATTCTACTTTTAAGAGGATCCAAATCCTTTAATAATATTTTATATTTTTATATTTTTCCTATTTGTACTTTCATTTTTTATAATTCCGAATCCTTCTTCTAAAGAGTTGACTCTAACTCCCTGCATTTATCTGAAAGATTATCTTTAATTATATTTAACTCCTCCTATTTTCTAGCTAGGGTGCAAGTCTTCCCCCTTTCAAATTGGAGTTAATTTTATAACTGCTTCAATTTTTTTTAAAGGTATAATTGGCGATGGCTATGTCCCATAATTTGCTCCTTTGTCTTAGAATTTTCTAATCTTTCGCTGATTGCTGTGTTCATAACTGTCTACAGATTTATTTTTAGTTTTTTAATTTCGAATTCTTTTGCCAAGACCTGACTTTTCTCTTCCTACAGTCGCCCATTTTATCGTTTTATGGTCTATATATTTAAAAATAGTACTGATTCTCGCTCGCCGATAATGTTCATTACTGACAACTGTCTCGATAAAAGGTTCGAGGTATTTTTTTCTTTAGAATTTCTTTTGTTTATTGGAGCTGTAAGCACGCGAGATCTCATTTGAATAATAAATTTAATATTTTTAATGGCCCATCAAACTGGAAATTAAATTGGATAAATATTTTTACAAGGATAAATTCTTATTAAGCTTCTTTAATTGGTTTCTCTTTCGATCATTATGATTATAGATAAAAATAATTCATTCAATTAAATCTCTAAATTATTATTATTATAAAATATTAATATGAAGTATTAAATGAATCAAAAGGTGTTCATCAAAGTTCTTTCAAGGGTGGGATTAACTGCTTGATTGCTGATACAGATTCGCGCCTCAGTATCAAAGTAATTATCAGAACCACAGGAAATGCATTTATTATATTTTATATTAAACAGGGGCAAAGAAGGAGGACAAATGATGCACATATCTGTTGTAGCATCATAGAAGGGAGAAGAAGAGGGACAGATTTGAGTGCCATCGATTAATTTTGCATTTGTCAAATTTATGAGCGCTATGTAATTACCATTAAAGTAGATATTAGGATTTGTCAAATCACTGACATATCTTTGCTGCTTGTATTCACATAAACGATTTTGTATGTTGAATTGTGTTTCCGAAGAGCAATTTTGACAGGCTGATTACTTGAAATTAAAATAGGATGGAAGATTGCAGGAGATGCATGAGAGCCCATTGAAAAAGGGAGTGGAAGACTCACAACTCGCCAGAGATGAGTTATAAGCTGGAATTTGGAACATGAAGTTAGTAGAGTTGACAATATTGCTATTTTTAATTGGGCCTCCTTTGGCTACCTTGGCTGTGCAGCCCTTTAGGGTTGCATCAAATTGTTAGTTTTGGGCGCATAGCTCGCATTGACGAGTTGAGAAATTGAAGAAGTTGGGTAAGGAACAATTGATGCAGTATTGCTGATTGGAAAAGGGCTTATCCTGAGGACAACTGGCGATTATCCTTTACTTTGCATTGGTAATTTATAGAGGACTGCCGACATAATTTGATACTCCATTGAGGTCACTTGTATAGTATACTTTGGAGATATCAACAATGCATGATTGGCTCTTGGCATCAAAAAGGTAGTTTTTCTGGCACTGACTACAAACATTTGAAGTAAAGTTGAAGTAAAGAGGGGAGCTGCAGCTTATGCAGTTAACACCATTGAAATAGGGAGTTTATGCCTTGCAAGTTTGTAGGGAGTTATCGTTCGTGAGAACTGCTCCAACATAGTTACTCCCAACTAACTATGAATTATACTTTAATGGTTGAGTGTTGGTAATTTTGCATACTCTGTTCGTAAGATCAAAACTCATGCCTTAGTCACAGGTGAGACAGACCAAACTAGAATAATCAAAATAATTGGGCATTGTGCAGTTAATGCAGTTGTTTCCATTGAAGTACGGCGTAGAAATCGAGCAAGCAGTTAGATTGACTATGAAAGGTGTTGTGCCAATGTAATTCTCGGCTGAAGGATTAGAGTTCTTGAGAATGGTCTCTCCATTGTTTGTGGTACATTGGTGTATACTTGAGTTCACATTACTATTTGGCGGACAAGTAGAACATCGTTTGAGTGATATGTCATATAACACTGGGCAGACAATGCAGGTGTTCATTTCATTTAAATAGGGAGTTTAATTTGGGCACGCCTGTGCATTAGGAACAGCTTTTTTCTTGTTGATTTAGTCCTTGTAAGACGAAGGGTTCACTTTGCCGTAGATCCAGTTATTGCCTGAGTTCTATAGATTACTATA
>Ga0302188_10001515_pt1 | contig 18101 bp, 11 predicted proteins | sample II_Bog_E2_1_FD_198783 | JGI IMG/M metagenome (GOLD analysis project Ga0302188, IMG submission 198783) | Peat permafrost microbial communities from Stordalen Mire near Abisko, Sweden - II_Bog_E2_1 | ecosystem: Environmental > Terrestrial > Soil > Wetlands > Peat | place: Sweden: Abisko...
TGCTCTTCGAAATCGCTTACAGTAGCTGGAGAGGATAAATTAAAAAATGAATTAGGAAATAAAGTTAAGGAAAAATGCAGAGAGATAATTGCAGTAGTCTCTGATGAAATTTAATTCAAATAAGGATCAACAAAAAGAGTAATAGTAACATAGCTATAAGCAAAGGTAGACTCGTCTAATCCAGCAATACTAAGCCCGCATTAATAAGTATGAAATGGATCTGCAAAAAGCAAAATAAAAAGAGAGTCAAACAATAGAATAAAACGCAGGAAAAATGAAAAAGTTAGAAGTAAAGATGGATGAGATGGAATCAGCTTTAAAAGAGAGGTAAATGGCCATTCAAGCCCATTACGAAGACTAAATGGGGGAATTATAAAACTCTCTATTGAAAACATCCCAATAACTCTAATAAAAATTATTAAGAATCGAATAATTGACTAATGCTATCATTGCTTTATAGGCGTAGAATAAGAATTTAAATCACGAGTTAGACGAATTGCATTATGCTAGCGAGGATGAGAAACAACTTCATGAAAGCTAACTGACCAAATTGAAAAACAAACTAAAATAGATGGAAACGAACTATGCGAACAATCTAAAAGGTTTCGAGGAAGAGATTTCGAGAGCATCTCAAGTTAAAAGCGGTAATATTTCTGGTAGTCGCATCAAAAACAATGATTTGGAGGAGAGGATTGCCAAAAGGTACGAATAAAAGTTGAAAATTAAAGATCGCAGGATAGAAGAGCTCAAGGACAACATTTATACTCTTTAATAAACCATTGTCAAATTGCGGAAGAAAGAAAATGCCTATGAGTCTACTCTTGTCTAAATTGACAGAATCAAACTATCATTTACTGAACTTGAAAAAGAACGGAGATAATCTCAAATTAAGTACGAAGATTAACTCAATCGAAATACTAATTTTATAGCAGAACTTAAAAAGGAAAATTTAACTATCAAGTAGAATTAGGAAAAATGGAGGCTTATATTGGAAGAGAAAAGTCTTGAGCATTAGAGCATGGAATGTGAGCTGCGAACTCTAAGGTAACTCTATCAATAATTGCAAAAATAGCTGTAAAAACGAAAACATATTTTTACTTCTCAAATGGAAGAGGAAAATTCACTTCAGGGACAGTTGAAATTACAGTAGAATAGAATAATGGAGTTATAAGAGCAAATCATATAAAAAAATACAAAGACTAAAGAGCTATAACAATAATGCAAGCGAAAAATTCAGGAAAACAGGAAGTGCTTTGATGCTATCGAATAGTATAAAAAGAATGAATAAAAATTTAGAAATTAGATGACCAAAATTATGACAGAACTTACTGCCAGCAAAAAGACAAATGAGGAGTTGAATAATTCCTGCGAATCAGGGAAAACATAACTCAGACAAGTCAAAAATGAACTTGCTCGATTAAAAAAGAATCAGGAGGAGATGAAAATCAACTCTTTGAATAGAGAGCAAAATGCTTCAGAACTCAAGAAGATGAATGATTAACTATCTATCAGATTCAGAGAGGCGGAGTAGGCAGCAAGGAGATATGGAATGCTCAATGAAAGAGCAAGAAAGCAGTTGGGCTTTAGCATCGATGAGATAATCGACAGGTTTATTGCTGGACAGGAGGAAAGGGAGGAACAGATTAATCAACTCTTCGAAGAAATAGAGGAGTTGAAATTCTTAAATTAGCGCAAGTTTTTAGACTTTGATGAACTGAAGAAGGAAAACTTAGAGCTTCAGATTAAGGTGGAGGATTTGGATATCTTGAATGATCAGGTCGATACGTTGAGGAAGATTTGCGACAAGTTGGAGGAGGAAAAAAAGAATACTATCTTTCGGGAGGAGGTGCTGAGGATGCAGATGTAAAACTTAGCCAATACTGGAACAGCCGAACTACGGGCTCGTATCGAGTATATCTTAGCCAATCCTCCAGTGCCATCCTATGGCTCGTTCAGTTTTTATTAAAAATGATTATCTATTACAACTCAATATTTATTCTTATTTATGGAGATGGCTGAGAAGCAGATCCATTTTATGATGATAGATTGAAATTAATGATCGATCTGGAAAGTTGCAATTTTATAGTGAATCCAAGGTTGATGGACTTCTCTAACGAAGAGAGATGTATCAACTACGATAAGAATCAAATAACCTGAATCATGATGCTATGAAAAATACTTTAACATTTAATGATTAATTGGTTTGATTAATGAAGATCAAGAAAACAATTAAAACTGAGATCAATATAATAAATCTCCTTTTCAAGGATCGATTCATTATAAAATAGTTATATTAATTACTGATGGCAGATGGATTTATTTTAGTAAGGAGTTAGAGTTAATTATTACATGTAGATCTAAACATAAAAAATCCTATCTGTGCTCTATCTTTTGGCAAATGATGGAGATAATGTAAACATTTCAACTGATTTTTAATTTAAATTATTTTATTAATTCATAATCTTAATATCTTATTAGATGATTTTCCAACTGTTTATCTTGGTACTGACTTTTTGCTTGAAAGTGAATGCTCATGGCAGACTTCCATCGGTTGAGTTCGCTTACATCGCCTACTAGAGTGCTCATTCAGAAGTGGAACTGCTTTCTTTATGACGGATTAGATGTTGATAAAAATAATGTTTACTTGATCGAAAATCCAAGTATTAACATTCAAGGCTGTGTGGTGTACTGAAAGACAACAGGAGTGATTGTGATTGCTTTCCGAGGAACTGAGATGGATATTGAAAACTGAATCAATAATTTGGATTTCAAAACTGTGCCCACCATGGAGATGAGCATGCTTAAGTTCACATTGGTTTCTATGAAAGCTATGAAAATGTGAAGTCTCTAATTGTAGGAGCTGTCAGCAAACTCATGGCCCTATATCGAAATAGAGTCAATGATATATGGGCAAGTGGGCATAGTCTTGGAGGTGCCTTAGCCGTCTTTTCTGCTCTTGATATAAGTTAAATCTTTAATAGAACTCTTAACGTTACAACATTTGGGCAATCTAGAATTGGGAATATTGCTTTTGCTCGAAATTATTTAACAAAGCCAAGTCTAGGGTACTATATGCGATTTGTTCACTATGCCGATATTGTTCCTCATATACTCCCCTTGGTATATTATTTACGATTATTAACATGGAGGATATGAGGCATGGATGAATGAAGATTGTGCTGTCGGAAAAATTTGTTGGAAATCAGAGGATCCTTAATGTTCAAATAGTTTGACAGTTTACAGCATCAGTGACCATGATAAAAACTATTATTTGAAATTAAGCTATCCCGACATGGTCGTTACTCCTAAAAAGCATCTTCAGAGAGAAATTCATTAGCCAATCATATGATTAAAACAATTATCTTTGTTAATAAATTAAATTCTAATTCAATAGCTTTGTCTTTTTGAGGATACATTTGATAGTTGTTGATGAATTCGCTTTGATTTATCGGAGATAATCGCATTTTAATTTTTAATTTCTTACATTTCAATGCTCACCATGAGTCAAGTTTGAAATATTCCATGTAATTCTCCGACTTTTGTATCTTTCATAAAACAGAAAGCCTTTCATGGATATTTTAATTGATTCAGTCAAAAAGCTCAAGCAAATATATTGCATTTTTTAGAAATCACATCACACTCTGAAATATTTCACGACAGCCAGAACTAAACCAACTGCATTATATTTGACCCATTAAAAATGCATTCTAGTGTTTCATGAAAAACAACAGTTTGATGAAATTAGGAGAGTTTGACCTTATGTTGCTATGTATTCTTTTGACTTCCTTGGTTATTTGGTGAATGCCACATTCTTATTTGATTATCTGTCATTAGATAGCAACTTGACATATTTCAGAATCTATATCAAGCTGATGAAATCAATAGTCAATTTCATGAGACGACATCCATTCTACACCAGCGGATTTTTAATTATATTTTGAACTCATTTAAATTATGAACTCTTTTGCATGTAAAATTATTCATTTTTAAAATGAATATTTATAGCATATGTGATTATAGCGATTTATATAAATATGAATTCTTAATTCTTACGTAATTATTTTTAAAAATATAGTCGATAAATAACCAATTAAATCATAATTATTTTTATTAGTTTTAAATGGAACAAATATTTTATTTTTGTTCTCCTTTGTATCATTAGCACTCAGGCTTATTTTTTGAAACATAAAGGTGAAAAAACTAATAAAGATTCATAAATTAAATTGGCAAATTTATTACGGCTTTACGTTAAAAGAAGATACATAAATAAACAATCAAATAATCTGTGAAAGGAAAGATCAAACCAACAATTAAATACCTTAGAGTATGAAATTTAAATGCAAGTTGGATAAATATATTAATTTATCATTAATTATTCATGAATTTATGTATACCTCCAAGATAATATCTTGTAATGAACCAAGTTAATTATATAGATCATTTTTTAATCAAATTGACAGGATTGACTATTCTTTTCCATAATAAAAAACCTGCCGCTAAGAGGAGGCCTGCAATTATCAGATAAGATCCACTTTTCCAAATAGATTGACCCTCCTGTTCATGCTACCCATTTAAATTTTAAAATCTTTTAAGATTAATAGGCAATTAATACTTCAATGGGTTCCATCCTGCACTATTGGGAGGATATATACTATTTCCCAGACTTTCCACAAACGCCTAATTCCTAAAGCTAATATATTTTCCCAAGCGATAATCTCCTTCTGCAAGTCCATTTGAAGTAATCTCATTGTTTACCAAGCATTCTTCTACTTTTTGGCATAAATGAAACCAGTAATCCTCTGAATGCTCCACTGCCATACTTAATCCAAAATCCCCAGCAAAACTGCTATTCTAAAATTTTGGATCAATTTTGATAAGATAAATAGTGATTTCCCTTCCTGGTTGTGGATGTTAACATTATTTAAGATAAATCACCTTCATACCAGCTCGACACTGTAATTTTATAAATAATCCAGCTAGTAGATTCCATGCTTTTTTAACATCGTCGTTTCTGACCGAAACATGGAACTTCCAATCGTGTACTTGGTGACTGAATTAATTCTGCGCGTGCCAGTAGACACGACAAAGCTTAGTATACAATTTGATGAACCCGTTATTGCAAAGGGCTTCGTAGTTATCGCTTTAAGATATAGCGTAACGGTTTGACTAAAAGAATTCATAACTGAACTGGTCCGGGAGAGAGAAATTTGATTGAGGTTGTTATGTACTTTATGTCTTTAGTTCGTTCCTCATTTTAACTGAATTAATATTGTAATTTTGAATGATCAGAATATATATATAAAAGTTGTACTCCAACTAACAGTACTAGACTACTTATCTCAAGCCAAAGAATTCTCACTATTTTTGAAGTAAATACCATTGACGATTGATGAATGTTATTTCTATTTTATTGAATTCATTCGGAATACATTCAGTATTTTATTGAACAGATTATATAGTATTTTTACTCTCCATGATTTAGTAGCACTCCCTTTTAAAGCTCTTCCTGACAACAAAATACTACCTCTACTTCAGTGTGCTGCAACTACTACTGTCTTTGGTGCTTCTTACTCTTATAGTCTTTGTTGGAGCTGACTACACCTTACCCATATAAATTACTATAAGCCTTCTGCTACTTAGCGATATGTAAATTCTGTATGATTCAGTATCATCAAAGCCCTATCTGATGAAAAATTCATAAAAAAGCTCGGAAATATAATTGATCTGTCGATTCTACTCCTCCTTCTGGTCTTCATTTGTCTAGAGTTGATTTTTGAATCTCTATAAGATATGCTAGGTGAAATCAGTTCTGTAATGTTGGGCATCCGTTACGCACTGCAAGTTTATCGCATATACTCCCTGATCAAGCAATCACGATAATTGAGAATGATGCATAATATGGGGGAGATCCGATTTGACAACCTTGATCTCAGCGAGTAAATCAACGTCTATCACCAGGAGAAAAGCTAACCTAAAGCTCTTTGATTTTTTGTAATCTTATCCTGCTTACTCAATTTACAATTTGAATTATTCAAGCACTGTCAACTTTAGCTGTCAATAGCAATAATGATTGCAACTTAACAGCAATATAATTTAACATCATATATACATCAATAATAAATACTATTAGGAGATAAAGGACAAGGAGGACCTAATTTTTATTTTTAAGAGTCGGCCCTCGAATTCTTTGCAAGTTATTTCAGTTATAAAATATAAGAGAATCATCAACAGCGTTACTTCATACCAGGCCATAAGATATAAGCAGATTATTTGAGCAATCAATTTTTCAAAACAACATTTCTTCTTTAACAATATGATCTTCTTCGATTATTTTAGCCATAATATTATTATAATTAAAATGTTGGCAACAATGCGGAGGACAATTGCTCAGTTCAGCTTTTTCAACAACCAAATATCCGAAAAATATGGTAAAAAATGTTGCAGATATAATCAAGATGGGAAACCCCTTCCTTTGACCAAAGTAAACGAAATTTACAAGTCTTTGGATCAACTCCTCGAGGGATGGAAAATTAGAGAAGAAGGACATAAATTAATTCGACACTACTACGTTTAGGACTATCCGCTGGCTCTCAAGTATTTAGAAGAAGTTATAAAAATTGATGCTAACGAGTTTAAACAGTGTCCTACCTACAGTATTCCTCCAATAATACAGAGGTGTAAAATGGCTAATTGCTCACTCTAGAGTTGTACTCAATCACGCTTAAAGGTTTGTCGATGGTGGATTTCCAGTTTGCTCTGAGGATAAATAACATCCCTGCGAATAAGTTCAGTCTATTCAATATCGAGAATGAAAAGGAATATCGATTGGAGGCATCCATGATACGTATGCAGCGTCAAGCGAAGCAAATCGATTAACAGCTCTAAAATGATATGAAAAACTGGAAGAAATGATGGAGTAGCAAGAATTAGATTTGTACAAATTTACAAAAATTATTAGAATTATTATTATTTGGACCATTAGATCTAATTATCTTTAGTGAAGTTCTTTTCCCTATAAAAATCAGCAAAGATTTTTTCTTCATAAACTTTAGCCCGATCTCTTACCTCTAAAAATTAACTATATTTAATATTTTTAAAGAGTACTTGCTAAAAAATATACTAATCATCAGTAGTGAGCTTCAATAATATTTCTTCTATCTCTAACCCATCTTATTTCATGCTTATAGATAAATTTAATAGGTTTAACAACTTGATATAGGAATACAATAAATAATTATTAATTTGATCTCTTCCATGTGCTTTGATTTAAAATTCAAATACTTTCATATATTTTTAGAGTCTTTTTATTAAATCTTTCAGATCGTTTGATGTTTTATTGTTATGAAAGGGCCACGGTGGTGAATTTTTTTTTACCATTATTATCTACATTTTAGTAAAACATTGTAGCTAATTTTATTAATTTATAGGATCTGATTCAGTTTACCTTTTTAATCATTACGATTTAGTTATTATAAATTGTACATCGAAAAATTATATTAATAAATAGCCAAATACAAAATAGTCCTAAATTATTTATGTTTATATTGAGGGAATAATCAGCAATCTGGATGATTAAATCTTCCATTTTCATCCATCGCGATTTGATTTTCCAATGGTTTTTTGCATTTATAGCAAATCAAGCAATTCTCATGATAAGCATCTTCCCCTAAGAAAATTCCTTTTCCTTCAATTGTTTTTTTGCACATCTTGCACTCATAGGTCGGTATGCATTTAGGATGAGCATATTTTCCTTATCCACAGATCTTGAATTCATTCTACAAAATAGATTTCGAACAAATGCAGCATTTTATACATTATTTGTGAAATCTTTTATTGCCTATATTACGGAGAACAGAAGGATCAATTGAACTTTTACAAATTTAACATTTTTCTTGACTCAAGCAACTTTAGTGAAGAAATCCTTTAGCATCTGTAAAATGTTTTTAAGTTTAATCAATGCCAGAGAAACAAATATAACAGTAGGCAATAGTTACTTTGGGAAGGCATTCCTTGTGGTAAAACATTTTATCTCTTTAAGAAAATTCTCCTGATATTGCTTTTTAACAGTTTTAACATTTGAAACAATTCTTGTGAGCTAGCCCAGAATCAGAATTAAACTTAATAAATTCGTCTCCTTATCGAATGCGTTCACTACATAATATGCAATTGAAGAGAGTGTGTTCGGAACACCTCGTGTCTTTTAAAGTTTTATAACCATTACTACAAATATTTTAGCAATCTTAAACCTAGCAATAAATTTGCTATTGCAAACAAAAAGGAATAAAGTTTTCGTATTTTAGGCTCTAATCTGCAGATATTGTTGGCAAAAACTTTTTAATTTAATAATTTAAATCACAGCCTCCAGTTATAGTAAAATTAACAATCGAACCTTCTTGTAAATTGAGCATCGGGGTACTTTAGTGATTTACCTGAAGAAAACGGGATATTCTTGAAATAGTTTTTGAACTTTTATCTGTTTTTTATTTTTGAAATAAGCATTCAATTTACTCAAAGTTCATTCGACACCCTTGCTACCGCATTCTTCTGGCTATAATAGACGCTTTTGCCAATTGTTTTAATTGTTTGAATACCTCATATTATTAGGCAATTAAATCATAATGTTTTGTGAACAGCTAACAAAATTTTTGAGTGTTCAGACTGGGCTTCTCATCAGAATCAATCAATTTTCCCTATTTTCCGATAACTTGAACTTTAGCAAGAAGGCCCATTTGTATTTATCCAATAACTATTCTTGTAGGAGCTATGGTTTTAAATTAAACATCTTTTATTACAATCCATTGTCTCGTTCGTTATTGAGGATTAGTAGTATATTTAAGTAAATTATCAAAAGTTAACCCAACTTTTTGTAGAGATTTGGGATATGCGAATGGTTTATTTAATCTATCAACTCCAATTTTCATTTATTTCATTAAATAATCCGCCTCAATCATTATTGAAGCAAAGTTTGTACCCTCCATTTAAGGTGGATAATATATCTTTTAATAAAGAGGCCCATTTGGCTAAGTTGGGACGTGAGGGTCTATGGAAATACTAATATTTTTATTAGTAATTGTTTAATCGTACATTATTTTTAAAGGAACAATTAAATCTATCAAAGAAGGGTCCAGCTTATTTGAGCTATGAATATTTATGCTTTCTTATCCAATTTAAAAACCGTCAAACTTAGTATTTTTAAGATTAAAAAAAAGAGATACTCCTCCTAACTTCTAAGAAGGGTTATTCAATTTGTTTTTGTCTGTATTTGATTTAGAATTGTCTTATGAATTGAAATTACCCGACATCTTTTCAACAAGGTTAGTCATATTTTTTTGCCGATCTGGATGGCCCTTATACATTCCAGTGACTGTTGTTTTGAGATTATTTATATCTTTAGCAGTTGCCGTCCCATCTTGCATCTTTATCAAAATTGGAATCATCTTTTCTCGAGTTTAAGTTGTATTTTTCCCAAGATAGCGACTATCCATTAGCAAAGTTAATTGAGCAGTATTTAAGTTTTTAAAAACAGTTTTACCTTGACCTTTTAAATTAAACTTTTTATCAAATTAGGGTGAGGCAACTTTTTTTTATAACCAATCATGTTTATCCTTATATTACTGATTAAAAGTGGATTATATAGCTTAAGAAGAAAGTTTAATTCTATCTTGATTTGCTTTTGCCCAATTATGTGCAGCCTAGCCTTTCAAGCCCGCACCTTATTTTAATAATTGTAACTAATTTGCTGATACTTTACCTTTAAAAAGTTTTTCAATTTATTGAGGTGATCTACTTCCTAAGTCAATGCCTATTCCAATGGTTACACCAGAGGATTTATAGTGTGGATGGGTTTTGGGAACAGGAAAATATGGTTTATCCTTAGTACCTTAATGCTATTTGATTTTTCTTTTAACTTCTGCTTCTGACATTTAATACTTTTTATTTACAATAAACTTGTTAATTTATTAAATCAGTAAAATAAGTCTTAAATACTTATTTTTAATATAATTCAATATGAGAATTTTTCTTTTCATATATATATAGATATTTTCATTACAAATATTTTTCAACAAAAAAGTATTCCTTGAGTTATCATTGCTGTAATATTTAATGGCGAATTATGGTGTGTTTGGGACAAACCAATAAACATAAAATATTAACTAAGCCATAGTCTTTCTTTTGCAACTTTAAACAATTTTAACAAATTTGTTGACTGAAAATTACTGTTTAAATTATTTGATATATCTTTAGAGTTTTTTCATCAATGCTTTTAGATTTATCAAAGATTCAGTTTTATGATTGAGCCATTGTGACGAGGAAAGTTAATAAGATTACTTTTTATTTTTTAATAAAGCGTTGTGGTTAATTTTCTCAATTTATATTTATCTCGAGACACGATTTTTTATTTTTTATTATTATTATTAAACATATTTGCTTATCAGATAATTTATCAAGGTGCAAGACTACTTTAAGATAAAGCTATTAAAAACAGCTCAATTGTCTGGAAGTAATTAGTAACATTTGTTGTTGAGTGAGGATATCAATCTCAACCAGATAAGTTGAGTTATGTATTAAGCACCATAGTGTTTATATATAGTAGATAATTGTGATTTAATTATACAAATACATATTTGAAAGTTATAAACATTTAATCTATCTTATTTATTCCTTGAGAGAGTTCCTTGTCCGAGATATTATAGCATTGTTTTATGAATATAATTCGCAGAAAAAAAAAATCTTACAATGTAATGTAAATGGAGACGTATTTGGCGGTAATAATATAAAAATACTTCGTAATCTTAAGTTGTCCCCACTCTTACAATACTCTAACTGTATTTAAAAACAGTTATTAATGATTAATAAATAATTAAATCTCTTCATGCACTGAATTATAAGGAGAGGATATCATAATAAAAATCATTCCTCACGGTGAACTGCCCATATTTCAATATCGACACACTTCCATCTGTAACTTCCAGCAAAATATGTTTGTGCTTCTTGACTGCCAGGAATAATATCTTCAGGTGTACTATAAGTCCACCCAAAATCAGCGTAGCTCACATAATCTACATTACACGACCATCTTAGAGAAATATCATCCCAGTGACCTTCTGGTCGACCTCCAAAACTGATATATTGATCTGAATGTAAGATACAATTTGCAGTTTTATTACGTTGATGATGGACTGTACCTTTTGTTAAACTAAAGATAAAAGCGTCGTGGTCTGGAAGATAGCCAGCTGATTGGTTTTTGATGCCCTAAGAAACAAATCCACCGAATAGATATCCCTCTGGTGTTTTAATAATCACCAATGCACTTCCCCGATAGTCACAGTGCTCATGCATATTATCCCAATCAAAATTGTGTTCAGTTCCTCTCCAAAGCATGGCTGTTTTGGCATCCCGATAGTCAATCCACTTATAGAGCATTTACCGATGTTGAGATGAGATAAGTTTTGAACCTTGCAAAAAGTCATCAGGAATTTAATTTCCTTGTTAATTGATTAAAATTGCGGAGCTGAAGTAAAGAAGGAAGCTTAAAATCATGAGTGCGTAAATTTTCATTTTTATTTAATGATCTTATGATATGAATTATAATCTATTTTTTTATTAAAGATTAAATCTTATGTTTTTTGAAATATTTAAAATATGTTTTGTTATCCTGGAAGAGAATTTTTCATTGTAGTATTGGTATGATCCCCAAAGAAGGTATTTATAATAAATATTTCGCAATGCAAATAGGACAATTTTGTGGGGTCCAACTCTTTTCTACAATTCAATAAATATATTTCTAAGCCAAAAATTAACTAATAAGATAAGATGTAAAATTGAACCTTTATTTATTTAAACTTTTCACTTCATGCTGAACATTTTGAGAGTTTCTTTTATATTAAGTTTATAACATTGTAGGACTTATGTAATCTTCAAATTACAAAAAAATATATAAATCGAAGTAAAGAGGAACTCACTTCGTGGCAATCCTCAATGGATTCAAAAATAAATATAATAATTTAAGATCATATACATCATTATTATCCACTATAGAGTCCAATCGTAGTAAATAATATGTTATTATTTTTAAAATACTGACAAATCATCATATATTATGTTTTTAACTTCGTAATCATTGAGGATAAAAGTAATTAACTAATATATTTCAGTCAATTATTGTGATGTTTGTCAATCTTATTAGAAAGCTCGTTATCCAACTGTCAAGCTAAATTTGCCAACCAAATAAATAATTTTTTTTCTCTCTATATTTTCTTCTTACTTTTTAAAAAGCTAAAATTGTGTTTTTATTAATTGTTGTTTTTATTTTGATAGCAGCAGATGTTTTAGCAAATAAAAAGAGTTGAATCATTATTTTAAGATTAGCATGCTAATAATAATATTGCTATTATGCACCGACCCAAATACTAACTTGTTAACCGACATTAATCCATTAAAAACCCAGAAAACTTTCCCAAAATATCAGTAAAAAAGGCTGTTAATATGCGTAAGAGGATAATTGGAGGACAACAATCCGCACAACAGGCTAATCGAAATCCTCCGCGATCATTGATTCATCGAGAATCTGAACTATCCCCTCCCAGCCTTCAGCAAATTCAAAACTCAGCAATATACCGTTTGTTAGAGGAATAAATGCGCGTAATGTCAAGTCGTCATGAGGTAGAATTGTCCAAAATGCGAGAAGTACTACAATACTAATTTAGATAAAGTAGTAAAGAGCACGACAACTTGGTCAGCTCAAGAAAGAACAATTCAGCACGAAGATGCAGATATGGTAACTCAAAAACTAGGTCATGGAACTTAAAGAGTCCATTAAAGAGGAGAATGATTAGACTATACGACTTAGAGATTAACTTAATTTGGATGGAGAAGCAGAGGATGAACAGAGTTCACTCTCACCGATGCGCTTATGACATACTACTACTCATTTTAATAGTACCATACTATCAATCATACTATCTATCATACTACATCTATCAAGGGCTGCGGTACAGGAAAGCCCAAAAGGAGTCCCCCACATAGTGGATCACCTCCACTGCCATACCTTATTTTAATTCTTTAATTTTAGCTGTTGACATACGCGCGATACCTACTGCCTACATTACAAGCAAATTACAACACAATGCTCGTGCCCGAAGATATAGATAGATACTACTGCGCCTTCCTCAACATCATCCATGCTAGCATGTTAGTTAATCAAGCCAGGACACATTAGGTTTGCTCCTTTTAGCATAAATTTGAGCGCTCCTTCATCAGCAGTAAAACGAGGATACATCGTGGGATAAGAATGCACGGTTTTCAATACAGGAATGCAATATTCGCTTATAAAGACAAAATGTGATTCTTTGTCCACGACAACATGCTCGCCACGATGGTCCTATCCTGCCTTCAACTTGTAACTCACCACCTTTGCCTTTTTTGGAAAGAGAATTTCGATCTGTGCCTCAGGGAACTTGGACCATTTAATTAAGCTGGCTCGCAGCTCCTTGATGGCGGATTTGCTTGCAACTGACTCATGTCCTGTGCGTTAAATTTTCTTTAGCATTTGATGAAATAATTAATAAAGGATTTTGACAATGAAATGAATCTAAATGTTGGTTAATCTTTTTAATTTTTTTAATTTTTCAAATGATAATGATATGCAATGCTAAACTAAGGAATGGACAATTTGTTATTATATTTGAGATTAAATGAAGTCAGAAGGACTACAAAGACTAAACATCGAAGTATGTATCAACTAAAATTTAAAATAATTTTGTTTGCCCCTTTAATAATTGAATTATTTATCATTTATTTGAATCATTTAATTTTAGCATGGCTCTCCTTCAGATTGAATAATGCCATTTTAAAAAGCAATACCAACAGGCTTTACCACTGCCATCTCCTACAAGTGAGTTCCAAGAACTCATTATTACGACTTTAGCCTCACGAAGTAGCATCTATAAGTTGCTCGCCTCAAAAGAATAGGGATGGAGCGAAATGGTCGAGAAAGAAAAAGATAAATATCAATCGATTCTAGAGACTAAAACCAATTCAGTAGGCAAACAAATAATTGTTATTTTCAGCATTACAATGGAATATTTCGTGTTTGAGATTGTCAACTCATCCGAGGTGGCCATCGAGGAGGAAAAAAGGTTATTGAAGTTATTGGACAAACTGCCCATTACAATCTAGTATAGTAATCAACCAGACATATGGAAGATGATTTTAAGCAGTCTCATATTGTGTACGTCCTTTATGGAGTTACAGCTCAAGCGTATCATTGCCCTGAAGCGAGTAGCTAATTTATCAGATCTGCATGAGTTAAAGTTAAAATTAAGAGAGATAGCTTATGCTCACCCGGTTGCATACCAGTACTGCAAGAAGGCATTTACAATATTGTCCCACCTAAAGTTGTATAACTTAAACGTGACGGCCAAACAAACTTAACGTTTAATTGCAATAATCAAGATCATCCTTCATGATGGTTCGCACCCCAAAACACTCTTCAGCCAGGATACTAAAATAGTCTTGCTCTATAATTGCCTCAAAACTCTGCTTGGCGCGAAACAGCTATCTGATTCGCAGGAAGATATGATGCAGCAGCTCTATAAAACTTTGCAAATTAAGCCAGTACACAGATATGAAGAGCATTTGCTACATCTGTTTTTTGTAGTTAAGGGGCTCATATTCACAAAAGGAAAAGTCATGGAGGGAGATGGAGAGGATTCTGACGAGGAAGTAGGTGAACAGGATCGCATTATGACAGAAAAATTTTCTACTTGGGTAAGTATCAATCTTGATGAAACAATGTTGAGTCTTTAGGAGGTGAGCCGGAACATAATTCGTCATCGTGTAGCTTCACTTGCTACTTTGATCAGTATGAAACTGAACCTTCCTCGATTTTGCCTAAATTTTTTGGAACTAATGCATGATGGACCCTTCAACAACGATGCCCAAACTATCAAGCTTTGCTTTTAACTTTTCTAAGCTCGATAATTTCCAAAATTGCATAACCCTCTACAGATTGTGCTATCTGCGGCATCTTGTAAGAACTTGCGGTAGAGGTAAGTCTTATTGAGTATGTGCGGCATTTTCACTGGATTGTATCTTTAGAACAGAGAAGAAGCTTTACTTTATGCCAAATTGAATCATTCATAGAATAAGAAGCATATTTTACGTTAATAAACGCTGTTACAACAAATCGGCTTTGCATACTACAACTTGGCTATTCATGAGATATACCTTTGCAACAGAGAGACGTTTCTTCTGCAAGCCACTAGTAATCTCTGCAAAAGTATCCAACTTAATCCTGACAATTATCTGGTGCACTATTGTTTGGCCAACATATATACTCGGCAGTTTGAATACGATCTAGCATACAAACATATTATGGAATGTTGTAAAAGTGGGCGTGGGGAGTGGGTGCCCTTCAGTCTGTTGGCTTGCATCTACTTTTGTCAGAGAAGAGTCACGAAGGCAACCCTTATAATTGAAGAACTTCTCAAAAAATACACAAATACCAAGTTATTACACTATTTTCGTGCTTATCTAGAGGTCAATAGACTATTGCTGGAGGTGTAATATGATGAAGAGGTGGAAGCAGCGAAAGTAATGGGCTAGGATATATATGAACTTTGTAAAGATCGCATCCTGAAAGCTAAAACTCCTACGAATCTGCTGAAATATTGTCAGTAATATCACCAACTAAGCTTGGGAATGTTTACCACATAATATGATGAAAATTATTTCATGCAACCAATGATACTCAATCCGGATGTAAACATGGAGACGCTGAGATAGGGAGCAGGCTATGAGGAAGGATAAGGTGAACAGTCAATTCTCCAAATTATACCTCTTTTGCTAGAGGCGGGGCAAACTACTATTACTGAAAATCTCATTAAAGGGCTGCCAGCATCTCCTCTCAAAATTTACTATGTATTTTTTATTCGATTCAGAAAGCAATGCTGCATTAGAGTAAAAAATAAAAAGCCCAAGCCATACTATAGTATAAATCAGTATTAATGCAACAGCCATATCATACACCAACATTAATAAATCTTTCAATGATAGATGAAGACATATGTGATGCGCTCCATTACATTGATGTGGCAGAAAAATTCACGAAATAGGGCAAGTTATGGTTAGCAAAAGGTTTATTAATGAGCAACTTGGGTAAGGTAACAGAGGCCAATGAGTTATTTCTACGGTAAGGCTAATAAGGATGGTTATAAATGCAGCCAGATTTAATCTACTACTATTGATATTGATTGATATTTTATAATTTGAGCAGATGATGTCTTTGAGATCACATCCATAAGATCTCAATAAAATAGCTAATTATGTAAATCTATTGCAATTTTGACATTTTTCCCCACCAATAATGAAAAAAAAAAATCTCATACCTTCAAAATTATGAAGGGTGTTGACAAAAAATATTCCCATGCGTCTGCCTTTTTTTACAAAAAAATTAGAAATAAAAAGAAGATAATTTTCTGGTAAATTTAGAATACAAGGATGTTTTTAAAGCTTAGTACTCATATTTTAATATTAAAAATTAAATGTGATTTAAAACTGAGGTCAATCATATTTTTAATTACATCGTAATTTTTGCCTGTAAAAAACTCAAAATAATATATTCAACATTTTGTTGCACCTGAAAACAGTTCTTTAAGTTTAGAGTTCAAGAATTGTATAGTTAATTTGTTTCAAAATGGTAAAGTTTTACCGAGATCATATTATACAGGTAAAAATATTAGGCAGGAAAAATAAAATTGTGATCAATTCAATCATGAAAACTAACGAATCAATCGGTTTCATCCATACATAAAAAAGGCAAAGAAAACCTTAAAATATTGTCTAAAGTTAAAGGCGATTGATTTGATTTATTTTGAAGTGTTTGAGTATATGCCACATTATCAATGTTGCAAAAATATTATCTTTGACTTGACTATATTGAAGGTATCAAACAGTTTATTAACACTAACGATAAAGTTTTATGTTGGTATTTGATTTCAATTCGAGGCCAAAAATCAGCAACGATTTTTTTAAAAGTAAAGGATTTGTCAAAGAGTAGGAGGAGATATCGATGAAAAAAGTTATTTATGCAGCTTCTGAGAGAGTTTATACTAATAAAAGATTGATAATGTGACTTGGCTTTATGGGAGCTTAGGCATTCTGAAATCACTCTAAAATTCAATTTGAATAAATAGCTAAATATCACTATAAACTCTATCGTGCATATAATTAAAGGATTTAAATTGATGGGAAAGCTTGAAAGACCTAAACCAATGCAAATAGTGCTGAAATGAGTGAAGGATTCAAGAAAATAATGGATGTATAACAAAAAAATGTGGATATAATGAATAATTGTATTAGTAAAGAACAAGAGAGGTAGACCAAATGGGAATGCGCAGGACAGTCTGAATTTAAAGTTGGGGCCAATACAATCCAATTTGCAGTCAATAAAAGTTTCCAATTTTTATTGTTTGATATTGTTGGTTTGATTTGATATATTAATTCTAATCGATTAAAAATGACATATTATTATTCTCAATTATTCTAAATAATAACGTCATTACATTTGTGCGTGATTAAAAACCCCATTCCCTGATTAGTTTCATACTAATATCATAATCTGAACTCAACCTACTCATGGAAATCATGTCAAACTAATGCCATTTTACTCTTACTTGTTCTCCAACACTAGGGCAAAAGAAGAAATACAGCAAAGTTAATGAAGAGATTAGACAACAATTCCTTCAATGCATCATCCAGAAGAACATGTCTATCAAATAGGTACTTCTATTCTTATTCCAGGCTTCTCAAAACTTAAATATCAACTACAGCAGTGCCAAGGCCATCCTGGCGAATCATAGAAGAACTTTGATCTCATCTCACCGCTCAACGCTTAAGGGAAGCCAACAGGCCAATTTCCGCACATTGAGCCCTCTTGAAAGCTACCTTGTTTCTGTCAAAGAGCTTGTCTGCAGTACTGGAGGAAAGGAAGTCAGCCGTTCCAGCGGTTGCCCAAAAACAAAACCCATCCACAAGGCAACATTTATTCTAATGGGAGCAGGGAAGGAGCACGATAGCAATGACAATACTGAGAACAGTCG
>Ga0302188_10001519_pt1 | contig 18083 bp, 19 predicted proteins | sample II_Bog_E2_1_FD_198783 | JGI IMG/M metagenome (GOLD analysis project Ga0302188, IMG submission 198783) | Peat permafrost microbial communities from Stordalen Mire near Abisko, Sweden - II_Bog_E2_1 | ecosystem: Environmental > Terrestrial > Soil > Wetlands > Peat | place: Sweden: Abisko...
GGGATCTGGTAGTTTTTCCATTATAGCAATGATGTTTTCCATCTTCTATCACCTCATTACTATAATTTTCTCTTTTTGTGTGTTTATCCTTTTTTTACCTTACTAATTTTTCATGAACATGCCCTGGCTCCGGCTTTTCCCCTATTAAGATGGACGTCCTGTAAAAGAATTCAGAACATCCATCTTAATATTAATAAAACCTTAGCTAAAAGCTCGCACTATATTGCCGCCGCCAACCACGGTGTCATTTTCATAAAAGACAACCGACTGACCTGGTGTAACCGCACGCTGCGGTTTATCAAATACCACTTTGACCCGACCATCCTTAAGCGGTGTAATCAATGCCGCACCTTCTTTATTGCCATACCGAACCTTGGCCATGACCTGCATTGGTTCTTTCAGTTCATCCATCATAATCCAATTCATATCATTGGCAATAAGCCCGTTTGTAAAAGTATCTTTATCTTCACCAACCACAACCAGATGTTGTTTCAAATTCAGTTCTACAACATAAAGAGGGTTTTTCGCAGCAATACCAAGACCTTTGCGTTGACCAATCGTATAGAGCGGCACCCCTTTGTGACGACCAAGGATATTTCCCTGTAAGTCGACAATATTGCCCGGTTGAAGTGCCTGTGGCACTTTATCTTCTAAATACGCCTTATAATCATCATTTGGCACAAAGCAAATTTCCTGACTATCAGGTTTATGTGCTACCGGTAAATTAAACTCTTCCGCCAGCTTGCGAGTCTCTACTTTCGTGTACGTTCCGAGCGGCATCATAAAATGCTGCAGAGATTTCTGGTTCAAATGATATAGAGCGTAGGACTGATCCTTTAGAACATCTACCCCTTTACGAAGCAAATACCGTCCACTGTGTTCATCCTGTTCAATTTTGGCATAATGCCCAGTTGCTACATAGTCAGCACCGATTTCACGGCATCTCTGTAAAAGTCCTTCAAACTTCACATAACGATTGCAAGCAATACAAGGATTCGGTGTTCTGCCATGAACATATTCATCCAAGAAGTAATCCACAACTGTCTTTTGAAACATATCACGAAAATTCATAACATAATGTGGAATACCAACGATCTCCGCCACACGCCGAGCATCATCGACTGCCTTTAACGAGCAACAGCCTCGATCTTCATTTTCATCATAATCCCTGCTATCATCACTTAGACGCATTGTCACGCCAATCACGTTATAGCCCTCACGTACAAGAAGGGCGGCAGTCAAAGAACTGTCCACCCCTCCGCTCATGGCTACAACCACTGTTGGTTTAGTACCCATTTAAATTCATCCTTACTAGTTGTTATTCATTATTTTCAATCAAAAATAATTTACTGTCATGTATACACAGTATAAACCATTCTAAAGAAACTGACCAGATATTTTGAAAAATTTACAATAAAAATCTTATTTTTTATGATTTTCCATATAATTTTTTATTGCTTCATGCATGGCATCCGCTGCCAAATTTGAACAATGCATCTTAACAGCTGGCAACCCGCCCAAAGCTTCTGCTACCGCTGCATTAGTAACTTCCAGTGCAGTTTCAAGAGTTTTACCTTTAACCAGTTCCGTAACCATACTACTGGTAGCAATAGCCGCCCCACAGCCAAAGGTCTTGAATTTCACATCTTCAATAATATTATTTTCTACCTTTAAATAAATTTTCATGATATCACCGCAAACTGGATTACCAACTTCACCGATACCATCCGCATTTAAAATTTCTCCAACATTTCTCGGATTTGCAAAATGATCCAATACTTTCTCATTATAATCGCTAGCACCCATTCTATTTCTCCCTTATTTATGCAATATTTTACAATTATATTTCAAAGCAGCGCCGATTGTTTCAGCCGTTTGCTTTTTGATATGTTTTTCCCTCACTTGCCATAATCCCCGTCGTATGTTCTGCATTGAGCGGTGACATGCTACGAAGTCTGGCTACGATTTCCGGCAAAACTTCCAAGATATAATCGATATCTGCCTCTGTATTTTCCCGTCCTAATGTTAGACGCAGCGAGCCATGTGCTACTTCATGTGTTAAACCCATAGCCAATAAAACATGCGACGGGTCCAGAGAGCCTGATGTACAAGCTGAACCACTTGAAGCGGCAATTCCTTTCATATCAAGCGTTAAAAGCAGTGATTCACCTTCGACAAATCGAAAACTAAAGTTTACATTACCAGCCAGGCGCTGGAGTCGATGACCATTTAATTTTGCATCCGGTATTTTAGCTTCAATGCCCTGAATTAATTTATCACGAAGACTTTCCAAACGATGATTTTCTGCGCTCAACTCACTGAGTGCCTTTTGTGCTGCAATGCCCAAACCGACAATAGCTGGAACATTTTCTGTACCTGCACGAAGTTTACGTTCTTGTGCACCACCATGTTGAACCGTTTCAATCTTCACTCCACGACGAATATAAAGAGCCCCAATTCCTTTTGGTCCATAAAATTTATGACCAGATAACGATAATAGATCAATATTCATTGCTTTTACATCAATTGGCACATGAGACACTGCCTGTACAGCATCCGTATGAAAATAAATCCCCTTTGCTTTAGCAAGAGCACCAATTTCAGCAACGGGTTCAATTGTACCAACTTCATTATTAGCAAACATCACACTAATCAAGATCGTTTTATCAGTAATCGCCTGTTTTACAGCATCAACACTTACCATTCCAAATTCATCAACGGGTAAATATGTAACCATAAAGCCATGCTTTTCAAGCCACTGACAAGTATGTAAAATAGCATGATGTTCAATTTGTGTCGTAATAATATGGTTGCCCTTTTTCTGATTGGCAAAAGCGATCCCCTTTAAAGCAAAGTTATCACTTTCACTGCCTCCGCTCGTATAAAAAATTTCATCTGCGGTTGCTCCGATAAGGTCAGCCAGCTGCTGCCGTGCATCAACAACATCTTTGCGAACCTGACGTCCAAAATAATGCGGACTGGATGGATTGCCAAATTTTGTCGTCATATATTCAAGCATAGCGTTCGCTACAGCAGGGTCAGTTGCGGTTGTTGACGCATGGTCAAAATAAATATGTCTCATTATAAAAATCTCTCCTTAAGGTTTATCTTTACATAAATCTGCCAAAGTAATAGAGTTCAATACACTGCTGATGCTGTCACAGACTTTAGCCCAAACGCCGCGGGTAACACAACGTCCAGCTTTATTGCAGTACTGATTGTCTGTAATATCCGTAAGCAGGCAATCTACAAGCGCAATAGGACCTTCCATCACCGTAATAATATCCCCGACTGTAATTTCAGCCGGATTTTTGGTCAATAAATAACCACCTTGTGCTCCACGCATACTTGTAACAAAACCAGCATTACGCAGCGTACAAATAAGCTGTTCCAAATAATGTTCGGAAATATCTTGTTTTGCAGCTATAATTTTAAGCGATATTGGACCTTCACCGTAATGCAAAGCAAGTTCATACATTGCAATAACTCCATATCGCCCTTTCGTTGATAATTTCACAAAAATCGCTCCTTATTTTACCCGGTAATCATCTCCGACTAAAACAATCGGATTTCTGAGTATTAATATAACAAATATTTGTTCATTTGTCAAAGAAATTTTATCTATCTATATATATGAACTTAATGAAACATTAAGCCCTATAACAATATAACTTGAAATGATATAAAAAGGATGCTGCAAAAACGCTGCAACACCCTTTTTTAACGAATTTTATATATCAGCTTTAGTAACTAATTGAAGCTCAGACAAAATTTTCTGCAGCACATTCTTCTTTAAAATATATTTATGTGCCAAAAGGAAGCTAAGGAAATAGGCTATCCCTGGAACTATAGTAAATAAAGCAACGATTCCACTTAGAGCAGCACTTCCCTGTGTTGCTGCTCCCGCTTGATAACTGGATCCGGCCAATACCCAGCCAATTAAAGCCCCGCCAATGGCTAATCCCAGTTTTAAAACAAAAAGTATGCCAGAAAAGCTAATGCCAGTAAGGCGTTTACCGCTCTTCCACTCACCATATTCAACAGTATCAGACATCATAACCCATTGAATTGGTGTAATCATTTGATGTAGTATTCCAATAAAAAAGACAAAAATAAACATCATAACAACGGACTGCATGGGAATCCAAAACATCACAAAACTGATAACAGCTAAAATTAAATTTGTCCAGCCAAAAACACGCACTTTACAGATACGATCTGTAACTGGTTTAGCCAAAGCACTGCCTAGCAGATTGCCCACGGAATACGTCCCAAGAAAAACAGCAAAATAGCCAACATTGCCTAAAATGTACGTTACATAATACATCATAGCTCCACCGCGAACCGACACAGCCAGAATATTCAAGATTGTGAACCCCGCCACAATACGCCATTGATCATTTCTTATCAAATCCTTCAAATCATTCCACATACTAGAATGATAAGCCTCTGTCACTGTCACTCTTTCTTTTGTAAAATAAAAACATAAAACCAGCATAATGCAGGCAGCCACGGCCAAAATTGCAATCCCACCTTGATAGCCAAGAGCACGATTGCTGCCACCAATGAATTCCGCCAGAGGTGTCATGAGTACGGTACTCAGCATACCGCCAGCTGTTGCCAAAACAAAACGATAGGACTGCAACGACATCCGCTGCGTCGGCTCAGCTGTAATAACACCACCAAGTGCACAATAGGGAATATTGACTACCGTATATAACAGCATCAATAAGACATAGGTAATCGCTGCAAAGATCATCTTCCCATCCATCGCAAAATTTGGTGTTGTATAAACTAAGATACAAGATACCGCAAATGGCAGCGCTCCAAATAAAACATAAGGTCTAAACTGTCCCCATCTGGTTCGCGTTCGATCAGTGATATGCCCCATAATCGGATCTACCACAGCATCCAAGCCTCTTGCCAGTAAAAACATGGTACCAACAAAACCAGCAGGCAGCCCTACAATATCCGTGTAAAAAAACATCATATAAAACATGACATTATCAAAAACAATATGACTTGCTGCATCACCTAAACCATAGCCAATCTTTTCCGTGCGTGATAAAACCTGCGTTGCTGTACCATTTAATGCATTAGCAGATATTTTACTTTCCTCTACAAATGTACTCATTTTTTCGCTCCTTTTATCTTGCTGACATTTTTAAAATTTATTCAAAAACAAATCCGTTATATTTCTTCTATTGTAAAGGAGAACTCTTTTGTTCCCGCTTGCACCAAAATTCGATCAGCAACTATTTCGACAGACCTCGCTAAAGTAGAATCAAGTTTTATTTTTTTATAACCATGTACCACCATCACACAAGGCTGGATAAGTTTCGAAAATGTAACATTACAGATATCATCTGTTCGTACAGCTTGAACCTCTAATGAAACCAATCCCGTTAAATCGCGGATCACACAAGCAGCATGATTGTCATCTCGAAGTTCAAATAAATGCAGCTCCAATCCTACTAAATAATCATAATCCGGCTTTTGTGTATTTGCTCCGATTGCCAAGAGCGTATTTTCCTTTATATAAATTGGCAAACTTTTAAAGTCATAGATTTCATTTCGCCAGCCTGTTCCAGATATGCTTTCCCCCGTAAATAAATGTGTCCACTGACCTTTTGGCAGATATACCGAAACCTTGCCATCTTCACGAAAAACAGGTGCCACCAAAATAGAATCCCCCAGCATATACTGTCGATCCAAAGATTCACAACCTAAATCCTCCTGAAATTCCAATATCATAGCCCGCATCATCGGCAGTCCCTGCGTCGCAGCCAGCACTGCCATCTGGTAAAGATATGGCATCAAGCGGCATTTCCAATTTGTGAAAAATCGCAGAACATCCACTGCTTCTTCATCATAAGCCCAAGGAATCCGATAAGATTTACTGCCATGCAGCCTACTATGGCTTGACAGCAAACCAAACGCGCACCACCGTTTATAAACATGTGCCGGTGCCGTATTTTCAAAACCGCCAATATCATGACTCCAAAACCCAAAACCAGATAAACCAAGTGAGAGTCCGCCCCGCAAACTTTCCGCCATAGATTCATAAGTTCCATAACAATCACCGCCCCAATGAACTGGGAACATTTGACTGCCAACACTCGCCGAACGAGCAAAAACGACTGCTTCTTTTTCGCCTTGTATTTCTTTCAAAACAGCAAAGACTACCTTATTATACAGATAAGCGTAATAATTATGCATTTTCAACGGATCAGAACCATCATAATAAACCACATCTGTTGGAATTCGTTCACCAAAATCGGTCTTAAAACAATCGACGCCCATTGCAATCAATTTGCGTAAACAATCTGTATACCATCTGCACGCCGCTGGATTGGTAAAATCAACAATTGCCTGACCTGGCTGCCATTTATCCCATTGCCATACGTTTCCCGCTTTATTTGTAATAAAATAATGGTGATCCATTCCCTCTTTGAACAAATGCGACTGCTGGCTGATATACGGATTGATCCAAACACAAATTTTAAGACCTTTTTCTTTCAAACGCGTAAGCATCGCCTCTGGTTCAGGAAAAACATCTTTATCCCATGTGAAATCACACCAATGAAGTCCTTTCATCCAAAAACAATCAAAATGAAAAACATGCACCGGCAGCGAACGCTCTTTCATGCCGTCGATAAAATGATTAACAGTAACTTCATCATAATTCGTTGTAAACGACGTGGAGAGCCACAAACCAAATGACCAAGCTGGCGGCAAGGCTGGTCTGCCAGTCAGCGCCGTATAACGTCCCAGCACCTGTTTGAGTGTCGGCCCTGCTATAACATAATATTCTAACATTTCACCTGGCACAGAAAATTGTACCTTAGATACTTTTTCCGAGGCAACTTCAAATGACACATTTCCTGGATCATTGATAAAAACACCATAGCCTTGATTGGTTACATAAAAAGGGATATTTTTATAAGCCTGCTCCGTACTGGTCCCGCCATCGCGATTCCAAGTCTCAACCGCCTGTCCATTTTTCACAAAAGATGTAAAGTGTTCACCAAGACCGTATACCACTTCACCCACACTTAAATCCAGCCGATCAAATATAGTTTTCGTTCCCAATTTCCGATCGCTGGCATAACCAGCTGATTTTGTTCCGCTTCCCGTAATGCGCTGACCATCTTGCATAAAATCAATCTGCCACAGTTTTTCCTTATCAATTTCTACCGATAAAGGACCACTGCTCAAACTGGCTTTTTGAGTATCATTCACACATTGGACAGTTACAGATGTGTCTCGTTGCAAACTAAATTCCGGTGTTTTGGGGTAAATTCCTGTAAAATGCTCCATCCTTACACCAATAATACCTTCACGCGGTGAAAAAAAATGAAACGTAATAAGTGGTATATCGATTTGATTTTCTCGCTCTTTCACCGGATACTGTGCGACATATGCTGTAAGTTCATTTTCCGTAGACTCTATTTCATATACATGACATGGATTCAAAACAGCTAAATTTTCTTGAATCAACCAATTTCCATCACTAATCTTCATCTAAAATTACCTCACTTTTTATGTCTCAGCAAAATATTAAATCATACTTAAACTAAATATTTCAAACAGCAAAGAATGCCTATTCTTATGAAGCCTTCTACTGTAATGCATTACTGCTCTTTATTTATTATAAGTAAATTCAAAACTAGAATCTTGCTATATATTGACCACCATTAACAATATTTTGACTTTTCAGATATATTTATTTAAAATTGTTTGCTTTTCTTTTCTTTCGTTTTGCAATATAATTTAAGATATTAACTACATAAGGAGATAACGATTTTGGACAAAGCTATTTTAAAAGAGCATCGTATCCATGGCAACGATTCATTTCCGCTTGGCACATATACAATTGAGCACGAAGCTGGCGAAAATATTCTCGATTGTCATTGGCATGACGAGTGGGAATTTTTACTTGTAACCGCTGGAAAAGCCACATTCCAGATTGATACTGCTTACTATCCGGTCGAAAAAGGACAAGGTATTTTTGTAAACAGTGGCTGCATTCATGCTGGCTATCCTCTGCAAAATTCAGCCTGTACCTATCGTGCAATCGTTTTCAACCCGAATCTCTTATGTAGTACCTCGTTTGATCCGCTGCAAATAAAGTTCATTGATCCGTTCTTAAATGAACACTATACCTTGCCCGCTTTTATTTCTGGTAAAGAAGCCGGTGAAAGTGAAGCCTTATTATATTTGTTAAATATTTTAAAAATTTGCGAAGATCTGCCATTTGCCTATGAATTAACGGTAAAAGCACAATTACTTCTCGTTTTAGCTTCTTTTATAAAAAACCACACCTTTCATACAAAAACAATACATCCAACGCATAATCGCAAAGCTGAACAACTAAAAACTATTCTATCTTTTATTCATCAAAACTATAACAAAAAAATAAATAGTAACGACATTTGCCAGCAAGTCCATATAAATGAAAGCTATTTTTGTCGTTTTTTTAAACAGATGATGCGCCAAACCCCCATTGAATATATCAATATGTATCGAATGAACATGGCCGCCAAACTGCTTCGCGATAACGATCAAAAAATTCTGGATATCGCCTGGAGTGTCGGCTTTGATAATCTAAGTTATTTTAATAGCGTCTTCAAAAAACAATTCCAAGCTACACCTTCCGAATATCGTCAAAAAAAATCGCGTAACCCTTGAAAATCAAGGATACGCGATTTTTATTTATTTTTTGTTCTTCCAGCACTGTTGCAGCCGATCTTTCAAGACTTTTTCCTGTCCATTTTCTGTCGGTAAATAATATTGACTACCTTGTAATTCTTTTGGTAAATATTGCTGAATAGTAAAGTGACCTGGAAAATCATGTGGATATATATATTCCGTTCCATGTCCTAGTTTTGCTGCACCTTTATAATGTGCATCACGTAAATGTGCCGGAACAGCACCACAGTTTTTACTGCGTACATCTTGCAAAGCCCGATCAATCGCCAGATAAGCCGCATTACTTTTTGGTGCAGCAGCTACATATGTCACAGCTTGTGCCAGCGGAATCCGTGCCTCTGGCATGCCTAGAAACTGTACGGCCTGCACAGTCGCCATAGCCAAAACCAGAGCCTGCGGATCAGCATTACCCACATCTTCCGCGGCACAAATCGCAATTCGCCGCGCGATAAAATTCAAATTTTCACCGGATACCAGCATTCTTGCTAAATAATGCAAGGCTGCATCTGGATCACTGCCGCGCATGCTCTTGATGAAAGCAGACACCGTATCATAATGGTTGTCGCCTTTTTTATCATATTTTTGTAATCGATCGCCCACTATTTCATATAAAATATCGAGTGTAATTTCACCACCCGTTCCACTTAGCATAGAACTTGATTGCTCTAAGATATTAAGTGCCACCCGAGCATCTCCACCTGAAGCCTCAGCAATTGCTGCCAAAACTTCATCGCTGCATTTAAGCTGCAAAAAACCTAGCCCCCTTGTCTCATCGACAAGGGCCTGCTTTAATATCCCCACTAGCTGGACCGTAGTAAGCAGCACCAATTTCACAATACGAACCCGCGACAGCAGGGGATGATTCACTTCAAAATAAGGATTTTCCGTGGTTGCACCAATTAAAATCAACCGACCATCTTCCACATAAGGCAGCAGTACATCCTGTTGCCCCTTATTAAACCGATGTATTTCATCAATAAAGATAATTGTCCGCTTTTGATAAAACTTCAACTGCTCTTTCGCTTGATCGACGATTTTACGAATATCCGCAATGCCTGCCGATACCGCATTGATTTTTTCAAAGTCACTATGTGTGACATTAGCAACCATTTGTGCCAGTGTTGTTTTGCCAGTACCAGGTGGACCAAATAAGATAAGCGAGGGAATCTGATCTTTTTCAATCATCTTACGCAAATAACACTGTTTTCCCACGACTGCCTCTTGTCCAATGAATTCGTCAAATGTTCGTGGACGCATCCGAACCGCCAATGGTGAATAACCATTTTCTTGATTACCGTTTTGATTTGCCCCTGAAAACAAATCCATATCTGTATCCATTGATCATCATACTCCCGTCGAGCCCATACCACCTTGACGTACAGCACCATCACCAGCAACATCTCCATCTACCGTTAAATAGTGATAAAAAACTCCTTGTGCTACACGCATGCCCTTATCTACAATAACGACATCATCACTATGATTGATGACGGCAATCATGATATGGCCCTCGTTTTCTAAATTATTATAATAATCTGCATCAATTATACCTTGACTGTTAATGAGAGACACTGCCTGTTTGATAGAAAATCCCGACCGAATGTGAATTCCAAAATATTCATCTTGCTGCATATAAGCTTTAATACCAGTTGGAATAATCGTCACCTTATGCGGCGTAAGTTCAATCCGTTTAGCAGCTTCTATATCGTAGCCAGCACTACTACCAGTTTTTCGTTTTGGCAGTGTAATGCCCTCATCTTTATATTTTGTAACAATTTCAAAACCACGTTTTCTCATAAGCCCTCCACTTTGGAACCTTAGTTCTTTTTCTATTCAAAAAATAAGCAAAACAGTTCCCTGTTTTGCTTATTTCGTTATTTCGTTTCTTCTTTTTTATCAACACCGTAATTACCACTGAGGGCCTTAAACGGAGTAATTGTCGAAATTGCATGTTTATAAACCATTTGTTGTTTACCTTCATTTTCAATAATCACCGTAAAATTATCAAACCCTTTTACATAACCCCGAATCTGAAAACCGTTCACCAGATGGATCGTAACGGATACATTCTCCTTGCGCACCTGATTTAAAAAACTATCCTGTAAATTGATCACTTTCGTTGGCATAGTGAAAACCTCCTGCACTTTGTTACACTTTATAAACTTGATTTACTACTTTATATTAATTCTACTTGAGTGAAAATTCTCCTGCAATATCTTGAAAAACGATTTTTAATAGTTCTTTGGAACTATAAGCTTCGACGTCATACCAATGAATATATGGCATCTTACGATACCAAGTAAGCTGACGTTTCGCAAAATGTCGTGTTGCTTTTTTAATATTTTCAATAGCTGCATCCAAGGAAGTAAGTCCATCTAAATACCCAATAATATCCAAATATCCAATTCCTTTCATTGCCTGACAATTCCGTGGAACCTCCGCATGAAGAAGTGCTCGGACTTCTTCAACAAAACCAGACTCAATCATCAAATCAACACGTTGATTGATCCGTTCATATAAATGACTCCGCTCACGGTTCAGCCCAATCACTACAGCATCATAAGCAAGTTTGCCATCCTCCAGCATCGCCTTATCTTGTGAAATAAGTTCACCACCCATATGATAAACTTCTAACGCACGAATTACTCGGCGAAAATCATTTACATGCAACCGTTCCGCTGTTTTCGGATCTACCGCTCGCAGCATGTCGTGCACATATTCTTTGCCCTGCTTTTCTGCCAAAGTTTCCAGTTCACGTCGATACACTTCATCACCGGGTGTCTCATTAAAAGCATAATCTTCCACTAAGGATTTGACATAAAGCCCCGTTCCTCCGGCTAAAATTGGGATTTTGCCCTTACGATTGATGTTTTGAATATGCTCCTGTGCATATGCCTTAAACTGCGTCACGCTAAACTCTTGCTCTGGGTTTAAAATATCTATCATATGATGTTCAACACTTTTTTGTTCAAGTAATGTTGGTTTTGCCGTACCAACATCAAACCCTTTATATACCAGCATCGAATCGCCCGAAATAATTTCCGTAGACATTTTTTTCGCCAGTTCAAGGCTGAGCTCTGTCTTACCGACGGCGGTCGGACCAATAATTACAATCAATTTTTCACTCTTCATTTTTTACCCCGTATGACTTCTTTCCATAAATCCTTATATTATTATACCATTTCATATCAAAAAGAAAAACCGCTCCTTTATACCAAGCGACTTTCCAGAAAAGATTTTTTTGACCACTTGATCTAAAAAAATGATACAATAAAACCTATACGATAAATCATTACATATCAGGAGTGAATTTCTTTTGCGTAAAAAATTTTTTTTCTTTGACATTGATGGAACACTTGCCTATGGAATTACCGGTATTATCCTGCCAGAAACCATCGCCACGATTGAAACATTGCAAAAGAATGGACACTTTGTCGCCATAGCTACAGGACGGCTTCAATGTTCCGCTATACCGCAATGCAAAATCCTCGGTATTCAAAACATGGTCAGTGATGGCGGCAATGCGTTAACTTTACATCACAAAATTATCCATATGCATCCATTGCCAAAAAAGCCCATTCTTGATTTAATTGCCGAACTCGAACAACACCAAATACCTTGGGCTTACACTGCCGAAAACAAAACCATTCGTCATACGAAATATGTTAAATTTAAAGAATTAGCCGGTGCATCAAATATGGATACCCTCTTGCATTCCAGTATTGAAATAGCCGCGATTGAACAATTTTATAAAATCTATATTTATTACCCGAATTTAAAAGAACTCAATACCTTACCAAGTTTAACAGAACTGCCGCAGATTCATTACAATAATAATATGCTGCTCATTGAACCAACCCATAAAGAAAAGGGGATTTTTCATATGATGGAATATCTAAAAGCCGACATTGCTGACGTTGTTGTATTCGGTGATGGAATCAACGATCTGTCCATGTTCCGTCCTGAATGGTTTTCAATCGCGATGGGCAACGCAATTGAAGCCCTCAAGCAAAAAGCTGATTTTGTCACGAAACGCTGTGAAGACGGTGGTATTACCTATGCGTGTCAACGTTTCGGCTGGATTTAAATATAAAAACGCCTCTACTTTGCATGAAAGTGGAGGCGTTTTTATAACAAAATTTTTATTAGCCAAGCATATAACTCGTCATGGAAAGCGACCCCATCACACAGGCATCATTATAAACAGTAACATTATCGTCTGCATCTGCTGCTCCAATCATATAGAGAAGTGGATAATAATGATCTGGTGTCGGCACGGAGCACTGTGCCGCTTTACCAAATGCTTCATAATTAATAACATTTTCATAACGCCCCGCAAGAATCTCATCACGAATTTGATGGTCAAATGTTTCAGCCCAATCATAGCCTGAAGTTGAATCCCAATTGACTCGCTGCAAATTATGAACGACATCACCACTAGCTAGAATCAAAACCCCCTCGTCACGAAGTGGCTTTAATTTCTGCCCCAGTAAAAAATGACCCTTGGCACTTAAAGTCTGATCTACGCTAAGCTGCGTAACTGGAATATCACAATTTGGATACATTTTGTGCAAAACGACCCAATTCCCATGATCATAACCCCAGCTATTATCAACTTGAACTGTATTCCCTAATAATTTTTGAACACGTTTGGCAGTCTCTACAGCCCCTGGAGCATCATAAGAAACTTGATATAGGTCTTTCGGAAAACCATACATATCATATGTCATTTTCGGTTTTTCGTCAGCCAAAATCCGCGTTCCCTTTACATACCAATGTGCTGAAACAACTAAAATCGCTTTTGGAATTGGTACTTTTTTCACCATTTCTTTCCATGACTGAGTAAAAGAATTATCTTCAATCGCATTCATTGGGGAACCATGCCCAATAAACAAAACCGGCATTTTTGACATAAAATCATCTCCTACTATCAATTAGAAAAGTATGAGCATCATTTAAGTTCTAACGAATTTCCTGAACTTACAATATGCACCTCGGCACGTGATGTACTTTCCGCCAATTCTTTGAATTTTTCCGGGTCCTGCGCAATTGGCGGCCACGTATTATAATGGATTGGTATAACATGTTTTGCATTAAGCCACTGCGCCGCCATAGCCGCATCTTCTAAACCCATCGTAAAATTATCGCCGATTGGCAATAACGCGTAATCAATTTTTTCTTTGTGACCAATTAATTTCATATCGCCAAACAATGCCGTATCACCAGCAAAATAAATAACCTGATCACCAAAATGAAGAACAAAACCACAAGCTGTTCCGCCGGCAATCCCTGAACTATGCAAGGCAAAAGTGACTCTCACTTTACCAAAATCAAAACGATATGAACCACCAAGATTCATGCCATGAACTGTACAACCTTGATCAGCACACAGATGAGCAACCTCGGCAGTTGAAATAATCGTTGCTCCTGTACGTTTGGCGATAACCACCGCATCACCAAGATGATCAAAATGTGCATGGGAAACCAATATATATTGACACTCTACTTGGTCTGCCGTTATCGTGGCTAACGGATTATTTGTAAAAAATGGATCAAAAAGCAAGGTCGTTTTACCATCACTGAGCGTAAAACAAGCATGCCCAAAATAAGAAAATGTAACCATTAAAACACAACCTTTCTTGTAAACAGCTAAAACAGAAAAATTCTATACATGCGTATACCTAAGCTGCTACTAGATAGATTAGACACCTATCAGGAAAATCCTGCTATTTTAGCCTATTACATTGTTTTTCCTTGAAAAATTGCAATTTTTTTCTAGTCGTAGTATCCTAAATTAGACTATGTAACATAAATTGACAAACTATAGGAGATTACAGCATGAACCATCTTTTACTACTTCCACAGCTGCGCTGCACCTTTAGAAATCCCCTTCCTGAAAAACAAGTTTTTTTAGTTGCCGGTGGCAAAACACCAGATGCAGACTGGCTAAAGCAAGCGGTTGGCATGGCTCCTTTATGGTGTGCGGATCACGGAATAGATGCTTGTATGAAAGCGAACCTAAAACCACATCATGTCGTTGGTGATGGTGACAGTGCCACAACCGAAGGCTGGACCTGGGCCAAATCGTTACAAATCCCGGTTGACGAATATCCCCCGGAAAAAGATCTAACCGATTTACAGCTCACATTGCAAAAAATCGGCAAAGCCTATGGTGAAGCCAGCGTCATTTTGACCGGTGTCTGGGGTGGACGTTTTGATCATGCTTTCAGCAATATATTTTCCTTAAAAGGTGCTGCTGATTTTGGTATCAATGGTGCTTGTGCGGCTGACGAAAAAGAAGTTCTCGTCTTCCTAAAAGGCTCAAACAACGTCCATATAGAAACCCTGATTCGACCTGAAGTCATTTCTCTTTTGCCGTTGTCCAGTGAGTGCAAAGGGTTATCCATCGATGGTGTTCATTGGCCATTGGATCATGTTATATTAAAAAACACCCTTCCCTACGCCATAAGCAACAACTTAACACCATCCAGCAATGAATTTCATGTCACTGTCGAAGACGGTTGGGTTGGTATTTACTTATATTGGAAATAATCTTTACAAAACTATTGAAACAGGAGTTGTTTACCATGCAAGAAACCGCACTGAAAACCCTAGCGGAATTGACAGCCCATCCAAGCAGTTTATTTGCTTTGCTCGGTACCGCTTTATTAATTTTAGCATTGATCTATAGTAAAAAAACGAAATTAAACACGCCCTTGATCGTTCATGTTGGACTTATGTTAGCTTTAACTGTTATTTTGCATCAATTCCGTCTTTATCATATGCCGCAAGGCGGCAGTATTACTTTAGGTGGTATGATTCCCCTATTATTTATTGCTTTCCGTTATGGTCCCGGTGTTGGTTATCTGGCCGGATTTCTTTATGGCATGATCAATTTATTACAAGATCCATTCGTCATGCATCCTGTACAGGTTCTTTTTGACTATCCTCTGCCTTATATGGCATTAGGTCTTGCGGGATATTTCAAAGATCGTTTTCTTCTTGGTGCCAGCATCGGCATCTTCGGTCGTTTCATCTGTCATTATATCTCTGGCATCGTTTTTTTTGCTTCCTATGCCCCCGAAGGAACATCCCCCTATCTATATTCACTTTTATTCAATGCGGCATACCTTCTACCAGAACTGCTCATTTGTCTCTTTATTCTAAAAGTATTACCCGTTAAAAGACTGCTATTACAGATGCATAATACAACAAAAAACAACTTTTCCGATAAGTAACACAAAAAAGGAGTCGGCTCTGCTCTACAGAGCCACTCTTTTTTATCTCAAATATTCAAACTTTATAAAATAAGTATATGTCTTATCTGTGTACGTTGTAAAGATTATGGTCCTTCTGTCTTTCTTTATGGGCATACATATCCTTATCTGCAATAAAAACCAGATAGTCGAACTCACTGCCATCTTGCGGATATAAGGAAATACCAGCCGATAATGTAACGGAAAATCCCAATTGACGGGATAAAACGCTCATATATTCTGCTATTTTTTCATTCCACGCATATATATCATCGAACTTATCCCGATGCAATATCGCTAAGAATTCATCCCCACCCCATCTTGCAGCAATATCATTGGTTTCTAACAACAATTTAAATATTTCAGCTATTTTTTGCAGAACCAAATCGCCTTTTGCATGTCCATATGTATCATTAATAACTTTAAAGTCATTGCAATCAATTAAAATAATTCCCAGATTGTCATGAAGCTTTTTTGCATTTTGTAAAATCATCGGCATTGATTTTTGGATAAAGCGTCGATTATACATACCGGTTAATTCATCTTTTTCCGAATAAAATTTGACCTCATCATATTTTTTACCGCTCCAATAAACAAACCCCACAGCAATTATTCCAGGAATCGGTAAATTCATCCAGGAATAATCCAAATAAAGATATGCATATATACGAATCATAAGAATGACCAGAATCATTATCATGGTACCAAGCAATCGACCAGTATACCCCACACAATTCACCCTATTTATAAAATGTATTTATATTATACAATACCACAAAATAGTATTCTATAAAACTATATTTACAAATTTTACAAAACGAATAAATACTCTCAATTACATATTGAACGAAAAAATAGACCATCCATACTACATGGTGGTCTATTTTTAATATCATTAATTTTGTGGAGGAGCATCATCCTGCGGCTGTGGTTGATCTGGTTGAGGATCCTGATGTTCTTGATGCATTTGTGGTTGATGATGGTCGCCTGGTTGATTTTCCTGCTGTTGTGGTGGACCATCATTCGGTGGTACGGCAGCACTTACAGTTGCTGCCGATAAAGCAAACATAAACACAAATACGAGCATCATAGATATTTTTTTCATATTGACATCTCCTAAATTCTACATTATGAACTAACAACTTATCTTTCAAGACATATACTATACCTTGATCATTTGTTTTTTCTTTTATTTTTAAGAAAAAACTCATTTTATAAAAAATTGTACCTAAATAAATTTTTATTTAGGTACAATTTTTATTAAAATACGATTTGTGAAGAATCATCTTTCTGAGTTGGTTGATTTCCTTGAGCTGGTTTCAGTTGATCCTGTTTACCTGATATAATTGGATCTTGTGTGCTCTGATCTTCTTTATTTGATTTCAGTTGATCCTGTTTCGTTTGATCTGCTTTATCTGATTTTACCTGATCTTGTTTCACTGTGTCTTTTTTACTTAATTTAGCCTGATCTTGTTTGTTTGTATCTTTTTTAATTAACTTACTCTGGTCTTGCGTTGTTGTATCCGTTTTACTTGAACTCAACTGATCTTGTTTCGTTGGAGTTGTTTTATCTGAATTTAACTGATCTTTTTTTGTTGAATCTGTTTTAGCTGGATTTAACTGATCATCACCCTGTTGACTTAATTGGTTTGGCGTCAACGTATCCTGCTTAAATTGATCTTCCTGTTGTTTTTGCTGAGTAACTGGTGGGATTGTTTCCGTCGTCGGTACAGCAGCACTCACACTTACTGCTGATAATGTAAACATGAACATACCAACAATCAACATCGATATCTTTCTCATCAATAAACCATCTCCTAAATTAAATTTTACATCTTTATTGTGTAACTCATTTACGATACAATCCTTATATTACAAGGGTACTATTGGATTTCTTTTTGTTTTGTATTTGATTTTCATTTTTAAATAAAAAAAATAAAAATACCTATCGTTTGAACAAATTTCAATTGCCCTATCGATAGGTATTTTTATTTACTCAACTTTCCCACCTGTAAAAGTGGGCTAAATCCTTGAAAAATCTAATAAGACTGCTATTTTATTGTTATATTGACAATAAAATAGCACCAATCCTTAGTATAATGAGATTAGCGAAAA
>Ga0302188_10001521_pt1 | contig 18066 bp, 23 predicted proteins | sample II_Bog_E2_1_FD_198783 | JGI IMG/M metagenome (GOLD analysis project Ga0302188, IMG submission 198783) | Peat permafrost microbial communities from Stordalen Mire near Abisko, Sweden - II_Bog_E2_1 | ecosystem: Environmental > Terrestrial > Soil > Wetlands > Peat | place: Sweden: Abisko...
TATTTGTTGCTTTCATTCTAGCATTCACTGCTACTCTTACTGTTCTATATTTTATATACGCAATGGGGACTTTATGACTACAAATATTGAATCATCAGAAGATATTTTAAAAGCGATCGAAAAACATATAGCCGAGATCAGAGGAAAAAAACTTAATGTTTGTGCAGCCATCGTAGATTTAACAGTTGAAGACGATATATCTTACGGTGTATGTTGCGGTGAAAAGGAAGAAATACTCGATAGCGTCATGACGATATTGGATAAGTTTGAAACTGTCGAGCTATTGCTTTTTTCGCGTATGTTAGACCACTTTTTAAACTGTAGAGCTGCTGCCAATGACAGATGAACCAGATACTTTGCCAACCAAGTCGTGCTCATCAACGAAATGGTCGCTTGACCAGTTAATATTTCTTGAAGATTGTTTTGGCGATTCTAAAACCTTAAGAGCGGGCATTGATGATATTATTTCTGAAACACATCCTGCCGCTTTGCCCGAATTAATGAATAATATTCTTTATTACATTGATGAAAACGAAAGTTTAGAGGAATCGTTGGATGCGCAGATCAGAGCATTAACAGAACGTCGTGATCGATTTAAGAAACAAGCTGAAAATTTGCGCGAAACTATGAAACATGTCTTTAACAAATTTTCACTTACGAAACTTATTTGTCCGCTCGGTACCGTTTCGAGGGTTACTAAAACCGCCTCGAAGCTCGTTATAGAAGATGAATCCGCTATACTTATGCAAAGACCCGACTTGTTCACAAAGCAAGCTCCTAAGCTCAATAAAATCCTCCTTATTGATGAATTGAAAGCAGGTGGGGATATCGAAGGAGCAAAACTTGTGGATTCTACCACTATAGCTGTACGAAAATAAACAAAAGCTTAACGTAATTTAACGTTCTTTACTGATCTCTCGAATCGTGGTATAATAGCCAGTATCAATCCAAGTAGGAGAAACGATATGAGCTATATAAAGAGCGCTGGTAAGGGATTCTTAAGTAACTTTGGGCTTAAATTCAACCAACCAGAAACCAATGAACAAATTTTAGGCCATGATTTTGGCGCTATATTAGGTAAGGTTGTTAAAGCACTCCCTGATTTTTTAGTTGCTAGTTCTGGACATCCAGCAGCTATCATCAATGTGATCAATGATTGCGCAGATATTACCGAAAGTGTATCAACCTTTTATGACCATATATCAGTTATCGGCCATGGTTATAATCAATTCGCAGATCTAGACAATTAAAAATACCGCTGCGTGTTTAGGGCATCCAGCGGTATTCCTAGGCATAGAAAGATGGACATATCATCTTCTATATGTGTTATAATATTCTTGTCTGAAAAACATTATCTTCTTAATATACAGGAAGGTTTATCTTTTTCCAGACTTTTTAAAGCTTTTCAACGTTTTAGCTAGATTGGCTTCTTTGCGAATAGTTTTATCTTTGCTGTGTTCAGCTTTGATTAACTTCTTCTCAGGGATTTTTTCACCAGTTTTAACACCAAGTTCTTTATGAAGCTTGCCAGGATGTTTACCTACCGCTTCAGCAATCCATTTTTCTGCCATGATTAATCCGTATCATTCATTTTGCTGATCATAGATGAAGTCCCGCGTCCCTTAACCATACGCATCGCTTCTTCTTGTGAAACGTCGTGCTGGGCACTAAAACGATTTTTCATTGGAACCAATTTTGCCTTTTCAGGTTCGCCGTCATATGATGGGATCCCCATATCTAAACGTCTACCGAAACAACCTTTTTCTTTCTTGCCTTCGCTTTCGTACTCTTTTTTAGCCATTTTATTAATCCCTATATAAAAATTAAATTAAGTTAACAATATTGTATCATTAACCGTTGAAAGTGTCACCAATATTATAAAGATTAGTCGATGACTTTAATGTCAAACCAGCTTCTGGTGTATATGGGCTTGTGCCATCATATACTATAACATTATTTACAATATTTGCAGTTGTAACTAAATACCATTTCATAATTTTACTCCTTTTAACTTAGATATTCTGTGATAACAACGAACCCTGGTGAACCACCACCGCCATCAGCGCCTGAGCCGGCAGTCCCGCTGCATCCACCTGAACCGCCCGAACCCTCAGAAGAACCTGACGGAGTACTTCCTGCGGATTGTCCACTCGAGGAATTACAGATATTGGGATAAAACCATCCTCCCCCGAAGATATAGCCTGCCCCACCATTGGGTGCAATAATAATAGGAGTTTGCACTTGTCCTACGGGATAGTTAGTAGCGCCATCCAGAGACTTGACGAGAGTGACCCCACTTCCAGGGGTGGCAGTTCCACCATTCACGGCGCTGTAGTCAGGAGAAGTACTAACGCTAGCCTGGCCGCCCAGTCCTCCTGAGCAGCTAATTAATGTTCCAATGCTAGTTGTGCCGCCTTGGCTGCCTGAAGTACTAGGAGAAGTAGCTCCATTACCACCCCCTCCGATTGTGATAGTTTTGCTCGATCCTATTTGTGTCGCTGTTAAATATGCAGAACCATAACCGCCAGCAGCACCTCCCTGACTCCATACATCTCCAGCATTACAGTAACCCCCTCCACCACCGGCGCCTTGAACCTCTACAAAAGCAAAAATCATGTTCGCATGAGGCGTGTATGTACCGCTGACACCAAATGTTTGAACATTGGTAGCAACGGCGCCATTAGATACTCCTCCTAACGCACTATCAATGCCGGCAAGATTGCTCCTGACGTCAGTTGCGGATGCAGTATAATGGACGGGTGTATAATCTGAATTTATTTGCTGTGCATTCCCTTGATAAGTTACTGTCATGCCGGGATAAGAGGCGTAAGAATTACCACTGCAATCATCGATAAACAATGCAGGAGTGTGCCCGCCCGCAGCAGTTCCGGTCACATTAAATCCGCCCATCATACCTTGAACATAAACGCTCGCAGAGCCAATAACAGTTATATCCAATTGCAGAAGAGCCGTGGAAACACCACCAATAAATGTTAAGGTCGATACTCCGGCTCCCGTATTCACACCATTTGCAAAAGTCAGCGATGTTGTATTCCCTAAATATTGGCACGAAGTAAATGTTCCTTGTTCGAGTAAGAAATTACTTGAGCCGGCTAAGAAGGTAGTATTATTACAATTTAAATTTGCAGCTGATCCAGTTCCTGTGTTAGAGAAAGCTGTATTTCCATTTAAAGTTACATTATTTAGATTTAGAGTGGAAAGTATTGAACCCGTTGATAAAGTCCATGTAAAATCTGAATTGAATAGTAGATTAGTCAAATTTATTTCATCACCACTAGTCGGTGTTCCGCCAATAGTGATATCATTAGAGATCGTAGCTATGCCATTTAAGGCGGTGATACTTATATTCGGATAACCGGTTATTGTCCCCGAATCAGGTGACGCACCGGTTTGACTAGATGATAGAACAATCGTCATAGGATTAGTATAACTTGCTGTGGCATGCATTGTTGTATAGGCGTGTTGCAAGGTTAACCAAGGCGACCCTATAGATCCATTGTTAGAATCTGATCCATTGACATAATCAACAAAAAATGTAGTAGGATTAGCACTGCCGCCTCCACCTGATGCAGCAATGGTTATAGAACCTGACGCATTAGTAATCGTAACGCCAGTCCCGGCCGTTAATGTAGCGCCTACCGGATCGCCAGCAGTAGTACCTATTAGCACCTCCCCAGCTGTTAAAACAATAGGAGTTACTGGGCTCGCACCTTCTGCTATCATCACGCCATGAGCAGTAGGAGCCGAAACGCCTATACCGCCTTCTGTTGTATTCAGCGGTGTAGAAGAATTAGCATTAATTGAATTACTAATAATCGTCATTTAAACCTCTTAAGTTTATACGTAAGTTATATTTCCGACAGAAGCCAATACTTGGAAAGTAGTATTAGCAACGGTACATAAAAGTCTAATAGTATCGCCTTTTGAGGTAGAACTAATCGATCCTCCGGTACCTACTGTGGTCGTTACATCACCAAAAACGATAGATTGCCCTGCGTTTTGAGCGACAACCCATCCACCTGCAGTTGTTCCTGTGGTAATTTCAGTAATCGATCCGTATGCGATTGTGGTGGGCAAAGTAAAGGTCACAGCTCCAGCATTACTAGCGGTATAGCTATTATTTGCTGCGACGGTTTGAGTTGTAGCAGTTACATCAGTCCACACTTCACCTGTAGAAGTATTGGCGATCGTAATAGCACCGGAAGCGCTAGTTATTGAGATGCCCGAACCTGCGGTTAGAGTTGTAGCTGCAGGATCACTAGCGGTAGTCCCCACTAAGATTTGTCCGGCTGTCAGAACGATCGGGTTATACGCGGATGCGCCTTCTGAAATTAATATCCCATGAGCTGAAGGCGATGAAATCCCTGATCCACCATTGACCGTAGCCAGTGGATGGGAGGCGTTGGCATTAATTGCATTTTGTGTAGTCATTATTATTACTCCTTAAACTATTGTTAAATTACCTACAGAACCTATTACTTGCCATGCGGTGTTCGCAATAAAACACTGAAGGTAAATACTATCTCCCAGATTAGTAGAACTGATTGAGCCGCCTGTCCCAGTGGTCGTTACTCGAGATCCCAATCTAATATATTGACCGGCATTTTGTGCTATTGACCATTCGGCCAACATAGTTTGGCCGTTAGCAAGTTGGATCATCGATCCATAAGCAGCAGTTGTCGGTAAAGTGAAAACGGCTGTCGTAGCTGAATACGAATTTAAATATGCGCTATTGGAGCTCATGGATACCGTAGGACTAGATGTAACGCTCCATAAATCAGATGGAAAGGTGTTAGTAATGGTGATAGATCCGGATGCATTTGTTATGCTTATCCCATTTCCAGCTGTTAAAGTCCCGACTACAGGATCGCCCGAAGTTGTGCCGATCAATATTTGACCGGCGCCAAGAACTATTGAGTTGATTGGACTTGTCCCTTCACCGATTGCAACGCCATATTGGGTGGGAGATGAAACGCCAGTACCACCGTCAATGACGGCTAAAGGAGAAGTAGAATTTGCATTTGCTGAATTGTTCGTTGTCATGTTACTGTTATATTCCCTGTCGATGCTACAAGTTGCCACTTAGTATTAGCTACATAACAAACTAAAGTAATTGAATCTCCTTGTGCAGTAGAAGCCAAGGAACCGCCTGTGCCGCTGGTCGTTGTGACAGAACCGAACTGCACGATTTGTCCTGCGTTTTGTGCAAGCTTCCAACCACCACTTGTTGAACCTGTCATTATTGTAAATGTAGCTCCGTAGATTGAAGTCGTTGGTAAGGTAAAGGTGACTAATCCCGAATTACTAGCCGAATATGACATCCCGATGACTATGGTTTGGGTAGTGGCTGTTACATCGACCCATGAGGCTTCAGGCAAAGTATTAGAAATTACGATAGAACCGGAAGTACTTGCTATCGCTATCCCAAATCCAGCCGTCAAAGTTGCTCCGTGAGCAGTATTGGCAGCTGCTACACCTATTAATGTGGCTCCGGCTCCTAATGCTATTTGAGCTAAGGTACTTGCATTCCTACCGCCTAAAACCGTATGAGCTGTTAATGTCGATAATTGGGTACCACCATATTGTGCCTTGAGCGGATTAGTCGAATTAGCGTTTATATTATTTTGTGTTGTCATGTTACCGCTATATTCCCTACTGATGATAGTAAAGTCCAGGAGAGATTGGCCAAATTACATACTAAGATTACTCCGTCTCCTTGCGCTGTAGAAGCCAAGGAGCCACCTGTGCCACTAGTTGTGCTCAACGTCCCGAACTTAATACTTTGCCCTGCTGATTGAGCTATTTTCCACCCACCTGATGTTGTCCCCGTCATTACTTGCTGAATAGTGCCCATCGCTGCAGTTGCTGGCAAATTAAAGGTTACCACCCCTGCGTTACTAGCGGTGTATGCATTATTGACGGACATTGTAGCTGAAGTACCAGTAACATCTGTCCAGGCCTCCGCAGGTTGTGTATTAGCTATTGTTAAAGTCCCTGATCCACCGGTGCGACTAATCCCTGTGCCAGCCGTAACTGTGGTAGCAACAGGCGATCCGCTAGTGGTGCCAACAAGTAATTGACCGGATGTGAGATTAACGGTTGTGAAAGGGGATGCGCCTTGAGCGATTAGAATATTACCAGCCGTTGGACTACTTAATCCTGTCCCACCATTTGCCGAACTCAATGGTGTTGCAGCATTAGCATTTATGGCATTATTGACAGTCACAGTTAACCCCCTTATTAAACGACAGTAAGTTCACCGATTGCGCTTGTTACAGTAAAATCCGTATTAACTGCTGAGCAGAAAATTGTAATCGTATCATATTGGCTTGATGAGCTAATGGAGCCCCCTGTGCCTGTTGTAGTGCTAATATCACCAAAATGTACGGTTTGACCTGCTCCCTGAGTGATAGTAAAGCCGCCTACGCCAAATGCCGATACTTGAATAGTTGAGCCAAATGCGGCCGTCCCTGGTAAAGCCAAAGAAACTAAACTTGCGCTATTGGCATTATATCCCATGTTGGCAGCCATAGTAGTGGAAGATGGGGCTTCAACCCATGTAAATGCACCACCGGTAGTGATTGTTACATCAGTGCTGCCATTACCGGGGTTGTCAACGATAGAAACATTTGCACCAACAAAATTGAGGATGCTTTCATGAGGTAGAGCCGTGCCGTTAGATTCGATAGTGATATAACCGGAGCCCCCACCACCACCAGTTATTATTTTAAAATCAGCCATTAATAACTCCTAAATTACCTGAGCAGTTACACTCAAACTTAATGAACCGCCGCCACCACTTATAGTGCATCTGATCATATCACCATAAACCACATTTTCTAAAGTTGCTTGACCGTCAGATGTAAAGGCCATCACCGCGCCTGATAAATTGAGAATCGGCACCCAGTAACTAGGATTTAAAGGAGTAATGGTTTGAAATGTTATTGTAGCCCCAGACCATGTGCCCCAAAATTTCAGGCAAGCCCTTTTCATAGGGAAAATAAAGCTTTGCCCTGCCGATGAAGCATTCGAGGTTTGCGCATTAAAAAACGTTAGATTAGTGGTAGATGGAACTTGATTTGTCATCTATGCCTCTGATTTTAACTTAATACTACGTAACTTACTGATGAAACATCAGCACCGCTTGCAGAATGTATAACAAATCCTGTGCCAGCCGTAATAACGTAACCCAAAGCGTTAGGGGTTGCATTAGCTTCAGTTAATAGCACTATACTCCCTGCAACGATAGAAGGTAATGCGACAGTTGCTGTGCCAGCTGCCAGAGTGACAGTTCCTACTGCTAGAGTGGTAACTCCGCCTAAAATGAACGCAGCCACTTCGGATAGAGTCGCTTCTCTTGGAACCCAAACATTATTAGTGGAAGTATAAGTTGTAAATTGATTAACGACCATTGTGTTAGCCGCAGTTAGTGCTAAGGCGGGAGCTAATTCTGCAATCCCAAGACCCATACTTTTCATACCCATGTGGAACTCCTTTTGGTATATAATTTATAAAACGAATTGTAACAACTTTTTTAACATAATGATAGAAATAATTTCAACTCAGTCACCAAACGTATACTCCCCTTGTTCTTCTTCTCTTTCTTCTCTAGTCGATTTATGGAAAGGTTTCGTAGCAAGAGTATCGCTGTCACCCCTCGATTCTGTATTAGCTAATGGGATTAGACCTCTTGCAGCTTTAGAAACAGGTGAATTGTATTTTTCTCCAGCCAATAATTGCGATTTTAATTTACTCTGATTTAATACTACAGGTGTTCTGAATATATCTTTCACCCATGGGAATTGCTTATCAAGAACTTTGTTGAGTTTAGTGAATACTCCGGATTGAGATGGATTAAGTTTAGAAGTTATTTTTGAGCCATAAATTTTTCTGGCTACTTCTCCAAAATCTTGCAACTCTTTTATCTGTCCAGGTGTAAATAGTTCTTTTGCCAGGCTATGATTCTCGGTAGTAAACTTGTTCAAATTATTTAAGTAGGTGGTCACATTTGGATTCTCTTTGGTCAACGGTTTCAGTAGTCTAGCTCCGGCTTCTGAACGCAATTGATTAATTGCACCGTAGGGTATATGAGTTTTTAGTTCCTTAACTATACTCGCAGCTTGATTATTAAAACCTAATTCACTAGTCCCGAAAATCTTATTAACGATAATCTCTGGAGTCAGCGGCTCGTTTCCTTGTCTAGCGTTCTCAACCATTTCGCGAACAAAGTTTTTGCCAATATCTTTGCCATTACCGTAATATTTTTGCATCCACTGGGAACTAAGAGCTCGAGCGGCTTTAAATTTTGATAAAACTTTTGAATCGCCAGAGATTAGTGCTTTTTCTAAAGTATTATCCATCCAATCATCAAATGTATTTTTGAGCGCATTTACTCCCACCTCATCTTGACCGCCTCTTTCTACGCCAGTAATAGCTTTATTTAATCCCTGTCTCCAGCTTTCTAAACCTTTAAAATCTACACCTGTTACGCCTTCTCCTGCATTGCCGAATAACTGCTTAAATGCTTTTAATTGAGAATATGCTTTAGGCGCATTTGCTGGACTTAGAGTAAAATCCTTTTGTAAAATATTTGTTGCAATTGATGGAAATTCATTGACCTTATTTATATCTAAGGCGCCTACTGCTTCTTTTGCGGCCTTATAAGCTTCATTTATTGGAGCTCTCTCAGCTACTGCGTTTTGTTGCAAATCCTCAACAACTTTAGCTGCTTGATTTCCTTTTTCGGTGAATTGTTCACCACCACCTAATCTCTTATCATGCAAATCTTTAGTGGCTTCTTCAAACGCTTCCCTCTGGTTTTTGCCGAACTGTTTGACGTTAGCTTGATTCCCAGCTCCATATTCACCAATCAAGGCGTTTTCTTCTATAGCCAAATCTAGAGGGTTAGCGGTTACATCGCTTTTTTTGTATGGAACTTTATATTTTTCAAATTGTTCTATGGAGCTTTCTATTTCTTTCCTGGCCGGTACTTTTTTAGAGAGGAATTTATTGCTGATACCTTGACCTATCGCGCCTAAAGGCGCTCCCAATGCGGCTCCTCCAATAGCAGAAATTAAATCATCTCCTGTGATCTTCCCTGTATCTCCTTCAGTATTGCTGCCTAATCCTGTGGCTCCTCCATAAAGTGCTCCCAATCCGGCACCTCCTTTTATTGATGTGGTTTTCCAGGGTAAAATACTTCCGCCTGCCAATTGTCCTGCAAAAGTAGCATATGGATTTTCTTCAGAGTTTTTGGCTTCAATTTCTGGAGCAGCTTTTAAGGCTTTCGTATATAATTCCTTGAATGTTCCCTTGTGCCCTGTTTTCTGAAGAAATGCAGCTGCAATTGTCGCTTGAATTTTACGATTCAATCCCAGTGTCCCTGTTTGGGCAGCTCCTTGTGCAAACGCCGGTAGTGTACTGAATAGTTTTGTAATATCATCCATAAATTTACTCGAAATTATAGTTAAAATTCTCAAACCCCTGTTGTTCTTGAGCCTTATTCGGTTCACTTAAATATTCCTGCACTATCGTAGGAATTTGCTGCAGTAACTCTTTGTTCAGGGAGCCATCAGGTTTGATCAATGGAACGGTCGACAAGAATTGCTGGAATGCAGCCCCTGCCTGATCGGTATCTCTTTGATTAAATTGAGACCAGGTACTATAAAATTGCTGTTCCAGTATATTTTTTAGTGCTTCTTGCTTGAGAGATTTTATGTTTTCCTTACGAGCTTCCGGTAAAATATCAGGTCTTGGTAATCCTTCTTTTATTTCTTTTTTTAGTACATCCGTTACTTGACCGGTTCCTTTCTTTTCTTCAATCCGCTTTTGCAAGAGCAGCGAGTTCACCTTTTTAATTGTATGCAAAGCATTTCTAGCTTTGTCGCTATAAAAAGTATTTTCTATTCCCACTTTTAAACGCTTGGTGAAGCCTTCGTTTTCTCCACTCTCTGGCAAAAGAGAGCTCAGATAGCTTCCTGCTCCGCTTTTGCCTCCTGTTTCTTTGTCAAAAGTCGCATAAGCTTTATCCAACGCATCAAGCTGTTTTAGCTGCTCTGCAGAGGCTTTAGATGTCACATTCAATTTGTCTAGATTAGCTTTGTTTAATCTGATTTCGGCTGCGGTAAGTTTTCTGACAGGAGTACCAAATTGATTTATGCCTTCTTTAGCTAATATTTTATTTTGTGCTTTAGAAACAGGTTGAACGGCTTGTGGCTTGACTAAAGCTTGTGGGTTTTCTGCTCCCAGCATCCCTCGTGCTTCATTTAACTGCTTAATAATAACGGATGCTGCTTCTGGTTTTACTCCCGCTTGTAATAATTGTCGCCAACTCCCTTTTATGTCATTTGGATCTAATTGGGATAATAACTCCGGTAAAGATTCCTGCATCATTCTTTGACCTTCACTCTGTTCTTGATCTGATAGAGCTTGCTGCCTTTCCATCTCAAACGCGTCTTGTTGTCTTTGCGCTTCCTCTTGTTGTCTTTGAAAGGCAGCAGCTTGAATTAACGGGTTTTGTGCGCCAGGATTAGCTTGCGCAATACCGGATAGGAATAATGGGTTTGAATGAAGTTGCTTTAGAAAGTTAGCTCCTTGATCGAATGTATTCAAATTTTCAAACATCGCGCGCTCCTTAAAATGGATTATTTAAATATCTATTGCCATATGGTCTGTATGTGCCGGGTGCAGGAGGGGGAGGAGCATTGACGCCTGCAAACATATTAGACCCTCCGCCGAATCCTCCGAATCCATTCCCAAATCCTCCAAATCCGCCGCTGCCGCCCAATGTTTGACCAACGCCCAGTGCAGCTTGTGCTCCTCCACCTAACTTAGACCAAAAATTGGGAGTGCCAGGATTTGGATTACTTGCTTGCCCACTGCTAATTTGTGTTTGCGGGAATTGACTTAATCCTGCTGCGAAATTCTGGCTTTGTGCCTGCGGGGTAGCTTGTTGCAATTGAGGTTGCAAATAATTGAGTAGCGATTGATTCTGATTCTGAATCGCTCCGCCGCTATTGAGCATATCTTGCAATGTTTGTCTTCTTAAATTCTGACCGCCCTGAAATGCTCCTGCTCTAGCGTCCATCCTTAGTCTTGATGCTGTATCTTGCAATCCAGCCAGTTGTGTCCCAAATGCCGAATTACTAAAAGCATTTTGGCCACCAGTTCCTAGCAGTTGATTGCTCCTGAGTTGATTTTGTCCTTGTTGATGCAACCTATCTATGTTTGCCAATTCCGGATCCAGAACGTTTTGATTGTATAAATTTTGATAACCCGGTAGCTCATTTTGCAACCCCGACAAACCACTTCCAAAAGATTGGAGAGCGTTTTGTTGTTGTTGATTGAACGGCTCAACAGCACCTAGTGGACTAACTCCTGTCCCTCCTCCAAATATACCACCATTCAGATTAGAATAATCTTGCAATTGTTTCAGAGCCTGAGAGCCGAATTGCCCACCAAGAGCCTCACCCATTGGCGTCCCCTGAAATTTACCTTGGAACTGATCCTTAATCGATGGTAAATATTGCTGCAAATAAGCTTGTTGAACTTGTTGAGGTAATGCGGCGAACCCTGAAGTTGTTGAACTACTACTCCCTCCAGGAGTTGCGCCTTTATTTTTACCAAACAGTGAACCACCTATTGCGGTGGCTGCTAAAACAGGTACAGCCATTTATTTTCTCCCATATATAAAATTTGCTCCAGCATATTTAAATCCTTTGATGCTCAAGTATTTGTCCTTTAATTCCGCATCCATTCCAGTCACATGTCCCATAACTAACATCAAGTTGTTATCCTCTGCAAACTGTTTTATGGCGTCTAATAATTTGCCTGCGACTCCTGTGTTCCTCAATCGCTTATCTGTCATGAATACATCATTCAGTAGAACTTTATCGCTATAATTCCAGGGCATGAAACCTATCCTTACTCCGATGCATCCAATTATTGCATCCTCATATTCACCTACTAAAACGATATGATTTGCGATCAAGTCAGCTAACCACACTCCTGTATCAGGGCAGGCCAAAGGGAAGCCATTTATCGCTAATTCCTCAAACCATTGTATCGATAAATTTAGTATCTCGCCATGATCAAATATAGTAGCTTTTCTTATTATAACTTCAGGCATTAAAACGTACTCATCGTTATGCGAACCCATGTAGCTGTGCCCGCAATGTTAATCAAAATATATTCGTAAGGGTAAACTCGTACAATATCATAGAGCTTATCCGGAGCTTGTACATCAGTGCTACTTGCAGGAGCCGTGCGATCGGTTCTTAGCGTCCCCAATGTGTGGGAGTTCAAGAAGTTCGAGCTATTGGATAATTGTTGCTCTACGCGCTTTAATCGTTCTTCAATTATCGAAGTGCCTGTAATTGGAATTTGGTTTATATATTTTGACAACTTTACCTCGGCGTTGAAGGTTTAATTTCTTCAAATAATTTACCCATCAGATAATTGCCATTCACTACATTACTTGTGAAAATATATTGTCTTTCTCTTCCTATCATCATCGGATCGATCTTAACAGTAGTAGGTGTCAAATTGAAAGTTTGAGTATGGACATAAGGGCTCTGTGCGAACTCCTTTACATTTATTTGTACCGTCATATTTTGTGAGATAATTATATCTGGAAACAAACTATATATTATATAAGTATTATCACCTTCTTGGATCTGAGTATAATTAGTTTGAGCGTAAGAATTCATTGGTGCAAATTGATTGTCCCACGGATCAGTGTAGAAATTGAAATTATCGTTATAATCGTTCAGCCCTTTGTTATGCTCAAATAGACGTCCATCTTGCATCACTGTAATTAAGGTGGCAATTCCTCCGCCTCCTGCAACAGTACTTGTACTATAAACGCCAGTCACGGGAACATTAACTTCGATGTATCCCCCGAATATGTACCGTATTGTAGTTGTCCCATTAATCTCCCCAGAAGTGAAGCCATCTACGCCTGTTGAGCCTGAAATTGTGACGGATTGACCCACTGCAAGATTATCACCGGTATAGTTAATCGCTAAGATTTGAGTGCCTACCGATATTGATGCCCCTCCCCCTGTGCCGGAACTCGTTGCATTTGCTCCTGCCACGAAAGTTATGGATGCCACACCTAATCCTGCGCTTCCAAATTCACCGAGGCCAAATAAACCCGCGCCGAATCCTTCTTCTGTAGTAACTGATTGGATAGTTCTTGCTCCGTTAATGTTAGCTGCCAATATTCCGTTTGTTGTGGTTGCTCCGCTTATGAAAATGGAATCACCGGCTTGCAAATAAACATTCCCGAAATCTATCACCATCTGTACAATATTCGATGTGTTCACTGTAGTTAAAGGATTAGCTCCTATTGTGAAGAAATAGGTGGCTATCCCGTTAGGAGCTGCAATTATATCAGTGCCACCGCTTTGAATTAATAAAGGGAATTCATTGATATTAACCGGCTCTTCTGAAGCAGTCCTTGCATTAGTACCTATCGTCCAGTGTCCTTCTTTGTAATTATAATCTACGTAATTATTTGGCTCAACATCAGTTCCTGCGCAATAATAAAACCGGACTGTTGACCATTCAGTATCCACATGCACAAAGCACTTAGCGTATTCACTCCAATTAAGGTTGTCAAATACGTAACGTTTGACGGTATTATTGGGTAAAACACTTACAGTATATCCATCAAACCCATAGAAGTCTCCCTGACCCATCCAGAATACAGCATCCTCAACGATGCCTCGAGCTTTTGGAGCAATAATGCCATCTGTTGAAAAAAGCTTTCTAGGTAGCCATATATTGGGTAGCCCCACAAACTCCATAGTCCACACGGAAGAACTAGTGAACAGCATATCAAAGTTACGGGATTTGGCCTGAGATAAGAATGCATTAGCTTGCTGGAAAATCTGAATATTAGACAAATTGGATGCACCAGGTGTCCATTGTGAATAATTTCCTGCATCAGAAGCATAGAATTGATTTAGTAACCCCTGTGATCCTAGCGTACAAACACAGTTATTGGATACATAAAGCCATCTTGTAGCGGCTGGCGCTCCTGCAATCAATATAGGAGCCACTGTCACGTTATTAGTCCATTCATAAACGTTAGGTGTCGATGAATTATTACTCGGTGTGTCCCCTGGCGTCATTACTACATTACTGCCAAATGTGTCCATCGACCAAATGCGGGGATAAGTAGTTGTATCTGCCGTCGAATCCAAAGCCGCTCCAAATATGCCGTAACCGAATTGGTTCGCTCCAAATCCGACGCCATCGCTTTCAATTGAACTACCGGCAGGAATCTGAACTTGGATTGTGGTAGAGCTCCCGCCTCCCATTTTTACACTACTGGTAGCAACTACGCCTGTTGAAATTACGAATGTGTTTGTATCTACGACGTTACTAATAGTGTATTCTTTGTTTATTATAGTAGCTGATATCCCATCTACAGATGAAGCTAGCAAGAACTTTACACGGTCATATTCAGGCAATCCATTATCAGGATAATAAACATACAAATACGATGATGCCCATGTCATTGTGACAGGAACAGAACCGCTAGATGTGGCGACTGTCGCGACGTCAAATTCTATCTGACTGTTATTTATTGCTTCAACTACAAACTGACTATTAAAATCCGCAGCCGGAATACCATTGACAGCACTGCCAACGCCGCTAATCGCGATTAAATCGCCATCTTCAAAATACTGCGGCATGTCCAAGGTAACAGTTTGGCTGCCAGCCACTGTAGTCACGTTTACCACTACGCTCGCGTTGTATTCGGTAGAAAATGCGTTAGGTATAACAGTGGTAGTTGTGGACAGTGGGGTTATATTGTAAAAATAATCCTCCCCTTGTAGCGGAGCATAAGCATAGAGCCGTGTTGAAGTTCCAATTAATGTTATTGGATTGTTATTCTGATCCCGATAAGAGAATATATTTCGGGCTGTGCCAGTGATATGCTGCCCATTAGTAGGCCAAATTCTCTCCCAGCCTAAAAGTTTCCTTAGTTTTCCACCTTGGAAGCGAGCTTTATCCGCATTAGTCCAAAAAATGGTATCTAATGGCGTTGAATCGCTAGATGGATTAACACCAGGCGCGATCTCTAAAGGGATTCTCTTTCCGAGCAACATTCATTCTAACCTATGAATTCAGTTACGATCACTATACCACTGCCGCCATTACCACCTACGCCACCGGAGCCCAGAGATCCAACGCCAGCACCGGAGCTCCCACCACCACCGGTATTAGCCAGAGCATTTCTACCGGGAATTTGAGAATTGTTAGTCAAATTAGTAACTCCACCTGCGCCACCGGTTCCAGCGATCCCAGATCCACCATTCCCGCTAGCATTTCCGTTTGTACTATTATTCCCTACACTAGAATATCCTCCTGGCAAGTTTAATATGTTTCCCCCACTCCCAATGCCTGGTGTAGTTGAATCAGGATTAGGTAGTCCTAAAGCCACAGAATAAACTCCTCCGGATCCTCCTGTAGCGCTGAGCAAAGATCCAAATGAACTCGATCCTCCAGCAGCTCCGTTGGTATTCATTGAGGCACCACCTGAACCGCCTGTGCCGATTGTAATTGTTTGACTTGCTCCGATGGTTGTCGCGGATAATGCGGATTTAGAATAACCGCCACCGCCCCCGCTCGCACCGTATGCACTATTAGCGTTGGTAAACCCAGCCCCGCCGCCGCCAGCTTGCACTTCAACTACAGCGTAACTTAGATTGGCCGAAGGAGTATAAGTGCCGCTAGAACTAAAAACCTGCACGTTAATACTGGAAGCAGTTGCAGGTGCAGTGAATGTATGATTCACAGTATTAATTGTGCCGATTAATACCCAGGAAGCACCATCATAAATTTGTACAGGCCATGAGCTTGATACTGTATTGTTGATCCAGAATTGACCGGAAGTGGGTGTCACAGTCGTCCCCAAAACAGGTGCGCTATTCCCTATGTAACTTCCAGTGATTTGCGTCAAATATGTGTCTAAATTGGATGAATTAGTATTTAGCATACCACCCCACACATTAGCATCGGTATTGCTTAATACAGCTGGCTCTATAAATGAAAAATTCGTCGTTGTTGTAGCCATGTAAATCTCCTCTAAAGGCTTAAATATGGGGTAGTATCTCTTTGTGAATTTCTAAGTCTTAATTGTGATAAAGCATATTGTGCCTGACTGCGATCGCTTTGAGACAGTTCAGGGCTTTGCAATGAATCTCTATAAAATATGCTTCTCGCCGTGTATCTCGTTACATCTTGTGTAAAATCGCCTAACCAAATAGAAGTCAAATTGTATTGATCATCCGTCCATGGTTCTTGAACGTAAGGATTATTTGGATCTGGAATAGTGACATAATCCGTTGGATAATAACCATCTCTATTGTAATAACTAAGAGACAGGTAAAATGCTGATGGTGGAGTAGGCCACAAGAAAATATTATTACCAAATAATGCCCATTTAGCTGGTACACCGCCCGTGAATTGTTGGAATCTATATGTTTGCCATTCCCAATAAGTAACTTCACTAAATCCTGAAGCTGGAGAATAAATCAATTCATAATTCTGATTTAGCAAATTCAAAGTCAATACTGTGAGAAAATCTTCAGGTAAAGGAACCATGAATTGGTCTTGAGCAATGGACAATTGAGTGTATTTTTGATTTAAAAATATTTGTTCAATTTCTAATTCTTTGACAGCAGAAACTAACGCGTTTTGCACTTCTATAACAAAGACGGGATTCCCCAGCCTGTTAGTCTCCATCAATATTTGATCACGCATTTGACCGTAAGTTGCTGCCATCAAAGAACCTCTAGTTTACGGGTTACCGACGCAATAATACGTCAAGTACATCCATACAGTACCAGTGGTCGCTGCAGTTGCAGGCGCAGTTGTGACAGTTAGAACTAAATCTAAAAAGCCACCTGCTTCATTGGTAACTGAATTTTCATCAGTGAAATACTCATAACCCACACCATTGACTTGCACGCCAGCAGTGAAAGTGGGAGCCACATTACTGAAAGTTGTAACAATAGCACCTGATACATTACTACCCATGCTACCACTAGTAATAAATCTACCGGCAGCATTTGTATCACCCGCACTGTCACCTAATTCATACTTACCTAATGGAGTAGCATTACTATCCAATTGAGAAGTACGAACCATAGCATCAACAGCAATGATACCTGAAGGAGTAATTGCATCTTGGAAGGTGATAGTATCACCGGATGCAAGACCGGTACCTGTTAGTTCAAAATAAGCACCCAATACATATGTGCGCCCTGGAGACCAAGGTGTTTGCACTTGTAGTGGAGTAGCGACGTAATTTACCATAATCTATCCTCCTTAATATGATGCTGTTTGCGCGACATAACCAGGAACGACAATAACGCCGTGATCAGTGCCATTAAAGATAACCTTTTTGGTTCCCCATAATGCATTGATAGCAACGCGTCTTGTGTTTCCGATGTCTATCACATCTTCACGGATCATAAATCCAGGTACGATTTCTTTGCCGTCATCATAACCACGTCCTAAAGCGAATGCTGCAGCATCTCTACCACAGAATACAGCTCTACGAACGTTAGGAAGGATAACACCAGTTCCGTCATTGGCACTTAAGCCGTTTGGAATTTTATCAGTTTTCATGATCAATGTTTGTGAGTAAACCATTGAACGACCAAAACCACCGTCTGATTCACCAGCAGCAATTGAGTTACCAAAAATATCACGGAACTGAATCGGAGCAGATGTATCTTGAATTAATTGTTGCCATTGGTATGTGTGTACATACATATGGTATTTTATTTCACCAGTTTCTGATAGAGGCCTAATATAATAAGGACTCGCAATTTCGGCCATAGCTTCTAATTGATCTATCAATGATAGTTTCATAGTAGCAGTTGGATCTGATTGAGTTGTTGTATCAGAAGTGTTTGCACCAATATAAAGTACCCTGTTTGCACTAGGTGCAGTTGGCACATTCATACCTTGCAGAGTAAGACGACTAGCACCTGAGAAATTTGTCCCTTGGTAAGAGAAGCTTAT